>OEIU01000404.1_pt1 | contig 41955 bp, 31 predicted proteins | sample 1539221 | NCBI WGS metagenome assembly OEIU01 (sample SAMN03792071, study PRJEB22550) | activated sludge metagenome | feature: wastewater treatment plant; material: activated sludge; isolation source: Wastewater treatment plant of a petroleum refinery complex | place: Argentina: Zarate | collected...
GACTTCGTGAATCACAGTGCCGCCAATGCCGAGCCGGACACGAAGATCCGGGCCTTCGTGCCGCTGTCCGTGACTGGCGATCGACGCGCCGTCTACGTGGGTTTCGACGCGCCACCTGGCGCGCAGTCCATGAGTCTGTTGTTCGTGCTCGAAGAAGGCTCGCACTTCGACGCCTATCCGTTGCGCGCAGAGATGCGCCGCGCGAATGGCTTCGAGCTCATCGATTGCCAGGACGCCACCAGAGGGCTCAGCGAGACCGGTATCGTCAAGCTGCAGTTCGAGGCGCCGCCGCTCAAAGTGGGCATGTTCGGCCGGTCGCAACACTGGGTGCGCTTGTTGCCCAGAGAGGGATTCGACCCGGAAAAGTGGCTCCCGGTGATTCGCGGTGTGTATGCGAACGCGGCGATTGCCGAGGCGCATGAGACTCAACGCAATGAAATGCTGGGCTCCTCGGATGGCCGGCCTGGCCTGCGCGTGACGCTTGCGCGCACGCCCGTGGTGCAAAGCAGCCTGGTCGTGCGAGTTCGGGAGCGGCTATCGGACGAAGAGATCGAGGAGCTGCTCAAACACGACGCGAGCAGCGTCGTCACCAGACTCGCCGAGCGTGAAGGCCCGTGGGTACTCTGGAAAGAGCGTACGGACCTTCTGAGCAGCGGTCCGGGCGAGCGCGTATTCGCCTTCGAGGACGACACTGGTGACATCACCTTCGGCGACGGCGTGCACGGCATGATTCCGCCGGTGGGGCGCGACTGCATCGTCGCCGAAAGTTATCAGCGGGGCGGTGGCGAGGTCGCGAACCAGGTGACCCGGCGCACCGCGGCCAGTCTCATCACACCCCTGCAAGGCGTCGAACGCGCGGCTTTCGCTGGCGACGCCATCGGTGGATCGAAACCCGATGACGCCGAACGCACGCTACGCCTCGCACCGGATCGACTGAGCCGTCGCGAGCGCCTGCTTACGCTCGCGGACATCGAGCGCGCGGCGCTCGAATTCTCGGTGGACGCGGCCCAAGCGTCCGCACGTCGCGCGGCGGGCGGCGTCGAGTTGCTCCTGGTGATGAGCGGGTCCGATCCGCTGCCATCCGCCGACCTGCGGCGTGGCCTGGCGAGGAAGCTCGCCGGGCGTGCGTCGCCTGATCTCGCGGTCGCGGGCGCAATCCGGGTGCGGAGGCCGGACGTTCTGCCCATCAAGATCAAGGTGCGGCTCAACGTCGACGATCTTGCGGACGCCGATCAGGTTCGCACCGATTGCGAGCAATGCATCGTTGCGCTGTTGAATCCACGCGACGGCGGCTTCGATCGCCAAGGGTGGCGACTCGGCGTCTTGCCGAATCAGACCGACATCGCTGCATGCATCGAAGACGTGAAGAACATTGCCGCGCTTACGAGTATCAACATCGAGGCGGCTCGCGTCAGCGCCACACATCTGGTTCGGCTTGCGGATGACGATCTGCGGATCGAGATCGATCTGTCGCCGGAGGCGGTCGCATGAGAGACCTGCGCCTCAAGCTGGACAATCTGCAGTTCGACGAACTGGCGCAGATCGCGCGCTCGCAGATCCCGTCGCTGGCGCCGCGCTGGACCGATCACAATGTTCATGACCCCGGCATCATGCTCACCGAGTTGGTGGCGTGGATCGCGGACGCACAGATCTATTCACTGGGCCGTGATCGCCGTGACGAGCGTCGCGCGTATGCACGACTCATGGGTATCCAGTCGAGCGGCCCGATCGCCGCGCAGGGACATCTCTGGCCCGATCGCGCACTCACCTTCGATCCCGCGCGGCCCGTCTCTTGGGCGCGCGGGACCGTCGTCGATGCGCGCAACGTCTGTTCCGTCACGCGCAGCGACGCACCGATATTCCACCCATCCGCATCGCTGTACCTGACGACCTGCAAACTCTCACGCTTGCTGGCGCGCGCCGAAGAGGGGACGGAGACGGACCTGACGCGCGTGAACGAGCATGGTGCCGCGGAATTCAGGCCGTTCGGTGTCGCGCCAGGACGGACTGCGCGTCTGCGCCTGGAATTCTCGGGCGGCTCGAACGGCTCAACGGCGCCAACGTCGAGCCGCGCCCAGCTCGCCATCGGCTTCGAAGTCCCGGATGCGCAGAGTTCAGCGTCGGCGCCGCGAGCTTCACGGCTGCGTGCGCGCCTTATCGATGCCCAGGGCTCGCACGATCTGACTATCGCCGCCGATCACACTGACATGTTCACGCGCACTGGCGTGTTGCTGCTCGACATCGATCCGCGAGCCATGGCTGTCGACGACAGGTTTGCGCTTGAGATCGACTGCCCTAGCGGCCGGTGGCTGGTAACTCCGCGGGTCACGCGTATCTCGCCGAATGTTATTCCCTTGCTTCAAAGCGAGCACCTCGAATGGCTCGATGTCGGCCTTGGCCACGGGGTACCTGATCAGGAGCTGAAGCTGCCCGTGCCCGGCTTGCAGTTTGACGAGGCACACCGCGTCGCGGTGCGCGCGCTTGATGGCGGCGCGTGGCATGAGTGGGAGAAAGTCGAAGACTTCGAGAGATCCGGCCCGGAGGATCGTCACTTCCATGTCGACGTGGACCACGCGACGCTGCGCTTTGGCAATGGCTTCAATGGCCGCGCGCTGGAGAATGGCGCACCGGTGCAGGCCACCTACGACGTGTCGCAGGGACTCAAGGGAAATCTGGCCGCCAGCATGTTGTGGACGGTGAGCGGCATCCTCGGCGTGTACGGCACCAACATCGCAACGATGTCCGGCGGCATGGATGCGCAGCTCGATCGTGATCTACAGATCGCAGCGCGTGAAACGCTCAAGCAGTCGCGACCCATCGTGTCATCAGCCGATCTCGAAGCAGCGGCATTGGCTTGTAAAGATCTGCGTGTGAGCCGTGCCCACGAGCTACTTGCGCCCGCCGGTAGCCGGCGAGTCGCGGGAGAGCGCCGATTGCTGGTGCTTTCCGATCATCGCGACGACGTCGCGCCAGCTGCATACGAGCCGGACGCGTGGCTCCAGGAGATTCATTCGCGACTGGCTCCGCGCCTGCCCGCCGGTCAGCGTCTGGTGATGGTCAGGCCGCGGTACGTCGAGATCGGCCTGCGTGCCCGCTTGGTGGCGTCGCCGCGACTCGACGTCGCGGAACTCGCAACGCAGATTAGCAAGTACATCGCCGGACAGCGCTTCGCCTTGCTACCAGCTTCAGGCATCACCGCGTGGCAGCTCGGAACCGCGCTGACCAAAGTCAGAGTGTCCGCGTGGCTACGAAAGTTCGCCGGCATCGCTCGCGTGCTCGAACTCGACCTGTTTGCCAACGGACAGCCCGTGAACGAAGGCGTGGACATCCAAGGGGCCGCTCTACCGTTGCTTCGACTGTCGCCCGGCGACATCAGAGTGTTGCGCTCCGACGATCCGGAGGCCAGATGAGCACTGCGCCACCGCGCGAGTACCGATTCGCGACAGCGGAGCATTGGCGCCGCGGCTTGCGATACCGCTTCGATGCAGTTGGCGACACCCTGCGGTCCGCGCCGACCTTTCATCTCATCGCCAGCATCTGGGATCCCACTCCCACAAGTGCCGTCGCGACCGCGCCGGATGACGCGGTGTTCTGGCGTGTCTTCGAATCGGCGGATGCGACTCAGAGCGAACGTGTGTGTATGCGGCGAGCCTTCGGCGAGTCTGCGCGCGAGCGTGATTCGATCGAGCTGATCGGCGCGCTGCGCGCAGGGCGTCGCTGGGTTGTGGATCGCAACCATTTCTGGACATTCGCGTCACCCGAGGCGTCCCTCGTGCGCCTCAGTCGCAGCAACTTGACGGTCGACCTGGAGGTCGACCTGGCACACGCTGCCGCGCAGGCGCTGGAGGACGATCTCGCAAAGGTCGAACTGCTCGACATCGCCAGCGACATGCGCTGTGGAGTGTGGACGCTGCTGCGGATCACTGCGCGCGCTGGTCAACCGCCGCGTCATCTCGTGGCCAATCTCGATGTGCGTGGCTGCTGGGTACGTCACTGCTGCTTGCCTGCGACTTCGCGCGCGGCCAGCCAGATCGCGGTCACTCGTCATGGCGCCACGCTGGTGGTACTGAGAGAAGAGGGCAGGTTGCTCGAGCTCTTCGACGCGAACACCTGCAAGTTGTTTCGCAGGGTCGCGCTCACGGGATTTGATTGCTGCTGGGCCGCGACTCGATTGGCCAGCGATGGCCGTCAGCGCATTGCCCTGGCCGGTGGCGCGGACGGAAAGTCCGATCAGGTCTGCGCATTCGATGGCGACGGTGATGTGTTGCTGCGGCCGCAGGGCGCGGGCGATGCGGTCTGTGATATCGCCGTTCATCGCGAACGCATCTGGTTGGCCACAGCAACCGGCTTGCGTCTGTTGGAGTCCGGCGCTGGAGAGGGCGCGGCTCGCGAATCGGAAAGCATCTTCATGACGTCGGTGCTGGAGTCGCCGGTCACCGCGGAAGGTCGCGGATGGCTGCGAGCCGAGCTGCTGCTCGAACTACCGGCGGAGGGCAGCATCGAGGTTGAGTTCGCCGGCATAGATGATCCGGACCTGCTTCGCCGCGTACGTGATGTGCTCGCCGACGGCGCCCGCTCGGCGGACGATCGCCGACTCGAAACCTGGAATCAGTTCGATCCGACAGCGGTGCGCCGATACGTGTTCAGCGGCGCGCAGACGCCCGATCTGCCGGTAGCCATTCCTATTTTCGAGACCGACGCGCGCTGGCTGGTGCTCGCCATACGCGTGATCGCTCCGCCGTCAGCCAGCGCTCCAGTGGTGCACTCGCTCGTGGTTCGATACCCGGAGCGTTCGATCGCCGAACACATCCCGGCTATCTACCGCAACCGTAGCGAAGATCCGGGCGGCTTCATGCGCCGGCTGCTGGGCGTGCTCGAATCGACGACTCAACGTGTGGAAGCGCGCATCGCTGGCATCGGCCGCAGTCTCGATCCGCAATTCGCAACGTCGAAGATGCTCGACTACCTCGCGTACTGCCTCGGCATACCCTGGGACGAAAGCCTCGACGAGACGGCACGACGGCGCCTGCTCAGCAGTGCCCCGGTCATCTTGCGGAATCGAGGCACGCGCGCAGGGCTTCGAGAGTTGCTGCGCGCAGTGCTCGGCACCAACGCGCGGATCCTCATCGCCGACCTCACAGTGGACCATGAAGTGACTCGACTGGGTGGCGGTGGCTGTCGTGGAGCACGACTACCGTCATTGCTGTCCGGACAGAGGCGGGGCACCTCGACACTGGGCGAGAAGGCGGTGCTCGGCGTGGCGAAGCTGCCCACGCAGGAAACCCGGCCGACAGCACTGGATCCCTTGCGCACGATCGTGCCCACCGTGCGGATCGACATCACCGCATCTCGCGAGGTGCGCGCGAAGCTGCAGCCGTTGCTCGGGAACTTGCTACGCCAATACCTCCCGGCGGGAGTCGATACGGTGCTTCGTTGGCATACGGGCGCGGTCAGCGCCGCCGATGAGTGGGCGCTGGTGCTCGATGACCCGGCACCGGCGCGACTCGGCGCGGATCAGCGCCTGGGTTACGCGCGGCTCGGCGGCGACACGGACATCGTCTTGCAATAGATCCGGATTCAAGGGGATCGAAATGAACAAACGGGAAACGCAACACGCTAACCAATGTCAGGGCGAGGAATGCCCCTCTGGAATGCGCAATCGCTACTTCCGCCGAAAAACCCTGGGTGCCACTGAATTCCGGGTCGAGCAGAACTACTTCCTGCAGCGACGCCGAATCATCAATCGCAGCGTGCATGGCTGGGGCGTCGTGGGCGGATTCAGCATGCCGCAGCCCGGCGATGGACACGTGGGCCCGGGGCTGGCCTTCGATCGGCACGGTCGCGAGCTGCTGCTCTGCGAGGCAGTGAAAGTCGACGAGCGCAACACTTTCGTCGTCGATCCGGCGAAGCCTGGCGAGACGCGGCCTCTGCGCCAAGCCGCGCCCGGAGTCTATCTACTGCGCGCGCACTACGCTGAACGCGCACTCGGTGATGCCGCGCTGGATCCCGAGTGCGGTTGCGACACGCCAGAGAAGAATTTCATCTGCGAGACCGTGGTCTTCTCGCTGATGCCGTTGCCAGACGATGATTGCTGTCCTTGCGCCGAAGGGCCCTGCCAACACAAATGCTCCTGTGGCGATGACTGCTGCGGCGCTGGTCGCGGGCCCCATGCCCGCCTGTGTGAGTGGGTCGAGGAAGCTGAAGTGAGCTGTAGCTCGCGCCTGCCATGCCGCTGGCGCCAGTACCAGATCGATCTTTGCGATCCCGTGCCGCTCGCGTGCGTCACCGTCGTGCAGAGCCAGGATCCCTGCAATCCCGTCGGGCTCGGTGAAGTGAAGGACGCCTGCGCTCCGCGGCGGCTGGTGAAGAACAACGACCTGCTCTACGACCTGATCCGCGGCTGCGACCTGACCCACATCGATCACATCAGCTGGGCGGTGTTCCATCGCGGCGAGAGGATGAGCCTCGACGAGCTCAAGTATTTCCTTGGCCCCGGAGTAGTGACCGAGGGCAAGCTGACGTTCGCGCGCACTCTCTTCCGCATCCGCTTCAGCTGTCCGGTACTCGCCGAGACAGTGACGCCGGACTGTTTCGCCTTCCGGGTGACGCTGCGGCATACCGACACAGGGTGGTTCGATCAGCGTGTCGTGCCCGTAATCAAATCCGAATGCGATCCGCCGACAAGTGGCGATCCAGCCAACACCACACGCGCGGTCACGTTGTGCCTGCATCGGAAGCTCTACAAGGAAGTCACTGGCGAGGCCAGCGCGTTCGACCCTCAGGTCAACCAGGAAGCCGTGGTCGAGATCGAGGTGTACGGTGACTACATCCTCGATTGCCGGAACCAGCCCATCGATGCCAACGCGCGAGGCTACGCGCTGCGCAAGCCAAGACCGCCTGACGGCCAGCCGGTCGATGACACGCCGCCCAAGCACCTGGGCAACGGCACGCCGGGCGGCTCATTTCTTTCCATCTTTCACGTCGACATCACCGGCGAGACCGACTCCGGCGATCGAGGTCTGCAGCAATGAACACCAAGAAACTGCTCGCTCACAAGGATGGAGTCGCAACTCTGGTGCGTCCGCTGTACGCGCCCGGACTGCTGCTCGAAGACACCGATCTGACCACGGCCGTCGACTACACACGCAATGCTCTGCAGCTAGCCATGCGCTCACTGTTCGGCTGCGGCGTGATCTGCGGCCTGGAGATCTCGGGCAAATACATCTGCGAGCGCCGCCAGGTGCAGATCATTGTCAGCGCGGGCGTGGCTCTCGATTGCTCAGGCAATCTCATCCACGTGCCCAAGGACGTGACGCTGCTCTATGACCCGAAGTGCGACACGATGAAGCCGGAGTTGTGGGTGGAGGTTTGCTACAGCACCTGCGAATCCAAGCCAGGCAGCACCGCGTGCTCGGAGGAAGACAGCCTCACGACCGTCAATAGGCGCAGCCGCGATGCCTACGCCATTCGTGTCTGGGAGTCCCGTCCGAAATGCGCCTGCGCGTGCCCATCGCAGGACACCCGGAATCCGGATCCAGATCCCAATGATTGCTGTGGCGGCGTTACGGTGACGACGACGGTCGAAACATCTTGCTGTGGACAAGAGCAAACGGCCACGACCACGACCACGACCGCGCCGCCGGCCTCCGCACCCGTCGGTACGCAGCAGCAACAGCAGATACCGCTGCCGGTCTGCGCGTGCTACGAGGACCACAACAACGGCAAATGCGGCTGCGATTGTGGCGGCGATTGCGTGTTGCTCGGCGTGCTGAAGATCCCCTCCGACCAATCCGAGCAGTGGCAGGCGGACCGCACCGCGCGCCGCTTCGTCAGGCCCATGCTCCTCGGTGCGAGAGATTGCTACTGCGAGCAGTGCCAGCGCTGGGATCAGGGAGAGTTCTCCGAATCCAGCTATTCGTATGACTTGATCCGCTCGGATCGCCAGTATGTGGCGAACACGACCGAATCCTTGCAACTCGTGCGCGGCGCGCAGATCTCGCTCGCGGAGAAGCTGAACGTCAGCAGGCAGTCCCTGAGCCGAATTAATGGCGACATCGAGACGCAGCAGGCCGAGATCACGCGTCTGGAGCGAGTGGCGGCGGGCGCGCAAGTACCGGAGCAGGAGAAGAGGGCGGCGGAAGAGGCCTTGCAGCAGGCCCGCAGGCGAATAACCGAACTCAAGGTGCTCAAGGACAAGGCCGATGAGCGGATCGAGGCTCAACAGACGGAGCTAGACCGCGGTGAGAAACGTCTGGTGCGGCTCAGCATCGATAGAAACATCTCCGCGCACCAACAGGAGCTGGCGTATATCGACGAGAGAATCCTGCAGCGCCCTGGCGGTAAGGACACAGTCCTCGCGAAGCAACGCGAAGCCGCGCTGGAGGCGCTCAAAGCCGAGACGGAAAAACTCTCCAAGCTGAAGTGAACTCTCGCGTGCGCGCCGGCAGACGATGAGCTCGCACAAGACAGTCGCCAGGCAAGTTGCGGCTCAGGAGCGGCGGCACGCTCCCAAGCCGGCAGTGCACGTGCACAGGCAGGCCGCGCCGACGGTTCACCGCGCGCAAATGATTCAGCAGCGCCTGGGAAATCAGGGCACCCAGGCTTTCGTTGCGCGTCAATGCACCAGCTGCGACTCGGCGCCGGCGCAGACCGCATCGATGAGCGTGTCATCGCCACACGATCCCGCCGAGCGCGAGGCCACGAGCGTGGCCAGCAGCATCATGCGGATGAGCGCAACCGCGACACCCAGCATCACCTCCGGAGTTGGCGTGCAACGCGCTCCGATGTCCAGTGGCCTAACGTCGGCACCACCCGAAGTCGCGCGAGAGATCACTGCGACATCGGGTGGCACACCGATGAACGATGCACTGCGCGGCTTCATGGAGCCGCATTTCCGCGCCGACTTCAGCAAGGTCCGAGTGCATACCGACGCGCGTGCCGCGCAGCTCAGCGAAGGGCTCAATGCGCGCGCCTTCACGGTCGGCAATCACATCTATTTTGGTGCGGGCGAGTACGCGCCCAACACGGATCAGGGCAAGGAGCTCATAGCGCACGAGCTCACGCACGTCGTGCAGCAGGGCGGTGGCGGCGCGACCGCCGGTGCGCAGATCCAGCGTGAGGAGAAGAAAGGCTGGTTCGAAAGCGCCACCGACTTCGCCGGCGAGATCGGCTGGGGAATCGTCCGCGACTATGCACCCGACCTGGAACCGGTGCTCAAGCGCGGACCTGAGGGCGTTTTCGACTGGCTCAAGGATCGCGCCATGGGCGCGGCCGAAGGGCTGTTCCAGAAAGTCACCGCGCCCGTGCGCGCCATCGAAGGCTTCGGCGCGAAACTGTCGGCGCGTTTCGCGCCCATGGTGACAGCCGTGCAAACCGCGTCCGCTCAGATCGCACGCAACGACTGCACGCCGCTGCGCGATGCCGCCGAGAAGATCGAGAAGACAGCGGCTGCGCTCATTCAGCCTGTCGTCGAGTTCCTGCAGCCGGTGGTCAAGAAGATCCAGGACTTCATGAGCGCCGTGTGGGACAAGATCGGCGCGCCGCTGTGGGAAGCGATCAAGGACTACGCGGCGGAGCAGTGGCGCCAACTCATGTGGCTGTGGGATGGCGTCAAGACCATCGCCAAGTGGATCTGGGGCAAGACCGCGACCTTCCGCGCGATGGCCGAGAAAGCCTGGGTCTGGTTCAAGAACAAGCTCGGCATCGGCGAAGGCCCCGAAGGCGAGGACGGACTGCTGCAGTGGGTCCAGCGCAAGGTCGAAGCCGCGTGGGCGTGGGTCAAGGCGAAGATCGAGCCGTACAAGAATGAACTCATCGCCATCGGCACCAGCGTGGGCGCGGTGGCGCTAGCCATGTCGCCAGCCGGTCCCATTCTGCTGATCGGTGGCGCGGTGTACGGCGCCGTGCAGGCCCTGCGCTGGGTCCATGCGAACTGGGGCAAGGGCAACATCATCGTCACGGCGCGTGTCTACGTCGAGAAGACGCTCATTCCGGGATTGCTTGCGAGCACCAATAAGCTCGGCGCCTCGCTGACCAAGTTCGCCAATTCCATCAGCGGCTCATTGGGCGCGCTGGCGGCCGGTCTGACACGTTCCGTCGGTACGCTCGCCGCATCGGTGCTGCGCTTCGCCGTGAACGCCGTGCAGTGGATCGCCGACCAGGCTCAAGCTTTGGCGGCCTGGGCGACGGACAAGCTCAATAGCCTGTCCACCTGGGTCAGCAACGCCGTGCTGAAGCTGCAAGGCTTCATGAAGAAGGTGCTGACACTGCTGCAGCGCCTGGGCGACGTGCTGATCGACATCTGGTCGCTGCCGATGATGCTGGCGGCCGGTGTCTGGAACGCCATTCCCGCCTGCATCCGCGATCCGATCGTGGACTTCGTCGGGCCGATCATTCTGCGGCAGATCGAGATCTTCCAGGAGCTCGCCAAGAACGACGAGGCGTGGCAGCAGACCAAGGCCGACGTCTACCAGATCATTCACCTGGTGTTCGTCAATCGCGATCTGAAGGGTGCGATCAAGGCCACGTTCTATCTCGTCCTGCGCGTGTTCAATCTGCCGCCGGACCTGTTGCGCATCGTCGCCAACAAGGCGCTGGCCGCCTGGGACACCATCAGCAAGGCGCCCATCGCCTTCCTCAAGAACACCGTGCGATCGCTCGGCGTCGGCTTCAAACGACTGTGGAACAACATCGGCGAGCATCTCGAGTTCGGCCTGCAGGAGTGGCTGCTGGGTCCGCTCAAAGACAAAGGCGTCGCTCCGCCGTCGAGCTGGACCGATCCCAAGGCCGTGTTCGGATTCGTGCTCGACGTGCTCGGCCTATCCGTCAGTCACATCTGGGAGCTGCTCGCCAAGCGTTTCAATCCCACCAAGGTGGCCGCGGTGCGCAGCTTCTTCGGCGCCATATCCAAGGCCTGGGACTGGATCAACAAGGCCATCGACACGTCGAAGACGCCGGAGGAGAACACCAAGGGCATCATCGAAAAGGCCAAGGAGTTCGGCAAGACCGTGCTCACCGGCGTGGTCGAGTGGATCGCGGGCAAGGTGGCGACCGAGCTGGCCATCATGGCGGCCGCGGCGGCGGCATCAGCGGGCCTGTCGGAGGTCGTCGACATCGTTCGCCGCATCTACAAGGCGCTAGTGACGGCCGTGAAGTGGGCGCGGCGCATTCTCGACATGATCAACGAGACCTTGGGCAGCGTGCTGCAGATCGCCTCCGGACAAGTGGACGCGGTGGGCGAGAAGTTCGAGAAGATCCTGCATCGTGGCATGCCCGTGGTGATCGGCTTCCTCGCCGACCAGGTCGGCCTCGGCGATCTCGGCACCAAGCTGCGCAGCCTGGTCGAACAGCTGCGCGCCAAGGTGGACGAGGCCATCCTCTGGCTCATCGACAAGATCAAGGCGGGACTCGAAGCGCTGATCAGCGGCGTGAAAACGGCGGGCGGGAAGAGGGTCAACTCGGGGGATGCGCGCGAGAAGGGCACTATGGCGGAGGGCGAGGAGCACGACGTCTACTTCAAGGGCGACGAGGAAACCGCGGAGCTCATCATCGAGAGCACGCCGCGGCCGCTCGCCGACTATCTCTCCGACTACGTCCGCAACGAGAAACCGGATGACGCAGAGAAGGCCGTGATCCAGCAGATCCGCGACCAGGTGTCGTTCATCCAGAAGACCAAGGGCAAGAAGGGCGACTTCGGCGCGGAGCGCGGCCTGCAGATCCAGCAGGCGTTCGACAAGATCGTGGTGTTGCTCGGCCGGCTCAAGGGCAAGGCCGCTCCGCTGAAGAGCGAAATCGACTGGCCGGCGCAGAAGTCAGGCGACGGCCGGACCATGGTGGCGAAGGTGCTGAGCCTCAACCCCGGCGGCAACGCCGGCAGTACGCCGAGCGACGAATCAGCACTGTGGAAGCAAGTGCGGCGCCGCGTCTGGAAGGGCGGGAACACGCCCATCTACGTGCGCGGCCATCTCTTGAATCACCATCTGCACGGCGGCGGCTTCGCCAAGAACCTGACGCCGCTCATCGGCAAGGCGAACACGCAGATGGAGTCCCGGATCGAGTCCGCGCTCAAGAACGCGATTCTCGGCGAGAAGCGCGTGTTCCGGTTCGAGGTGAACGTGATCTATTCCCAGCCCGCCGGCGAGATGATGCAGTGGGACGACGGCACCTATCCGGAGATGAAGGTCGCCAACCGCGTGGAATGGAAAGCGATCGAGCTGGGGTCCAACGGCAAGAAGGATCTGAAGGGTGCGACTCCCTTGGTGGACAGCGTCGACAACGTGCTGCCCAAGGTCTCGGAAACGAAACTGGTCAAGCCTTGAGGGCGACGGGCCGCGTGCGGCAGACGACATCCATGCGTCGCGGCAGGTTGAGCTTCTCAAGGATGTTGTGCACGTGGTGCTTCACCGTGGCCACGCTGAGGTCGAGCTCGCGCGCGATCTCCTTATTGGAGAACCCGCGACGAATGAGTGCGACCACCTGCTCCTGACGATTGGTGAGCTCGTCAGCGGATTCGAAGTCGGGGAGCGCGCTGCCGAAGAACAGAGCGCGCATAAGTTCGGCCGAGATCTCCGCGGGACAATGCAGGCGCCCGTTGCCGCAGTCGAGCACCGCACGCCGCAGCACTTCAAGACCCGCGTCGCGAGGTACGTAACTGGTGAAGCCACTTCGCCCGCAACGGACGATGGCTTCGCTCTGCTCCTCAAGTCCGAATGCCAGCAGAGACATGCTGGGCCATTCCGCTGCAAGCTCGCGAATGGAGCGGTCGTCGGCAATCTGCGAAATGTCCACCAGCACGACATGACATGGACGCGCGCGGAGTAGTTCGTGCACGACGTGCACGCTGGTCGCAATCTCGACGCTGAGAATACCCGGTTGACCCATCAAGCTGGAGGCAAGGCTCTCGCCCAGCAAACGAACGGGTGTAAGGAGGACGACGTTCATCGCACCCGATTCCGTTCGTTCCTTGTTCTAAACCCGAAAGCGCAACCCAGAAGCGCGATTGACTCGATCTGATCATCGGCACTGCCGTATGGTAAAGGATAGAACTTACTATTCTCGATCTCAAGCTGAAGTTCCAGTGACTCCACCTTGTGGGTAGGTCTCTGCTTCGTGTCACGAGCCGATAACAAATGTCTGAGTCTCGACACGGCGGGGGTCTCGGGGTTGGTTCTGCCAAAAAATCACAGTCGCGCCGCCGCCCAACGGGCTAGTAGGGAGGCGGGGGCTGTTCTATCCGGGCGTAACGAACAAGAAGAGCTAGCGCGTTCGCGCCATCGAGAATTGCTACTGCAATGGCACCGGCTGTTCCCGCGGATTGACTTTTGCGCCCCCTTCGGCCCACTGTTTCCGGCGCACCGCGCGAGAACTTCGGTTCACGGATTCCAAGAGGGCGGCTGTCATGAAGACTGCGAATGATCGCTTCTCGACGACAGGCGAAGGAAACGTTGTCGCAAACTTGTTTTGGCACCTTGATGATCATTTGGGGCGTCATCCGCGTCCCCATCCTGGTTGTTCTTGCCTTTATCGAGCCGTTCGTTCGATTTGTCCTGATTGGAATCGCGATGCTCAGTGTGCTACGCGCTTTCATCTCCAATGGCTCCAGCGCGCCGCCGCCCATCCCATTCTGGGTGATGATGTGCATATCGCTGGGTTGCTTGATGCTCGTCCCGGCCTGCCACTTCCTGCTTCGGCTATTCTCGAAATAGCCAAAAAATTAACTTTATAATCAATTAGATGGATGGAAATATCGGCTTGCACTTTGTCGGGTTTTTGCAAGCACCATCCCATGCGCCGTCGAAGCCAAAAGACATTGCGAGACAGGGTTGAAGCACTGATCGCCCGCAGGGGCGACGATGTCTTTCTGACCCGCGAATTCGCTCGCCTTGGGGGCGAGGACCAGGTCATTCGAGCCTTGCGGGAACTGGTGCGCGACGGTCGACTGATCCGGTTGGGCTACGGTGTGTATGCGTGTGCCGAACGGTCCAGGCTGTCGGGTCGCCCCATCCTGACTGCGCGCGATGGATTCGTTGGCGCCTCACGAGATGCGCTGACCAAGCTCGGGGTCGATTGGGAGACCACCGGACCACCGAAGCAGAGCGGGCATACAACGAAGGCCGGTCGACTCAAGTGCCAGCCAATGCGGTCGTCCGCGTCAAAGGCCGCTTCGCGCGCCGACTCGGCTATGGTGACAACACCCTCGTCGTCGAGCGACGAACGTGACCTATGATCCAGCCGAAGTTCGTGCAGCCCAAGAACACTTCGGTTTCGCGCGTCCCGTACTCATCGAAAAGGACTGGCACATCCTTCGTGCGATGAGCGCGATGGTTGCAACGGACGCAGCTCCGTTTCAGCTCATCTTTTCGGGCGGCACTTGCCTGGCTCGCGCGCACAAACTGATTCGCCGCATGTCGGAGGACGTCGATTTCAAGATCGTGCCCGTCGACACCGCGTCGATCAGCAAGAGTCAGCGTCGCAAACAGCTCGCAGAGTTGCGTGACAAGATCACTGCGCAACTGCAAGCAGCGGGCTTCCCAGTCGATCCTGCCGACAGCGCGCAACTGCGATCCCGTGACGACAACCACTATACGGTCTATCAACTCCAGTATGGATCGCCCGAGGAAGAGGAATCTCCGCTGCGACCTACGATTCAGATCGAACTGAACTACGCGACATTGCGGTTACGCATGCTCGTCGTACATCAACGGAGGCACTGGCGCTTGCTCGAACGGTGTCCGCATCCGTCGAGATGCAATTCAGGCCGCGATACTCGGTCGGGTGAACAGCGATTTGCTGTCGCCTGAAAGGGTGAAGGCTATGACCCGAGAGATGGAACGCTATTACACAGAGCGAATGAAGGCACAGGAATGTCGATCGGCTGAGGCGCCGCTGGTGCTTCACAGCTAGACGCCCGCTTGGCTCGACTGCGCGAGCGGCTTCGCCAGGGCGACCCAGATATGGAACCGGACGAGCTGCGTGCCGCCATCGACAAGGCCGAGGCCAAGCGCCGGGAACTGATGGACTTGAGTTCCGAAACAAAGGATTCGGCGAAAGTGATGAGCATGTTGCCGAAAGCGGCGGAACTCTACCGCCAGCAGATCACGGACGGACTGGATGGCACGCCCGAGGCTGCGGCGAAAGCCCGGACGATCCTCCGAGACATGCTTGGCGAAATCCGGCTCCAACCTGCGGCGGATGGAGGCTTGTGGGCGGAATACGGAATGAACCCCGCAATCCTGTTGAAGGGTGCCGGGTCAGATGGTCGGGGTAGGATTTGAACCTGCGATCTATACGTCGGGAACTAGGAACACGCGCGGTGCTGAGACTTTGGGGTACCGTTGGGGGTATCGGCCCAATTGAACGGTCAAGGCCCAATTGAAGGGCGCTGCGATTCCTTAAGAGTGCGGCTCCTGCTCGGATCGCAGCACAACGATTCGCCCTCGTCCGCACGCGTCAGAAGCATTCTCCTTTGGACGTTGTACGAGCTGGACGTTGTACGAGCAAATTTCCAAGTATTGGCAAAAGACGCATGTGAACTCGCGCTTGTTGTCGGGCTTGGGGTGTGGCGATGATGTGCCCAATGATCAGGTGTCAGGAGCTTGCGCCCCTGGACACGACGGATGGCTGACGTAGTTTCGGGAGATCCAAGGACGTGAACAGCACCTATTTCGGTCTGTTGGCGGAGTTCGGTGAAGCGAATGTTCGGCTGGAGCGCGTTGCGCCGAAGTATTTTGGGCTTAGCTATGACGAGGCCCGTCGGCGAGCTCCGGCTAAGCTGCTTCCGTGCCGTGTTTTCCGACTCGGCGGCCAGAAGTCACCTTGGCTCGTGAGCGCGGCCGATTTGGCGGAGCTGATCGACCGGCAGAGGGAGCGGGCGAGCTAAATTCCGGGCTGTTGGCGGCGTTACAAAGCTCGTGGGCACTTCCGTTTGCTTCAGCGTTTGCAAGCGGGAGATCTCGGGTCTGTTCGGGACGTAGGTTGGTATAGCGCTTGAGCTCGTTCCAGGAATCATGGAGCGTGAATTGGGCCACCTCATGAATCTGGTACCCGCGCTCGAACAGGCGACTGGTGCCCTCGTGGCGAAGATCATGAAAGCGTAGATCCTTGATCCCGAGTACCTTGCAAGCGCGCGTGAACGCAGCACCGACGCTTCTTGAGTCATAAGGAAAGATCAGAGCATTCTCCTTAGCCTGACGCGCAACGATTTCCCAAGCTTCCGGCGTATATTTGAATCGACGGTCGTTGCCTTCCTTGGACGTCGGATGTTTGGCGTTGCGAACGAGGCCGGTCCGTGTTTTCTCGTCGTTGTCTTCGACTTCGAGACGACAGATCTCGGCTTGGCGGCGAGCGGAATGGATGGCGAACCACAGGATGTCGCGCATCGGTATATCGCTGCGACGGTCGCGCCTGCTGAAGTAGGCATCCAGTTTCGCCAGCTCATCCGGCGTAGGACGCCTGTCCCGACGACGGCTCTTGCCGATCAGGCGCAACTCACGACAGGCGTCACGTGCTTCATCTACGACTTCCGGTCGGACAGGGAGTTGCTTGATGCTCCGCGCAGCACGCAGGACGACCCCAATCCAGGTCAGGTCGTTGCTGGCAGTAGCGGGGCCGGCGCCACGCATGCGCCTCAGCCGGATGTGATCGACGAGGGTCGCGGCCGTCAGTGCCAGTGCGTTTTTGGCGCCGAGCGAATGCTTTTCCAGGAACTCTAGTTGCGACTGCTTGGTCCGCTGCCATTTCGACAGTTCCCTGAAATCATCGATATACCAGCGGATGAGACTCTTCAGCGTAGCCTCGCCAAATTGGCTGCGAGCCAGTTCGCCAGGGCTCTCCAGCGCGACTTCTCGAGCCTTGGCCCATTTCTCTGCGGCGGCTCGATGCATGAAGGTTTTTGCTTCGCTGTGAACCACGAGCTTGCCTTTGCGCAAGCGAATCTGGGCCGTGTAACGCAACGTCCCGTCAGATTTGCGGCGTGGCCGGATGGTGGCCATACAATGTCCTGCACTTGGAGGGTACAAGCTATTCTTGTCACCTCTTTGTACCCTCCGCAACCCACGAATCACGCCAAACCCGCAGGAATCCCGCACAAAAGCCAATGACGGAAAATGCTATAAAAACAGGTGATTTCTGCGAAAAACCTAGTCTTTCGCTGGATCGGCGCATCAGCGTCGCGCCGATGATGGACTACACAGATCGTCACTGCCGTTACCTGCTGCGGCTGCTGAGTCCGTCTGCGCTTCTCTATACCGAGATGATCACCTCGGCTGCGATCGTTCGTGGCAATGCAGAACGGTTGCTGGCCTTCGATGCAGCAGAGCATCCGGTGGCGCTGCAGCTGGGAGGCAGTGATCCGCGCGAACTGGCGGTCGCGGCGAAGGTCGGGGCGGACGCCGGCTACGACGAGATCAATCTGAATTGCGGCTGTCCCAGCGACCGCGTGAAGAGCGGGCGCTTCGGCGCCTGCCTGATGGGAGAGGCGTCACTCGTTGCCGATGGCGTCGCAGCGATGCGTGCTGCGGTCGATGTGCCGGTGACGGTGAAATGCCGCATCGGCATCGATCCTTCGCCATCGCCCGGGATGGACGAGTACGAATTCCTTTGCGACTTCGTGCGGACTGTCGCTGCTGCACGATGCGACGTGTTCATCGTGCACGCCCGGCGCGCGGTGCTGAATGGATTGAGTCCCAAGGAGAATCGCGAGATTCCGCCGCTGCGCTACGACATTGCTGCGCGATTGCGTGCGGATTTTCCTGCGCTGACTTTCGTCGTGAACGGCGGCATACGCACCGTGGAGGAGGTGCGCGTGCATCTGCGGAATTTCGATGGCGCGATGATGGGGCGCGAGGCCTATCACAATCCGTACATCCTGGCGCAGCTGCATCATGCACTGATCGACCCGTCGTGGCCGCTGCCGTCGCGCGAGGCCGTTGTCGAGCAGTACGCGCAATACTGTCGCGCTCGCATTGCCGAAGGACATCGGCTGCGCACGATGGTGCGCCACATCCAGGGGTTGTACGCGGGACTGCCGAACGTGCGCGCGTGGCGGCGCTTTCTCTCCGAACAGTCGGCGCAGCCGGCAGCCAATGCCGACGTGCTGATGGAGGCGCTGCGGATCGTCGCCTGATCCGCCTCACTCCGTCTTGATGGGCAAGCGCCCGAAGTCTCCCTGTTTTGTTGCAGCCAGCCACGCCGCGACCGCGAAGGCGGCAACCGACTGATCCAGCGTCTTCGCATCGATCTTCGCGAGCGTGTCGTTCGTGGTGTGGTGAATGTCGAAGTAGGTCGTGGCGTCCAGCGACAGATCCAGTACCGGCACGCCGGCTTCGCGAAGCGGTCTGAGATCGGAGCCGCCCGACGCGGCATTAGTGCCGCCGTTTTCGATGCCCAGCGGCTCCAGCAATGGGTGTATCTGCGCGATTGCCGAGACCGCTTCTGGGGAGACGGACGAGTCGATCCTCCATACCGGGCCCTGGCCGAGATCGGCCTCGAATGCAGCGACGTGGCGATTGATTTCCTCGCCGATCTGGCGCGCATATTCGCGCGCGCCGGACAGGCCGAATTCTTCGTTGGCGAACAGCACCACGCGGATCGTGCGTGCCGGCTTGCGGTCGAGCCGGCCGATCAATCGCGCCGCTTCGGTCACGATGGCGATCCCTGCGCCATCGTCGACCGCGCCCTGGCTCAGGTCCCACGAATCGAGATGCGCGCCGAGCAGGACGATTTCATCTGCACGTTCGCCGCCGGGAATTTCGCCGATGACGTTGGCGGACCAGTCCGGCGGCAGTTCGCGTGCGGTGGAATGCAGCCGCATGCGGACCGGTTTGCCCGCGGCGACCTGACGTGCGAGCAGATCGGCATCGGGGTTGGAAAGGGCGAACGCGGGAATGCGCGGTGCATCCGTGCGATAGGACAATCCCCCCGTATGCGCGATGCGATCGGTCGATGTACCGACGGAACGGATGACTACGGCGACCGCACCCAGATCGGCGGCGATACTCGGACCCTGCGAGCGGATGCTGACGGTCCGGCCATAGCCGCTCGCATCGCGCGTGCGTTCCATGCGCTGGTCGATGAAGACGATCCTGCCTTTGACTGCGGCAGGCGACAGGGCCTTCAGCGCATCCAGCGACTCCACTCGTTGTACCGCTGCTTCGATGCCTTCCTCCGCAGTACCGACGCTGCCGCCGAGAGCAGCAACCACCAGCGATTGCGGGAAGGGCGTGAGGATCGATGCCTCGGCACTACCGCGAACCCAGCGCGGCACGAGCACGTCCTGCGCACGCACGAGGGAGAATTCGAGCGCGCCGAGTTTGTTGAGCGCCCAGCGGACCGCGGCGGCATCGCCCGCGGACCCCGCGAAGCGCGGCCCGACCTCGGTGACGAGGGAGCTGACATGTTCGTAAGCCCGGGTCCCCGCCATGGCGCGATCTCGCAGGGTCGCTGCTGCTGCAAGATCCTGCTCTGACCAGTCGGCAGCGAGGGACGTTGCGGGAGCGAGGGCGAGACCGGTCAGAATCGCTGCAAAACAGGGAAAAAAGCGGGTTCGGGCGATCATCAGCGGAACTCCGGAATGCTAGCGGCCGTTCGAACCGGCGAGCTTATGTAGCGTTGTGTATATAATGCCAGCGCCACCCGGCGGGCTGCGGGGTGGCTCAATACGAACGAAGGAAGGGGTCTGTTGCGAGAGCAGCAGAGCCGCGGATCCGCAGAGGTTTGGACACCAAGAGGTCATGGGCAAAGACATCGAACTGGCCATTCTGTTCGCCGATGTCGTCGGCAGCACCCGGATCTATGAAGTCATGGGCGATCTGCGCGCCCGCGACATGGTGCTGACCTGCGTGGAGATCATGCGTTCGGCCACGGAACAGAATCACGGCACCGTGATCAAGACCATCGGCGACGAAATCATGGCGACGTTCCCGACCCCGAACGACGCCGTGAATGCCGCCAGCCGCATGCAGCACGACATCCGCACGCATTCCGGCCTCAAGGTGGAAGGTCAGCCCATTGCCATCCGCATCGGCGGTCACTTCGGTCCGGTCGTTCTCGAGAATCGCGACATCTTCGGCGCCGCCGTGCACACGGCGAATCGCATGACCAGCCAGGCCAAGGCCGGTCAGGTCATGATTACGAGCGCGATGGTGGAACTGCTCGCGCCGGAATGGCGCTCCGCGGTCCGGCAGATCGACGTGGCCACGCTGAAGGGCAAGACCAGCGAGGACGAGCTGTTCGAAGTCCTGTGGCAGAAGGAAGACGCGACCAGCATGCTGCCGGCGATCGCGCTCAGCGCCGCCGTGTCGCGCGAGAAGCAGCGGCCGCGGCGTCTGCACCTGAAATTCCTGGGGCAGGACCTGCTCGTCGACGATGCGCGCAGCAACATCACCATCGGGCGCGCCGAGGAAAACGACGTCGTCGTCAAGGGCAACCTGATTTCGCGCCTGCACGCGCGCATCGAATTCAGCCGGGGAAAGTTCCTGCTGGTGGATCAGAGCACCAACGGCACCTTCGTGACCACGAAGGAGGGCGAGGAAGCCTTCGTCCGCCGCGACAGCATGCAGCTCAAGGGCGAAGGCATGATCGGCTTCGGCCGGGTGCCGGAGAACGGCTCGCCGCTGACGCTGCGGTATGCGTGTGAAGAGTAGTTGCTGCCTGTAGGTCGGGCTTGTAGGTCAGGCTTGTAGGTCAGGCTTCAGCCTGACGCCTTACACAGTCAAAAGAGGCCGGCTGAAGCCGGCCCCACAGGCAGATTTAAAGAACCCTATCCGAGTTTCGCCGCCACGCTGCGCTGTTCCTCGCGCAGTTTCTGCGGCACCCGACCCTGGAATTCATCGAGATACTTGTTGATGGCGTCCATTTCCTGGCGCCACGCCGGCAGGTCGACGGACAGCAGCGTGTGGAGCGTGTCCTTGTCCAGGTCGATACCCGAGACATCGAGATCTTCCGGCTTCGGCAGGTAGCCGATGGGCGATTCGATGGCATCGGCCTTGCCGTCGCAGCGGTTCGCGATCCACTGCAGCACGCGCAGGTTTTCGCCGAAGCCCGGCCACATGAACTTGCCGTTCTTGTCCTGGCGGAACCAATTGACGTGGAAGACGCGCGGCAGCTTCTTCGCCTTGCTTTCGAAGGCCAGCCAGTGATCCCAGTAATCGCCGAAGTTGTAGCCGCAGAAAGGCTTCATCGCCATGGAGTCGCGACGCACGACGCCCATCTGTCCGACCGCAGCCGCCGTGGTTTCCGAGGCCATGCCGGCGCCGACCAGCACGCCGTGCGCCCAGCTGCGGGCTTCGTAAACGAGCGGTGCGACTTCGCGGCGGCGACCGCCGAAGAGGATGGCGGAGATCGGCACGCCTTCGGGTGCTTCGGCGAGCGACGAATAGATCGGATTCTGTTTCGCCGAGACGGTGAAGCGCGAGTTGGGATGAGCCGCCGCACCCTTGCCGCTGTAGGGTTTGCCCTGCCAGTCGGTGACGGGCGTGCCGCCTTCCAGGCCTTCCCACCAGGGCTGGTTGTCGGCCGTGAGCGCGACATTGGTGAAGATCGTGTCGCGCTGGATCATGTCGTAGGCGTTCTTGTTGGTCTTGCGGTTCGTGCCCGGCACGACGCCGAAGTAGCCGGCCTCGGGATTGATGGCGCGCAGCTGGCCTTCGCTGTCGACCTGCATCCAGCAGATGTCGTCGCCGACCGTCCAGATCTTCCAGCCGGGCATCGATTCCGGCGGCACGAGCATGGCGAGATTGGTTTTGCCGCAGGCCGACGGGAACGCCGCGGCGACGTAGTGCGTGCGGCCTTCGGGGCTCTGCATGCCCATGATCAGCATGTGTTCGGCGAGCCAGCCTTCGTCGCGCGCCTGCCAGCTGGCGATGCGCAGTGCATGGCACTTCTTGCCGAGCAGGGCATTGCCGCCGTAGCCCGAGCCCACGCTCTTGATGGTGAGTTCTTCGGGGAAGTGCATGATGAAACGGCGTTCGGGATCGAGATCGCCGACGGAATGCAGGCCCTTCACGAACCTGCCTTCACGCTCGATGCGCTTCAGGGCCTGCTCGCCCATGCGCGTCATGATGCGCATGTTGACCACGACATAGGGGCTGTCCGTGATCTCGACGCCGCAGCGCGAATAGGGCGAATCGATCGGCCCCATGCAATAGGGCACCACGTACATTGTGCGGCCGCGCATCGCGCCTTCGAACAGGGAGTCGATCTTGCGATGCGCTTCCGCGGGGTCCATCCAGTTGTTGTTGGGACCGGCGTCTTCGCGCGAGCGGGTGCAGACGTAGGTCAGGTGTTCGACGCGTGCGACGTCGGAGGGATTCGAGCGGTGCAGGTAGCAGTTCGGGTGGGTCTGCGGATTGAGCTTGATAAGATCGCCGCTGGCGACCATCGCTTCGATCAGTCGGGAGTTCTCGACGTCCGACCCGGTGCACCAATGGATCGAATCAGGCCTGGTCAGCCGTGCGACTTCTTCCACCCAACTGTTCAGCGACGCGTTCATGCTCATATCGACGCAAACCTCCGTACCGTGGCCGCCTGACAGGCGGTTCTGCAAGCTGCAGCGAGAAATGGACGCGGGATTATACCGGGCGACTACGCTGGCATTGAACGGACTTCTGCACTAATCGCATTCGAGCTTATGTCCATGATTTCCGATGACTCGCATCGCGACCGGTTGTCCCGGTCCGCAGACCGACACACCCCATGAGGCGGATGTTCCGCGGGACAGCGCTGGACAGCCTGCGAGTTCGGACCGTGTGCTGCACGGTTCTTTGCCTGCTCGCGGCCGTGCCCCAGTCGCAGCCGCGGGCGGCGGACAACGTCGATATTTCGCTGGTCGCCGAAGTGCGCGAGGAGATTGCTGCACCCGGCGGCCGCAGGATTTCCAGGCTCGTACCGGCCGCCAGCATCGAACAGGGGCAGGAGATCTTCTATACCGTGCGCGTCCGCAATGCCGCGAACGTGCCGGTGGGCGACATCGAGGTCGTGCAGCGCATTCCCGAGAACACGGTCTACGTTCCCCGGTCCGCGACGGGTCCCGGCGTGGAGGTCTTTCTGTCCGCCGACGGCGGCCGGAACTTCGGCAAGGAAGGGCAGCTCACCATCGTGGACCAGTCGGCCGTGGCCCTGATGCAGGCAACCTCGCTCGACCCGGCGGCCCTGACCCGTCCCGCGACTGCGCCGGATTACACGCATATCCACTGGCGTCTGCGCAATCCGCTCGCGCCCGGCGCCGTGGCGCTGGTGCGCTTTCGCGCGGTGTTCCGCTGATGCACGACTGGGACGAGCTGTTCGGTGCCGACGGTCCGCTGGCGCGGGCGGTTCCCGGTTTCACGACGCGGCCCGAACAGATCGCGATGGCGACGGAGGTGTCCCGCGCCTTGCGCGCGGGCGGCCGGCTCATCGTCGAAGCAGGCACGGGCACCGGCAAGACATACGCCTATCTCGTCCCGGTCCTGCTCTCGGGCAAGCGCGTGATCGTTTCCACCGGAACGCGCACGCTCCAGGACCAGCTGTTTCGCCGCGACCTGCCGACGGTGGCCGGCGCGCTGGGCCGGCCGGTGCGGGTCGCGCTGCTGAAGGGCCGCGCCAACTACCTCTGTGCGCATCGACTCGAACTCGCCGAACAGCAGGCGGTGTCGCGCGGCCTGCGTCGCGAAGTGGCCATGGCGCTGCCGTACGTGCGCGACTGGTCGCGCATCACGCGCAACGGCGACATCGCCGAACTGGCGCATTTCTCGGAATCGGAGCCGGTATGGCCGTGGGTCACGTCGAATCGCGACAACTGTCTCGGTGCCGAATGCAGCTTCTTCGATCGCTGCCATGTCGTGCAGGCGCGTCGCGAGGCGCAGGCGGCCGACGTCGTCGTCGTCAATCACCATCTGCTGATGGCGGACCTGGTGCTGAAGGAAGAGGGCTTCGGCGATCTGCTGCCCGGCGCGGACGCCATCGTGATCGACGAAGCGCATCAGCTGCCCGATGTCGCCTCGGCATTCCTCGGTTTTGCGGTATCGGGCTGGCAGCTGCAGGCACTGTCGCGCGATCTCGCGATCGAACTGGTGGCCAGCGCGACGCAGGTGGAGGTCGCTTCCTCGTTCGCGCAGACCCTCGAACGACGCATCGTCGATCTGCAGGACGCGCTCGGCACCAGCCAGCAGCGGCACGAATCCAGCCGCTGGTCGAGCACAGTGATCGAGTCGCTCGAAGCGCTGCAGTTCTCGCTGGCGGATCTCAACAAGTCGCTGGCCGGCGCGGCGACCGATCAGCCCGGTCTCGCATCGGTGCGACGACGTGCTGCCGATCTTGCGTCGCGACTCTCGTTACTGCTGGAGCAGGACGGGGAGGCGGCCACGGCCAGCGTCCGCTGGGCACAGATCAATCGCAATGGCGTTTCCTTCCACTATGTTCCGGTCGACATTGCCGAACAGCTCGGCGCACTGATCGGCCAGCATTCGAGTGCGTGGATCTGTACCTCCGCCACGCTTGCGGTCGGCGATGATTTCGATCACTTCATCCGCCGCGTCGGGATCGTCGAACCGGATACCGCGCGATTCGGCAGTCCGTTCGATTTCGCCGAACAGGCACTGATGTATCTGCCGCCGGGCCTCGACGCGCCGGCCTCGGCCCAGCACACGCGGCAAGTCGTCGATGCCGCATTGCCGGTGCTGGAAGCCAGCGGCGGCCGGGCCTTCCTGCTGTTCACGAGTCATCGCGCACTGCGCGAAGCTGCGAGCGTGCTGTCGCGCCGGCTCGGCGACAAGCCGCCGTTTCCGGTGCTGGTCCAGGGCGATGCGCCGCGCGAAATCCTGCTCAAGCGCTTCCGCGAGTACGGCAATGCCGTGCTGCTCGGCACCAGCAGCTTCTGGGAAGGAGTCGATGTGAAGGGCGCGGCGCTGTCGGTCGTCGTCATCGACAAGCTGCCGTTCGCGGTGCCGGACGATCCGGTGCTGAAAGCGCGCCTCGACGCCATCACGCGGCGCGGCGGCAATGCGTTTTTCGAAGAACAGGTGCCGCAGGCCGTGATTGCGCTGAAGCAGGGCGTCGGCCGCCTGATTCGCGACCGCGATGATTTCGGCGTCATCATGCTGTGCGATCAGCGCATCCGCTCGAAGCCGTATGGGCGGATTTTTCTTGAGAGCCTGCCGCCGATGCCGGTGACAAACCGGCTGTCCGACGTCACCGGGTTTCTGCGCACGCGCCTGGCCGACGTCGGCCTGTGAGTTCTTCCTGTAGGTCAGGCTTTAGCCTGACTTCTAAAGCTGTCAGGCTGAAGCCTGACCCACAGGAAGAACTGGAATAAAGCTTCATGAAGATTCTCGCCATCGATACGGCCACGGAGCGTTGCTCGGTCGCGCTGCGCACGGCCGGGGGGACGATCGATCGCGTGATCGATACGCCGCGCGGTCATGCCGATCTCATACTCACCCTGGTGCAGGACGTGCTGAACGAAGCGGGACTGACGCTCGCGGAGCTAGATGCGATCGCCTACGGTCGCGGGCCGGGCGCGTTCACCGGCGTGCGCATCGCCATCGGTGTTGCGCAGGGACTGGCCTTCGGCGCGTCATTGCCGACGGTCGGGATTTCGGATCTCGCGGCGGTCGCCCAGCAGGTCGCCGTCGCGGGCGATCGCGTGCTGGTATGCATGGATGCCCGCATGAACGAAGTCTACTGGGGCGTGTTCGACTGCAGTGCCGATGGTCTGGTCGTTGCGGCGAGCATCGAACAGGTCAGTGCACCGGCGAGCGTCGAAGCAGACGTTGCTGCGATCACGAAGCTCGCCGGCACCGGCTTCCATGCCTATCCGGAACTGGCGCACAGGTTCGCGATCGTGTCTCCTGCCAACGTACTGCCCCGGGCCGCGGAAATCGCACTGCTTGCCGAAGCCGCGCTGCGCAACGGCGAAGGACGACCGGCGCACGAGGCGCAGCCGGTGTATCTGCGCGACAACGTGGCCGTCGCAAAAAAGTAATTCGTGACGACGGTTCAGTATTTTCCACAGGCCCGGCGGCCTTCATCGGACTGTAACAATCGATTGCTGTAATGTTGCAGAAGGAAATACTTCAGTTCATCTCGTTGAATCGCTTCAATTCATGGTCGCCAGACAGATTCTGATCGTCGAAGACGAACGTCCGATCCGCGAAATGATTGCTTTCGGATTGCGTCGCAGCGGCTTTGAAGTGCGCGAAGCCGCCGATGTGAGTGCGGCGCGCGCGAGCATTGCGGACAAGCGACCGGATCTCGTACTGGTCGACTGGATGCTCCCCGAGATGAGCGGCCTGGAACTGACGCGGGCGCTGAAGCGCGACAAGGAGACGCAGGAAGTCCCCGTCATCATGCTCACGGCGCGCGCCGAGGAACAGGACAAGGTGCTGGGTCTCGACGGCGGTGCGGACGACTACGTGACCAAGCCGTTTTCTCCGCGCGAACTGCTGGCACGCATCAACGCCGTCCTGCGGCGCTCGTCGAATGGCCAGACCGAAGAAGTGATCGATGCCGAAGGCCTGGTGCTCGATGCGGCCAGTCACCGCGTCACGGTCGGCGACAAGACCGTACAGCTCGGACCGACGGAATATCGCCTGCTGTCATTCTTCATGACGCACGCGGAACGGGTGTACAGTCGCACGCAGCTGCTGGATCGCGTGTGGGGCGGCAACGTCTATGTGGAAGAGCGGACAGTCGATGTGCACATTCGCCGCTTGCGCAAAGCCCTCGAGGCATTCAACTACGATCGTTTCATCCAGACTGTCCGCGGCTCCGGTTACAGGTTTTCCACACGCGCGGAGTAGCGCGTGAAGTTTCCGATCAAGACGAACTCAGCCGCATGGCAGGCCATCACGCGCTTCGCCATCGCTGTCGCGGTGGCGTGGCTGATCGGACTCATCGTCGGCCGCGTCTGGCTGGTGCTGGCCCTGGTGCTCGGCGTCTATGTCGTCATCCAGATCTGGAACATGGTGCGGATCGAGCGCTGGCTGACTCATCGCCGCATCGAATCGCCGCCCGATGTCAGCGGACCGTGGGGCGAACTCATCGCGATCATCGACCGGATCTACCGTCGCAAGAACTTCCACCGCGCCCAAGTGACGAGCCTGCTGCGTGAATTCCGCCGTCTGACCACAGCCATGCCGGAAGGCGCAATCCTGCTCGGGCCGGAGCACGAAATTCTGTGGTTCAACGGTCGCGCGGCCGGCTGGCTGAGCCTGCATCGCAAGCGCGACGTCGGCATTCGCATCGAGAACCTGATCCGTCATCCCTCGTTCGTCGAATATCTCAAGCACGGTAGGCCCATCGAGGGCGTCATCGTGTATGAGCCGGTGAATGGCGGACATCATCTGTTGTTCACGCTGGTGCGAACGCAGGGATCGGAGCGTCAGCTGCTGATCGTGCGCGATGTGAGTCGCGAAATGCGGCTCGAATCGATGCGCAAGGATTTCGTGGCGAATGCCTCGCATGAACTGCGCTCGCCGCTCACCGTGATCTCCGGTTACCTGGACGCGCTTTCGGACGATCAGACGCTCGATCCCTCGTGGACCTCGCCGGTGCAGGAGATGCGTCGGCAGGCCGACCGGATGAGCGGCATCATCAACGATCTGCTGGAACTGTCGAAGCTCGAATCCGGCGATCGTCGTCATATCGAACGTCCGGTGGACGTGCCGGGAATGCTCTCGCTGCTGCGTCGCGAAGCGATGTCGCTCGACCGGCGTCCGCGCGAGATCAACCTGCAGCTCGACAGCGACCGCCTGCTGCTCGGTTCGGAAAGCGAACTGCAATCCATCGTGTCCAACCTGCTGACGAATGCGATCAAGTACACGCCGGTCGAGGGAAGCGTGACGATGCGCTGGTGGACCGATCACGATGGCGGGCACATCAGCGTCAGGGACACCGGGGTCGGCATCGCCGCCGAACACATTCCGCGACTCACCGAACGCTTCTATCGAGTCGATTCCGGGCGCTCGCGTGAAATGGGCGGCTCCGGGCTAGGTCTTGCCATCGTCAAACATGCACTCCACCGGCATGAAGCCGTCTTGCGCATCGAAAGCACCGAAGGCAAGGGCAGCACCTTCACCTGCGACTTCCCGCCGCATCGCGTGATCTCGCGCGCGGATGTGGAAGAGTCGATCTCGCTGCAGTCCGGCGGCTGAAAGATTTCCGTTTCTCACTCCGCTTCGCCCGTTTCCACGGGCGAGGGCGCTGCCGCTCGCGCCGCGCAACGCACTCGTAACGCAACCGTCATATGACAGTCGCCTGACTGTAAGACAACGCGATTACGTTTCTCCCCGCAAGAAAACGGCCAAAAGACCGTCAGCTCTGACGGTCTTCATCAAGCGACTTACGCCCGGGAGAACGTGTCGATGAAAGTCAAATACTGGTTGGTGGCTGGTGCAGTGGCAGCCGCCCTCGCTGGCTGCGGTGCTGACGAGATTTCCTCTGCCGGTAGCACCGGCAATGTGACGATCAACAATCCGCCTGCGACCAATCCTGATCCGACGCCGACTGATCCGAATGCGGGGCTGGTCGAGCCAGCAGGCGGCTGTCCTACCATTCCGGATCCGCAGGGTCTGCGTGATGACGGCACGATCACAGGTCCGACCGGTACCTATCGTGTCTGCACGCTGCCGGCTCGGCTCAATGTTAGCTCTACACTGGTACGCAGAGCCGGGCTGCTCTATGCGCTCGACGGCCGCGTCGACGTCGGTACCGATCGCGGTGCGGCGCCGACGACAGATACACCGATCGTCCTGACGATCGAAGAGGGTGTGGTGGTGTTTGCGAAGACCGGCACCTCATGGCTGGCGGTGAACCGTGGCAATCGCATCAACGCGGTCGGCACGGCGACCAGGCCCATCGTGTTCACCAGCCGCGACAACGTCCTCGGATTATCGAACGACGACTCACAAGGCCAGTGGGGCGGTGTGGTGCTGCTCGGCCGTGCCCCGGTGACAGACTGCACCGTTGCTCCAGCCGCGCCTCCCGGCACGGTATCGTGCGAGCGGCAGACCGAAGGCTCCGTCGATCCCGCCTACTTTGGTGGCGCCACACCCGACGACAATAGCGGCTCGCTCAAGTACGTGCAGATCCGCTATTCCGGCTACGTGCTCTCTGCCAACAGCGAACTGCAGTCACTGACGCTGTCGGGCGTGGGCTCGGCAACAACCATCGACTACTTCCAGTCGCACAACAGCTCGGATGACGGCTTCGAGAACTTCGGCGGTCGCGCCGGCATGCGTCACGTCGTGGTGACCGGTGCGGACGACGACAACATCGACCTGGATACGGGCTACAAGGGCACGCTCCAGTACGTGATCGCGGTCCAGAAGACCTCGGGCAACGCCGATTCGATCATCGAACTCGATTCCGCCAATACGCTCGAAGATCAGTCGCCGCGTACGAACATGAAGATTGCTAACTTCACGTTCGTGCATCGCAATCCTGCGACCGGCAACAATGCGGCGATGCTGTTCCGCGGCAAGGCCGACGCTACCTTGGTCAACGGCGTGGTCGTCAGTCCGATGGCCTGCCTGCGCCTGAACGGCAGCAACATCCTCACCGCCGATGCGGCGACCGACAAGGTCGGGCCGCCGGTGTTCCAGTCTGTCGTCATGCAGTGTGCTGCCAACCAGTTCGTGGGTTCGGGTGGTGTGACCGCCGACCAGGTTGCGACGACCTTCAATGCGGGCGCCAACAACAATGCCTCCTTCACCGCGACGCTGACGAACACGTTCGTCAACGGCGCGAATGAAACCGCCGTGGTTGCCACGGATCCGAAGACGCTCGATGCAGCATTCGACACCACCACCTACGTAGGCGCGGTGAAGGATGCCAGCGATACCTGGTACGCAGGCTGGACCTGCAACTCGGTCACCGCGAACTTCGGTACGACCAGCACGGCCTGCACTTCGCTGCCGTCGCTCGCCGACTGATGGCTCGTCCCCTGCGGCGGACGCAATCCGCCGCAGGGGAATCCTGAATCACCACATCAATGGCAAGCACACCTATGGCCAAACCGCGCACCTGGGGCATGGTCCTCGCTGCAACCGCGTTTTCCACGCAGGCATTCGCTCAATCGGCCCTCGAGGTCGATGGCTCCGCTCCGCCGGAGGCCGCCGCGACCCTGGCTGCACTCACGCCGTCTCCTGCTCCGGACGCCTCGGTCGACGTGGCCATGCCCGGCGGCATTCCCGGCGTGGTCGTCGTCGGCAGGCGCGAGCGCGATGTGCAAAGAGAAACGACGCAGGTCATCACCGTGCTGTCGAACGAAGACATCGCGCGCACCGGCGAAGGCGACATCGCCGGCGCGCTCGGACGCGTCACCGGACTGAGCGTGGTGGGCGGTGGATTCGTCTATGTGCGTGGCCTGGGCGATCGCTATTCCCTGGCGCTGCTCAATGGCTCACCGCTGCCGAGTCCCGAGCCGATGCGTCGCGCCGTGCCGCTCGACCTGTTCCCGACCGACGTGATCGCCTCGTCGCTGGTACAGAAAACCTATTCGCCGAATTTCCCCGGCGAGTTCGGCGGCGGCGTCATCAACCTGACCACGCTGGCCATTCCGAAGCAGCCGTTCCTGGATCTGAATTTCGGCCTCAGCGGTGATACCGAAACGACCGGACAGGTCGGCTACGACTACTACGGCAACAAGTACGACTGGACCGGCTACGGCAATCGCGACACGCCGCCCGCGCTCGCCGCGTTCCTGGCGAGCGGCCAGCGCATCAGCGCCGGCAATGTCGACACGGGTGCCATCGCCAGCCAGCTCGTCAGCAAGAACAACGGCCTGGTGCAGAAGATCGATGAAGTCTCGCCCAACTACTCCGGGACGATCACGGCGGGCGACAGCTGGGAGTTCGACAATTCGCAACTCGGCCTGATCGCCACCGCCTCGTTCAACAACGCCTGGCGCACGCGTGATATCACCGAGCAGACGCCGGGCAGCTTCGATCTGTCCGTCATCGACAAGGACTATCGCACGGTGTCGACGGAGAACCGCGCCATCGCCAATGGGCTCGTCGGCCTGGGTTATGAGTTCGGCGAAGGCACGCTGCGCTGGACCAACCTCTACATTCACGACACGCTGAAGCGGTCCGATCTGGGCGAAGGCACGCAGAGCAGCCAGCGACCTGGCGTCGATTTCCAGGATCAGGCCACGGCGCTGTACGAGCGAACCCTGATGAGCACGCAGCTGACCGGCAGTTTCAACCTGGATCCCGTGACGCTCGGCGCCCGTGCCTCGTACTCGAAGTCCGAGCGGGATGCGCCGTACGAGCTGGAGATCGGCTACTCGCGCAGCAACCAGGCCGCGAGTCCCTACGGCGCGTACTACATCAATCGCCTGGACAATGGTCAGACCGGGTATGCCGATATCGCGTTCTCGAAGCTCGACGAAGATCTGTGGTCGGCAGGCGCGGACATCTCGGTGCGGGTCCTGCCGCGAATGGTGTTGTCGGCGGGCGTGGATATCGCAGACACCGAGCGCGATTCCACGCGCCGCGCGTTCCAGATCGTTGCTCCGTCGAACTTTCCGAGCGGCGTCGCCATGCTGCGGCCGGACTATCTGCTGAGCCCGGCAGTCATCGATCATTTCGACATCGGGCTGGTCGAGACCACGGAAACGGATCCGGCGTTCAACGCCACGCTGCGCACCGAGGCGGGGTACGGTCAGCTGCAGGCGGAGTTGATCGACGGGCTCGAGCTGAGCGCCGGTGCGCGGTACGAACGCGGCGAGCAGGATGTTCGCCCGCTGCAGGTTTTCGACACGCTGACGAACTCCGGCGCCTCGACCCACATCGAGAACGACTATGTGCTGCCGGCAGCGACGCTCACGTACAAATTCCGCGAGGACATGCAGGTGCGCTTCAACGCCGCCAAGACGATCGCGCGTCCGCAGTTCCGCGAGCTGATGTTCCAGCGCTATTTCGATCCGGAGACCAATCGCACCTACCGCGGCAACCCGTTGCTGACGGACAGCGAATTCGCCAATGCGGAAGCGCGCTACGAGTGGTACTTCGCGCCGGAGCAGCGCTTCACGGTCGCCGGCTTCTACAAGAAGATCGACAAGCCGATCGAGGCGTTCACCGGCTTCAACGACAACAACCCGGAAACCAGTTTCGCCAATGCGCCCGAGGCGGTGCTCTACGGCGCCGAGCTGGAAGTGCAGAAGTATTTCTCCCTGGGCGACCATTTCCAGGGAGAGCTTCTCGGCTCCCGCCGTGCGGTGATCGTGGCCAACTACACGTACAGCCGCTCGGAGATCAACGTGGAAGACGGCGACACCGTGAGTGTGTACGGCACGGCGACGCAGCCGGCGAGCAACTTCTTCGTGGATGGCAGCCCGTTGACCGGCCAATCCGATCACCTGGTCAATCTGCAGCTCGGACTGGAGAACTCGGGACGCCTGTCGCAGCAGACGCTTCTCGTGTCCTACGCGAGCGACCGGGTGACCAGTCGCGGCCCGGCGGGTCTGCCGGACATTTACGAAGCCCCGGGCTGGCGCCTGGATTTCGTCGCGCGCGAGGCGTTCACGCTGTTCGATACCAATATGGAAGCCAAGCTCGAGGTGCGCAACATTCTCGGAACGGGCTACGAGGAGTTCCAGGAGCGCGACGGCAACACCGTGTACTACAACAAATACGACGTGGGTACGCTGTTTGCCGCTTCGCTGACCATGAGCTTCTGAACCGATGGCGTGCCGCAGGAAAGCTGCGGCACGCCGGCTTTAACGATTTCGTAACTCTTCCTTCACAAAGGCGCGCCGTCCGGCGTCGCCTGCAATCTTTCTGTAACAGAGCGCCGGTATAAAACCGGTCATCGACCGCACGACGGGATCGTCGATCCGGTGCGGCGGCGACTCATTCACTACCGGAGTTCACATCGTGAAGAACATGCTGATTGCCACCGCAGTCACGGCAGCGCTGTTGCAGTTGCCGGTGGGCGCGTTCGCGGCCAGCGCGGACGAACTGGGCCAGATCCGCGAGCAGCTGCAGAGCCTCATGCAGCGCGTCGACAAGCTCGAACAGGAGAACACCGAACTCAAGGCCGAGAACGAAACCCTCAAGGCCCAGGATGATTATCTGAAGGCGGAAACCAAGGGCCTGCGCAAGGACACGGCAACGCTGGCGTCGGACGCGGGCAAGGTGAAGGGCGCCGATTGGGCGGGTCGCATCACGGCGAAGGGCGACCTGCGCTATCGCTATGAATGGATCGAAGATCCCACACGCAAGGGCGTGGTCGCCGGGCTGCAGGGGTTCAACGATGAACAGCAGAGCCGGCACCGTATCCGCGCGCGTCTGGGTTTCGACGCCAAGATCACCGATACGCTACTCGTCGGCCTGCAGGTGGCGACCGGCGGCGATGATCCGCGTTCCTCGAACCAGACGCTCGGCGGCACCAATTCACGCAAGGCCATCGGTTTCGATCTCGCCTATTTCGACTGGAAGTTCGCGACCTGGGGCGATCTGATCGGCGGCAAGATGAAGTATCCGTTCTATCGTCCGGGCCAGAGCCTGTTCTACGACGGCGACGTCAATCCCGAAGGCTTGGCGATGCAGTTCAATCGCGGCATGTTCTTCGGCAGCGCCTGGGGCTTCCTGATCGACGAGCGCAACAATGCTGCGCGTTCTGCCACGAGCAGTTCGACACCGCCGACCACGACGCTGACCAACTGCATCGCCGATGCCGGCCGCACCTGCACCAAGGATGTCTACTCGCTGGGTGCGCAGTTCGGTGCGCGCTTCCCGGTCGGCGAATCGACGCTGGTGGCTGCCGTCGGCTATTCGGACCTGAAGAATGGCCAGGGGCAGCGCCCGTTCTACAACGCCAATGCCAACGGCAACACGCTGACCGGGCCGTTCAGCGGCCTGGCCTACGACTTCAACATCGTCGAGGGCCTGCTGGAATTCAACACCCAGATCGGCCTGCTGCCGTTGCAGGTGTGGGGCAACTACGCACAGAACGAAGACCCGGATGACATGAACACGGCCTGGGCGGCCGGCGTGCTGTTCGGCAAGGCCAGCAACTATCGAACCTGGGAAGCGGGTGTGGCTTACCAGTCGATCGGCAAGGACGCGCTCTTCGGTCAAGTCGTCGATTCGGACTTCGGCGACGGCACGACGGACACCGAAGGCTGGGTCTTCCGCGCCGGCTACGCGCCGGTGAAGAACGTGACGCTCAATGCAACGTACTTCCTCAACGAGCGTTTCGTCGACGTGCCGGTCAACGCCGTCTACGGCAGCAAGACGGACTACGATCGGCTGCAGGTCGATTTCAATCTGAAGTTCTGATCCGCGCCGCAGCGGCCCCCTCCCTGACCCTCCCCCGCGAGCGGGGGAGGGGAACAGAAAGCCGCGCGCTTGCGGCCGCAACCTGTAGCGGGGTATACAGCCTGCAATCGCTCATACCGGTCGTGTCATGGAAAAAGCCGATCTCTCGCATCACATCCTCAGTCGTTACAACGACGATCTCGAACGCGTCCGTACCAACGTCCTGCAGATGGGCGGCCTCGTCGAAGAGCAGCTCAAGCTGGCTGTCGAAGCATTGGTCGAAGGCGACAGCCGGCTCGGCGAGCAGGTCGCGCACGGCGATGTGAAGGTCAACGCGATGGAAGTCGCGATCGACGACGACTGCAGCCGCATCCTGGCCACTCGCAGTCCGGCGGCGTCCGACCTGCGACTGATCGTCGCGGTCATCAAGACCATCACCGATCTCGAGCGCATCGGCGACGAGGCAGAAAAGATCGGTTACATCGGCTCCCGCCTGGCGGCGGTGGAGCGGCCCGCGGATCGCTATCGCGAAATCAAACACCTCGGTCGCATCGTCGGCGACATGGTGCACGAGGCGCTCGATGCCTTTGCCCGGCTGGACGCGGAAGGAGCGGTCGCGATCGCGAAGAAGGACCGGCTGGTCGACGAGGAATACGAAGCGATCCAGCGCCAGGTCATCACTTTCATGATGGAAGATCCGCGCACGATCCGTCGTGCGCTGGACGTGCTGTGGGTCGCGCGTGCGCTGGAGCGCATCGGCGATCACGCCAAGAACGTCTGCGAGTACGTCGTGTACATGGTGTATGGCAAGGACATCCGCCATGTCTCGCTGGAAGACGTCGAGAAGCAGATACAGACGCGCACCCAGCGCGGCACGGGAGATCCGGCGGCGAGTCGTTGAGGTCTCCAATCTCTTCCTGTGGGGCCGGCTTCAGCCGGCCTCTGACTGTAGGTCAGGCTTCAGCCTGACAGTTTTAGGCCGGCTGAAGCCGGCCCCACAGCAAGAGAAGATCAGCAGACTCCATTCGTGATCTGGCCGACCCGCGCCCGATCCCGATAGACTGCCGCGATGAAATCGCTGCCAGTCTCCCGTCGCGTCGGCAACACCCTGGGCTTTCTTTTCTGCGCGTGCCTGATGGGCTATGCGCTCTATGCCCAGCACGTGCTCGGCCTCGAACCCTGTCCGCTGTGCATTTTCCAGCGCGTCGCCGTCATCAGTGTCGGCGTGCTGTTCCTGATCGCTGCCTTGCACAACCCGGGACGAACCGGTGCGCGCTGGTACGGCGGCTTGCTGCTGTTCGCGGTGCTCGCAGGCAGCCTGATCTGCATCCGCCACATCTGGATTCAGGCGCAACCGCCCGGCACGGTCGCCGCCTGCGGGGCGAGTCTCGACTATCTGCTGGACATCATGCCGGTCACCGAGGTCATCACGAAGGTACTGACGGGCTCCGGCGAATGCGGCAAGGTCGACTGGACGCTGCTCGGCCTGTCGATGCCGTGGTGGGTGCTGTTTGCGCTGCTCGCCGCGGGGACGTGGGCGGCGGCGGTGAATTTCGGCAGAGCGGAGCGCTGACCGGCGTCACTTCGCCAGCAGCAACTCCATCACTCGCGCATACGTCGACGTCAGCGTGTCGACATCCGCGACACGCACGTTCTCGTTGACCTTGTGGATCGTCGCGTTGATCACGCCGAGTTCGACCACCTGGGCACCCGTCGGCGCGATGAAGCGTCCATCGCTGGTGCCGCCCGTGGTCGACATTTCCGGCGTACGGCCAGTGTGTTCCTGCACAGCCGTACGTACGGCCTGCGATAGCACGCCGGGCGCGGTGAAGAAGGGCAGGCCGGAGACGAACCATTCCAGCGTGTAGTTGACCTTGTGACGGTCGAGGATGCCGGTGATGGTCTGCTGCAGTTTCTCCACGGTCTGCTCGGTGGAGAAGCGGATGTTGAAGCGCGCCTTCAGTTCTCCGGGGATCACGTTCGGCGCGCCGGTGCCGGCGTTGATGTTGGAGATCTGGAAGGTGGTAGGCTGGAAGAACTCGTTGCCCTTGTCCCAGGTGCGCGCGGCCAGTTCCGCCAGCGCGGCTGCAACGGAGTGAACCGGGTTGTCCGCCAGGTGCGGGTAGGCGACGTGGCCCTGGATGCCATGCACCGTGAGCTTGCCGGAGAGTGAGCCGCGCCGGCCGATCTTGATCATGTCGCCGAGTTTGTCGGTGCTGGTCGGTTCGCCGACGACGCACCAGTCGATTTTTTCGTTGCGCGCTTCAAGCACTTCCATCACGCGGCGTGTGCCGTCGACCGACGGACCTTCCTCGTCGCTCGTCAGCAGGAATGCCAGCGTGCCCTTGTGATCGGCGTGCCGGGCCATGAAGCGTTCGGTGGCGACGATCATCGCGGCCAGTCCGCTCTTCATGTCGGCCGCGCCACGGCCATAGAGCACGCCGTCCTTGATGACGGGCTCGAACGGGTCGGTGTGCCATTCCTCGCGCGGGCCGGTCGGCACGACGTCGGTGTGACCGGCGAAGCACAGCACCGGGCCTTCGCTGCCGTGCCGCGCCCAGATGTTCGCCACCGGGCCGAAATTCAGGTGCTCCACTTTGAATCCCAGGGCTTCCAGGCGTGCAGAAATGACCTGCAGGCAACCCTGATCCTCGGGGCTCACGGACTGTCGGCGAATCAGCTCCTGGGTCAGCTCGATGGCGGGGGAGGCGCTGGATTGGGGACTGCTGCTCATTGGGATAGGCGCTGCGGTGAGCCCAGGGGCAAGTGGATGAAGGGCGCGGACTTATAGCGAACAGGGGGCGGACGGGCAAGCTGTCTGCCGCAAACGCCTCTGTTACGGCGTTGTTGCAGTTTGCGACGGCCGCGCCGCGGCGGCCGGCATTCGTTGCAGCCGCTGTAACACGACTGTCATGCACGAAGGGCAGACTGCCGCGCCATGGTTGGTCGGGCGGGATTTCGCGCCGGCCGGTGTTCCCTCAATGAGGTTCAAATCCATGAAGTTGTGGCACAAATTGAGCGCGTCGATGCTGCTGAGCGGACTTGCCGTTACGGCCGTACCGCACGCGGCCCAGGCTCAGAGCATCATCAAGATCGACGGTTCCAGCACGGTCTTCCCGGTCGCCGAGGCCGTGGCCGAGGAATTCCAGATTTCCAAGCGCGGCAAGGTGCGCGTGACCGTCGGCATCGCCGGCACGGGCGGCGGCTTCAAGCGCTTCTGCCGTGGCGAGACGGATATTTCCAATGCGTCGCGCCCCATCCTCAAGGAGGAAATGGACGCGTGTCGCGCCGCCGGCGTGAAGTACATGGAAATCCCGGTGGCGTTCGACGCGCTGACCGTCGTCGTCAACCAGTCCAACACCTTCGTCAAATCGCTGACGGTGGCCGACCTGAAGAAGATGTGGGAACCGGCCGCGCAGGGCCGCATCGGCAAGTGGAACCAGGTCCGCTCCGAATGGCCGGCCGAGAACCTGATGCTGTTCGGCCCGGGCGCCGATTCCGGCACGTTCGACTACTTCACCGAAGCCGTGAACGGCAAGGCCAAGGCCAGCCGCGGCGATTTCACCGCCAGCGAAGACGACAACGTGCTGGTGCAGGGCGTGGAGAACAACAAGAGCGCGCTCGGCTACTTCGGCTACGCGTACTACATCGCGCACAAGGATCGGCTGCGTGCGGTGCCGATCGTCAACCAGAAGGGCAATGCCGTGGGCCCCAGCATCGAAGGCGTCGTGGACGGCAGCTACGAGCCGCTGTCACGTCCGCTCTTCATCTATGTCCGTGACTCGGCGGCGCAGCGTCCCGAGATCCAGGAGTTCATCAAGTTCTATCTCACCGACGGTGCGCAGCTGGTGAAGGAAGTCGGCTACGTGCCGCTGCCGGATCAGGCGTACCAGCTGGCACTCAAGCACTTCGCGGACAAGAAGCTGGGCACGGTCTTCGGCGGCGTGCCGGAAGTTGGCGTCACCATCGACAACCTGCTGGCCCGTGAGGGAAAGCTCTGACTCGAGACGGCAGGATGTGGGCGACTGGCGACTGGCAATCCGGCCAGCAGCCAGTCGCCAGCAGCCGTTTGCCGCCGCCTGTCGCATGTCGACCGACGAATCAGTAAAGTTCGCCCCCGGCATTGAAGGGTTCGCAGCTTGAATCAGAATATCTCCAGTCCGGGCCTGTCGCGGCACGCGCTGCGCTATAGAAAGATCCGCGACCGGATCGTCGAATTCTTTCTGCTGGCGGCCGGCCTCGTCGCGGTGTTCACGACGCTCGCGATCGTGGTCATCCTGGTCTACGAATCGAGCGCCTTTTTCGAGCACGTCTCGATCAAGGAATTCCTCACCGGCACGATGTGGACGCCGCTGTTCGCGGACGCGCGCTACGGCATCCTGCCGCTGGTGGCGGGCACGCTGACCACCACCCTCGTGGCGCTGCTGGTGGCCGTGCCGCTGGGCACGACCATCGCCATCTATCTGAGCGAGTTCGCGCCGCACCATGTGCGTGAAACCGTCAAGCCGATCCTCGAACTGCTCGGTGCCGTGCCGACGGTCGTCTACGGCTACTTCGCGCTGACCATGGTCACGCCGGTGCTGCAGTACTTCATGCCGGAATTGCCGGGCTTCAACATGCTGAGCGCCGGCCTGGTCATCGGCCTGATGATCGTGCCGTACGTGAGTTCGGTGAGCGAGGACGCCATGCGCGCCGTGCCGCGCTACATGCGCGAAGGTTCGTATGCGATGGGCGCGACGCGCCTGCAGACGGCATTGCGCGTGGTCGTTCCTGGCGCCTTTTCGGGGCTCGCCGCCGCCTTCATTCTCGGCATCTCGCGCGCCGTCGGCGAAACCATGGTGGTGGCGATCGCCGCCGGCATGCAGCCGAACCTGACGTTCGATCCGCGCGAACCGGCGGCGACGATCACGGCGTACATCGTGCAGGTCAGCCTCGGCGACCTGCCTCACGGCAGCATCGGCTACCAGAGCATTTTCGCGGCGGGCCTGGTGCTGTTGCTGATCACGCTGATCTTCAACGTCATCGGCTTCTCGCTGACCCGTCGCTTCCGCGAGGCCTACTGATGAGCACCGCAGCCACTTATCGGGACATGGAAGCCGTGCGTGCCGGGCTCACACGCCGCAAGCTGTTCGACAAGATCTTCGTCATCGTCGGCCTGATCGTGATGCTGGCCTGCCTGGCCGTGCTCGCGGTGCTGTTCATCGATCTGGTGCGCGATGGCGCGCCGCGCTTCAGTCTCGACTTCTTCACCCACTTCGCTTCGCGTCATGCCGAGCGCGCCGGCATCCTGGCCGCGTGGGTGGGGACGACGCTGGTCATGATCGTCACGGCCGTCTGCGCCGTGCCGGTGGGCGTTGCGGCGGCGATCTATCTCGAAGAGTACGCGCCGAAGAACTGGTTTACGGCGATCATTGAAATCAACGTCACCAATCTCGCAGGCGTGCCGTCGATCGTGTACGGCCTGCTGGCGCTGGGACTGTTCGTGTACCAGTTCGATCTCGGGCAAAGCATTGCAGCGGCGGGCCTGACCCTGGCGCTGCTGATCCTGCCGATCGTCATCGTCGCGACGCGCGAAGCGATCCGCTCGGTGCCGAATTCGATCCGCGAAGCCGCGTACGGTCTCGGCGCGACGCGCTGGGAAGTCACGAAGGATCACGTCCTGCCGTATTCCACCGGCGGCGTGCTGACCGGCATGATCCTCGGGCTCTCGCGCGCCATCGGCGAAACGGCGCCCATCATCACGATCGGCGCGCTGAGCTTCATCGCCTTCCTGCCGGAATCGCCGTTCCAGAGCGAATTTCCGTTCATCTCGTTCAAGTGGCTCAACGATCCGTTCACCGTCATGCCGATCCAGATGTTCAACTGGGTGTCGCGGCCGGATCAGGCGTTCCAAGCCAATGCCGCAGCGGCCGGCGCGATCCTGCTCGGCATGACGCTGCTCATGAACGGTGTGGCGATCTGGATCCGCTACCGGTTCCGCAAGAAGATCAACTGGTAAAGCGATCAGGAAACTGCGATGCAAGCGACCACCGAATCCGCCAATGCCAGCGTTCAGGAGACCCCTTTGCAGAACGATGCTTCAGGACGCGCGGCGCAGCCGGCCACGCCGAAGATTTCCATCGCCGTGGACGACACGCGCAAAGTGCGCACGCTGAACGTGAAGGCGGCAGTCGACAGCCTGAGTTTCTACTACGGCCAGCATCGCGCGCTGAAGAACCTGACGATTCCGATTGCGGACAAGCAGGTGACGGCGCTCATCGGCCCGTCGGGCTGCGGCAAGAGCACGTTCCTGCGCTGCTTCAATCGCATGCACGATCTGCAGCCGGACACGCGCTACGAAGGCAGCATCACGCTGCATCCGGACAATCTCAACCTGGTCGGCTCCAACGTCGATCCGATCGAAGTACGCATGCGTATCGGCATGGTCTTCCAGAAGCCGAATCCGTTCCCGAAATCGATTTTCGAGAATGTTGCCTACGGCTTGCGGCTGCGCGGCGTACGCAATCGCGCCACGCTGGCGGAAGAGGTCGAGAAGGCGCTGCGCGGCGCAGCGCTGTGGGATGAAGTGAAGGACCGCCTGCAGGATTCGGCGCTCGCGCTGTCGGGCGGCCAGATGCAGCGTCTGTGCATCGCGCGCGCATTGGCGACGACGCCCGAGATCCTGCTGTTCGACGAGCCGACGTCGGCGCTGGACCCGATCGCCACCGCCAAGATCGAAGAACTCATTTCGACGCTGCGCGACCAGGTCACGGTGCTGATCGTGACTCACAACATGCAGCAGGCCGCACGCGTTTCCGACTACACCGCCTTCATGTATCTCGGCGAGATCATCGAGTTCGACGAGGCTGCGAAGATCTTCACGAACCCGAGCAAGAAGGCGACGGAAGACTACATCACGGGACGCTACGGCTAGGACGCGCGCAGCCCCGGCGCGTTCCGATTCCATGACGGTCATCCCGACATCCAGCGATCCGACCGAAGGCCATACCGCCAAGGTCTTCGACGTCGCGCTGTCGGAACTGCGGCTGCATGTCGTGACGATGGGCGGTCTCGCGATCGATCAGGTGTCCGCCGCGGTGCGGGCATTGCTCGACGGCGATGCCTCGCTGGCGCAGATGGTTCTGTCGCGGGAGTCGCGCCTCAACGATTTCGAGCGCAGCGTCGATCGCGACGCTTTCCGGCTGATTGCCCTGCATCAGCCCGTGGCCAGCGATCTGCGCATGGCCAAGGCGGTGTCGCGGATCACGGTCGAACTCGAACGCGTCGGCGACGAGGCCAAGAAGATCGCCAAATTCGCCGGACGCCTCGCGCAGGGCGAACCGACCGGGCCGGTGCGCGCGGTGGCGCGATACCTGCGCCACATGGCCGATCTGACCGCCGGGATGTTGCGTGAAGCCGTGCGGGCACTGGATGAAACGGACGCCGAACTTGCACGCGGAGTGGCCAGCCGCGATTCCGAACTCGACGCGGAGTTCTCGGCTGCGCTGCGCCAGCTACTGACCCTGGCGATGCAGGATCAGCGCTTCTTCAGCGCCACGATCGACACCGTCTTCGCGCTGAAGGGACTGGAACGCATCGGCGATCACGCCAAGAACATCGCCGAGCAGGTGCTGTTCGTGACCAGCGGCGAGGACGTGAGGCATCAAAAGGAAGTGACGTAGCCCTTCTTCCTGTGGGGCCGGCTTTCCCGCGGGATTTCCTTCGGTCACAGCCGGCCTCT
>OEIU01000405.1_pt1 | contig 41649 bp, 40 predicted proteins | sample 1539221 | NCBI WGS metagenome assembly OEIU01 (sample SAMN03792071, study PRJEB22550) | activated sludge metagenome | feature: wastewater treatment plant; material: activated sludge; isolation source: Wastewater treatment plant of a petroleum refinery complex | place: Argentina: Zarate | collected...
CGACGAAGGCGTCGTAGACGCCGTCCTGCACGTACAGGCGGTTCGCGCAGACGCAGGTCTGGCCGGCGTTGCGGTATTTGCTGACGAGCGCGCCATCAGCCGCGCTGTCCAGATCGGCGTCGTCGAAGACGATGAACGGCGCGTTGCCGCCAAGCTCCAGCGAAAGCTTCTTGATCGTCGGCGCGCACTGCGCCGCGAGAATGCGCCCGACCTCGGTCGACCCTGTGAACGACAGGTGGCGCACCGTCTCGCTCTCGCACAGCAGCTTGCCGATCGCCGCCGACTTCGCCGCCGTGATCACGTTCAGCACCCCCGGCGGCAGCCCCGCGCGCTGGCCGAGTTCGGCAACCGCGAGCGCCGACAGCGGCGTCTGCCCGGCCGGCTTGACGATCACCGGGCAGCCCGCCGCGAGCGCCGGGCCCACCTTGCGCGTGATCATCGCTACGGGAAAGTTCCACGGCGTGATCGCCGCACACACGCCCATCGCCTGCTTGATGACGAGGTAGCGCTTGTCGGGTGCGGTCGAGGGAATGGTCTCGCCATAGACGCGCTTGCCTTCCTCGGCGAACCATTCGAGGAAGCTCGCGCCGTAGATCACTTCGCTGCGCGCCTCGGCGAGCGGCTTGCCCTGCTCGGCGGTCATGATGCGCGCCAGGTCGTCGGCGTGTTCGATCATCAGCCGGAACCATGCCATCAGGATCGCGCCGCGCTCCTTGGCGGTCTTGGCGCGCCAGGCGGGCAGGGCGCGCGCGGCGGCGTCGATCGCGGCCTGCGTCTCGTCCAGGCCGAGATCGGCGACCTCGGCGAGCTTGTCGCCGGTCGCCGGGTCGAAGACGGGAAAGCGCGCAGCGCCCGCCGTCCAGCGGCCGTCGACGAGGGCATCGGTCCTCAGCAGCGTCGCGTCGTTCAGCGCGGCGAGCGGGCGGGTCTTGGCATCCATGGGCAGCTTCCTGCGGCGCTCGGAAGCGGCGCCGACACTCCGATGATAGGAAGCCTGCGCGCTTCGGGGAGGCTTGGGGGCTTTGCCCGCAGCGCTATGCCGCCACCGCGAGCCGCGGCCCGCCCACGCTCGCGCCGGCGTGGGTGCGCTGCGCGGCCTCCAGCTCCCAGGGGTTGTGGGCGCAAAACACCTCGACCTCCGGATGCTCGGCGGTGAAGGCGCGCAGCCGCGCCTGGTTGTACAGCCGCAGGCCGCGGTTCGTCTGGTTGATGACCTGGAACAGGCCCACCTGCCACGTGCAACTGCGCCGCGCACCCTTGACCTCGCGCGAATCGAAATATGCGTCGCCCGCATGCAGCAGCCAGCCGCGGTTCGAGTCGATCGCCACGCCGCAGTGGCCCATGGTGTGGCCGAACAGCGGCACCATCAGGATCTCGGGCGGCAGCCCGCGCAACTGGCGCACCGACTCGAACCCGAACCAGGGCTCGCCGCCCGTCTCGTAGGTGATCGCATCGATGCCGTGCGCCCACATCGCCGGCAGGTAGCGGTGCTTGTCCTTGAAGCTGCGCCGCTCGGTGCATTGCTTCATCTCGGCTGCATGCAGGTGCACCTTGGCATTCGGAAAATCGGCCAGCCCGCCGACGTGGTCCAGGTCCATGTGCGTCATCACGATGTGGCGCACGTCCGCCGGGTCGAAGCCGAGCTCGCGGATCTGGTTGATCGCGGCGAGCGCCGGGTCGCATTTCGGGCGCGCATAGCCGTAGACGAAGGACTTCGTCAGCCGCGAGGTCAGGTTGGCGTAGTCCAGCGTCCCGAGGCCGGTGTCGACCAGCACCAGGCCGGACGCGGGCGTCTCGACCAGCAGCACGTGGCAGCCCAGCTTCTTGCCGTCGATGGAAAGGCGCTGGATGCAGGCGCAGTTCAGATGATGGACGCGCAGGCGGGAGTAGGACATCGCGGGCTCCTGTAAAAGGGAATGAACGTTCCCGCATTTAAGTTCACCGGTCCCGGTTTGTCAAGGAATATTCATTCCTTTTGTTTGCTACGATGGCGCATGCCCAAGATCAGCGAAGAACACCGCGCCGCGCGCCGCGCGCAGATCCTCGATGCCGCCTGGCGCTGCTTCTACCGCCAGGGCGTGCAGGCGACGACGATGGAGCAGATCATCGCCGAGTCGGGCCTGTCGGCGAGTGCGATGTACCGCTACTTCGGCGGCAAGGACGACATCATCGTCGCTGCCATCGACACCTCGCTGCGCGGCCTGGCGCGGCTGCTCGAGCCGATCGTCGAGCGCGACGACGCCGACGCGCCGCCCGGCGTGGCCGATCTCGTCGGCCGCATCACGGCGGCGATCGACGGTTTCACGAACCGGCCCGGCTACAACCTGACGCGCATCGCGCTGCACGGCTGGAGCGAGGCGCAGCGCAACGAGCGCCTGCGCGGGCTGATGCGCGATTTCTACGCCGCGTTTCGCGACCGCCTCGCCGCGCGCGTGCCGCGCTGGCAGGCGGCAGGCGAGGTCGATCCCGCGGCGTCGCCGCAGGACGTGGCGCAACTGCTGATGTCGGTGATCCTCGGCTACGTCACGCAGTCCGCGATCGTCCACGACGCCGAGCCGGCGGCGCATGCGCGCGGGCTGGCGGCGATCCGCATGCCGCGCTGACGGCGGCGCGCCGGGCCGCGCACGCACCGCGGAGCGCGAGCCGGCGCGCGAGGCGTTCGAGCAGCGCGCGATCCTTCACCTGGCACTCCCAGACGATCTCGACGTGCCAGCCGCGTGTTTCGAGCTCGCGTCGCTTACGGGCATCGCGTTCGCGATTGGCGGCGATCTTCGTGGCCCAGTACGCGGCATTCGTCTTCGATGCGACTGCGCCGTGCCTGCAATCGTGGCCGTGCCAGAAGCAGCCGTGGACAAAGACCGCCGTGGCGCGCCGCGGCAGCAGCAGGTCGGGCGTACCAGGTTCGTCGCGCGCGTGCAGCCGGTAGCGAAAGCCCTTCGCGTGCAGGTAGCGCCGAAGCGCCAGTTCGGGCGCGGTATCCTGCCGGCGGACGCTGCGCATCAGGAAGCTGCGGTCCTGGGTTCGGGGCGCGGAGGCACGAGGAGACGGCGGCATGAGAGGGCCGGAGATCATCGCACGCACGATGAGCGTCGCGACAGCCAGGGGTGCGAAGCGCGGCGGGAGCGCATGGGAGTATCACTCGCGCAGCGATCACCACTCCAAGCTCGCCTGCTGGGCGCTGATGTTCGATCTGCTGCTCGAATGCGACGTGCTGCGCAAGGCGGCGGCGGACGGCCGCATCGCGTTTGCCGTCAATCACGTGATGGTCGGGCCGATCAACAAGACGCTCGACATGGTGCTCACGCTCGTCGATCCGAAGCGCTCGCGGGCCGGGTCGGAGACTTTCGCCGCTATGGCGACCGAACTGAGCATCGTGCTGTCCGACGAGGATCGGGCTGCGCTGCAGGAACTTCCGCCGGTTCGTGTCGAACGCAAGGACGATGTGTCGGAAGTCGCCATCGCCCTCGAGGCAAAGGCCTGTATGACAGAGCACGTGAAGTCGATTCCGCGCCTACATGCCGAGATCCTCGCGACCGGCTATCTCGCCCGCAAGGCGGCGCCGCACTGCATCACCGTCTCGTTTACGCTCGTCAACGCAGCGCAGACGTTTCGTTCGCCGGGCACGAGCGGGAAGGTTACCCAGCACAAGCAGCCGGCCGATGCGGTACGGGTGATCGAGATGATTTCGCATGCCGTGCCGCGCAGGGAGGAACTCGGCGGCTACGGCTACGACGTGATCGGCGTGACGGTGATCGACTGCCGCAACGACGGCTCGTCGGTAAGCGTCGCCACATCGGCGCCGTTTCCGCGCAGCGACTCGCATGTGCACTACGACCGCATGGTGCGGTCGATCTGCTCGGAGTTCCGCCGTCGCTACGCGGCGACGATGGTGTAGCGGCTCAAGCTGCCAGCGCCAGTTCCAGTTGCGGCGTGACAGTGCGCGGCGGCAACGGAGCGCCAAGTGTTGCGAGGTGCGCCTCGACCGCTTCGATGAAGCCCGGCACAAAGCGCAGCTTGGCTCGCCGCGTGCGCAGCAGAAAGCCTGTGGTTGCCTTCACCGACAGCGGTTCCTGCCCAGCCGTGTCGGTCAGAAACGAAGCGAGCGGCGGCGGGCGGCGGCCGATCGGATCGGGCCCGATGTCGACCGACAGGCGCCGCCTGCTGTCGCCGTGCGCCGCGCGTGGCGCCTTGCCGACCGAGGGAAATCCGCCCTCGCGCGCTACGTCGTGAACACCAGGATTCGCGAGCCGCTGTCCGATCCACTGCGCCACCGGAACGCTGACCGCGCTGCCCACCAAGCTCCAGCGAACCGAACGCCGTGCCACTGACTCGGCCGGCGCCGTCCAGTCGGCGTCGAAACCCTGCAGACGCTCGACGTCGCGGATGCCGGGCTTGATGAGGCGGCCGTCGGGCATCAGCACGGCGGGCGGCGAGGGGATGCCGATCGTGCTGCCGTTCTTCAACGTCGGCACGGCGTCCACGGCCCAGCCGAGGCCGCCCAGCCCTTCGGTCCAGTAAAACCCGTGCGCACGTTCGCCGAGCGCCGAAGCGGGCCGCGCGAGCGGCGCGTCATCGGCAAACAATACGCCGGCCGGATCGACCTCGGTCGAGGCGACGAGGAAGACGCGTTCCCGGCGCTGCGGCAGGCCGAACGAATACGTATCGACGACGCGGTAGGCCCAACGGTAGCGGCGGCGCTCGAACTCGTCGATGATCGCGCGCATCGCGCTGCCGCCGCCGAGCTGAAGCATGAACGGAACGTTCTCGATCACTACGGTCGGGATGCGACGGCGCGACAGCAGGCGAAAGACCTCGCCGACGAGCCCTGAGCGCTGGCCGTCGAGGCCGGCGGTGCGCCCGGCCTGGCTCAAGTCCTGGCAGGGGAAGCCGGCGCACAGCGCGTCGACTTCGCGCGGCAATGAACGCAGACTCCGGATGTCGCTGCGGTATTCGATCTCGGGGAAGCGCGTTCCAAGCACCGCCTTCGCCTCAGGCAGCACATCGCACGCGAGCAGCGTTTCGTGGCCGGCTCGGCCAAGGCCAAGTTCGAAGCCGCCGATCCCCGCGAACAGGCTTGCAAAGCGCATGGTATGGATATCCGTACAGTCTCTGGCACTATAGCCGAATCCGGCCCGAAAGCGCAATCGGAAGTCTTATCCCGCGAGGTATGAGCTTGGCGCCGGGCCCGCGATCACGGCGAGGAGTGAATGCCGCGCGCGCGGCCGCGCTCCTCAAAGAGCCGCTTCCAGCCTATTGGGCTCGATGATGTCCAGGAACTTCTGCGACGGCCCGCTGGGGCGGTTGTCGGCTACCCCCACTCCCGTCGCGCGCGATCGCGAGGCAGCGCCTCGCTACTCCAGCGCGTACTCGAACGTGCTCACCACGCGCAGCCGCTTCACCCTGGCGCTGCCTTCGTCGCCGCTGTTGCCGTCGCCGTCGCCGATCGTTATCACGCCCTGGTTCGCGTTGCGCAGGGCGCCGAGCTTTGCGCCAGCGTCGGCGGCGAACTTCTCGGCCTGTTCGCGGGCGTTCTTCGTTGCCTGCGCGAGCAGCGGCGCCTTGATCTCGTTGAAGCCGCGCAACTGGTAGCGCGGGCCGAAGGACATCCCGCCGTCGCTGCCGCCGAGCTGCACGCCGGCCTGGATCAGCGGGTCCACCGCCAGCGCCGCGGCGGCCACTTCCTTCGGCCGCGCCGATTTGACGATCACGCGTCCGGTGCCCTGAAAGCGCAGCGGCTGGTTGCTGCTGCCGTATTCGCGCGCATACAGGTCCTGCACTTCGAGCGGGCGGATCTCGATCTCTTCCTCGGTGAACTTGCGCGCCTTCAGGAAGGCGACAACGCGGTCGCGATCCTCGGCGAGCGCCTTCTGCACGGCGCCGAACTCGTTGCCGCCGCGGCGAAACGAAAGCGTCCAGACCGCATAGTCTGCCTCGACGTCCTGCTCGGCGAGGCCCTTCACGGTGATGCTGCGGTCGGCGCTGCGAAAGCGCTCCAGCCCCTTGCCGACGAGAAAGCCGCCGGCGGCGAGGCCGAAGGCGAGAAGCAGGGCGGCGAAGAGCCCGATCGGGCGGTGGGTGGGGTCGGTCATGGCGGGTGGCGGGTTGTTGGTCGTCGAACCTTGCAGGCGACAGTATCAACGCACTGCTGCCGATATAATCTGGTTGATTCAACCAGTTTGCGTGGACCCACCGATGGAGACGATTGGCCTCTTCGAGGCAAAGACGCACCTCTCCGAGTTGATCGCGCGCGTCGCCGCCGGCGACGAGATCGTGATCACGCGTCATAACAAGCCCGTTGCGCGGCTGGTGCCGATCGACCGGCCCGAGGGCAACGCACAGCAGCGCCGCGCCGCGATCGACCGCCTGCTCGGCGCCGCCAAGGCCCGCCGGCTCGACGCCGACTGGCGCGCGTTGCGCGACGAAGGACGGCGCTGACCTTGCCATGGCAGCGGTGTCCGGCTTCGTGCTCGACTGCTCGGTGGCGCTCGGCGCCTTCTTCGCCGACGAGCAGGACAAGTACTCGGTCGCCGTCTGGCGCTCGATGGCCGAGGCGCCGGCCTTCGTGCCGGCGCTGTGGCACCTGGAGATGGGCAACATCCTCGCGCGCGCGCTGCGCGGCGGGCGGATCACCGCGGCGGCGCTCGAGGAAAGCTGGGCGTGGATCGATACCGTCGGTCTGCAAACGGTGCCAGCACAGGCCGATGCACGCCACTGGGCGCGCCGCGCCGCGGACTGGGGCCTGTCCGCCTACGATGCGTGCTACCTGGATACTGCGCTGCAGCAGCGCCTGCCGCTGGCAACCAAAGACCGACCGCTGGCCGAGGCGGCACGCCGTGTCGGCGTGGCCCTGCACCTGAACCCCGAGCCGCGCTGATGCGCAGACCGAGAGACGACGAAGATCATCACGATGAAAGCCTCCGAAATCCGTACCGCGTTCCTGAAGTTCTTCGAAGCGAAGGGCCACACCGTCGTCGCCAGTTCGCCGGTCGTTCCCGGCGACGACCCGACGCTGTTGTTCACCAACGCCGGCATGAACCAGTTCAAGGACGTCTTCCTCGGCTTCGACAAGCGGCCGTATTCGCGCGCCGCGACGGCGCAGAAGTGCATCCGCGCCGGCGGCAAGCACAACGACCTCGAGAACGTCGGCTACACCGCGCGGCATCACACCTTCTTCGAGATGCTCGGCAACTTCAGCTTCGGCGACTACTTCAAGCGCGACGCGCTGCGCTTTGCCTGGGAGCTGCTGACCGAGGTCTACGCGCTGCCTGCCGACAAGCTGTGGGCGACGGTCTACGCCGAGGACGACGAGGCCTACGCGATCTGGCGCGACGACATCGGCCTGCCCGCCGATCGCATCGTGCGCATCGGCGACAACAAGGGCGGTCGCTACATGAGCGACAACTTCTGGATGATGGGCGACACCGGCCCCTGCGGGCCGTGCAGCGAGATCTTCTACGACCACGGCCCGGAGATCCCCGGCGGGCCGCCCGGATCGCCCGACGAGGACGGCGACCGCTACATCGAGATCTGGAACAACGTCTTCATGCAGTTCAACCGCGACGAAGCGGGCGTGATGCACAAGCTCCCGAAGCCGAGCGTCGACACCGGCATGGGGCTCGAGCGCCTGAGCGCGGTGCTGCAGCACGTGCACTCGAACTACGAGATCGACCTGTTCGTGAACCTGCTCGCGGCGGCGAAAGGCGCCGTGGAGGCGGCCGGTGCGAGCGACGTCGATGCGGCGAGCCCGAGCCTGAAGGTCATCGCCGACCACATCCGCGCCTGCGCCTTCACCGTCGCCGACGGCGTGATCCCCGGCAACGAGGGCCGCGGCTACGTGCTGCGCCGCATCGCGCGGCGCGCGATCCGCCACGGCTACAAGCTCGGTGCGCGCCGGCCCTTCTTCCATACGCTGGTGAGCCCGCTCGCCGACGAGATGGGCGACGCCTACCCCGAGCTGCGGCGCGACCGCTTGCGCGTCACCGAGGTCTTGAAGGCCGAGGAGGAGCGCTTCTTCCAGACGATCGCGAACGGCATGGATATCCTCGAGGTGGCCCTTGCGAAACTGCAAAGCGAAGGCACGAAACAGATCGACGGCGAGACCGCGTTCAAGCTGCACGACACCTACGGCTTCCCGCTCGACCTGACGGCCGACGTCTGCCGCGAACGCGGCGTGACGGTCGATGGCGCCGGCTTCGAAGCGGCGATGAACCGCCAGCGCGAGAAGGCGCGCGCGTCGGCCAAGTTCAAGATGGCGCAGGGCTTGGCCTACGACGGTGCGCCAACCGCCTTCCACGGCTACGAGCATCTGGTGTGCGAGCACAGCCAGGTCGTCGCGATCTATGTCGACGGCACGCCGGTGCAGCGCGCGCGGGCGGGCGACGATGTCGTCGTCGTGCTCGACCACACCCCGTTCTACGCCGAGAGCGGCGGCCAGGTCGGCGACAGCGGCGAGTTGCGCAACGCGCGCTCGCGCGTCATCGTCGAGGACACGCAGAAGATCCAGGCGAGCGTCTTCGGCCACCATGGCCGCATCGTCGAAGGCGAGGTCGAGGTTGGCGACGCGTTCGTCGCGCGCGTCGACGCCGAACGCCGCGCGCGCACCGTGCGCAACCACAGCGCGACGCACCTGATGCACAAGGCGCTGCGCGAGGTGCTCGGCGCGCACGTGCAGCAAAAGGGCTCGCTCGTCACGCCGGAACGCACGCGCTTCGACTTCGCGCACAACGCGCCGATGACGGACGAGCAGATCCGCCGCGTCGAGCAACTCGTCAACGCCGAGATCGTCGCCAATACGCCGACTCAGGCGCGCGTGATGGCGATCGAAGACGCGCAGAAGGCGGGCGCGATGATGCTGTTCGGCGAGAAATACGGCGACGAGGTGCGCGTGCTCGACATCGGCACCAGCCGCGAACTGTGTGGCGGCACGCACGTCGCGCGCAGCGGCGACATCGGCTTCTTCACGATCGTCGCGGAAGGCGGCGTCGCGGCCGGCGTGCGCCGCGTCGAGGCGGTGACGGGCGACAACGCGCTCGCCCACGTGCAGCAGATCGAAGCGACGCTCGACGGCGTTGCGGGCGCGCTCAAGGTCTCGGCCGGCGACCTCGACACACGGGTGCATGCGATGCTCGATCAGATTCGCCAGCTCGAACGCGAACTCGCCGCCGCCAAGGGCCGGCTCGCGTCGTCGCAGGGCGACGAGTTGACGTCGCGCGCGGTCGACGTGAAGGGACTGAAGGTGCTCGCGGCGACCCTTGCCGGCGCCGACGCGAAGGCGTTACGCGAGACGATGGACCAGTTGAAGAACAAGCTCAAGAGCGCGGCGATCGTGCTCGCCGTCGTCGACGGCGCGAAGCTGCAACTCGCAGCCGGCGTGACGGCCGACGCGGTGGGGCGCATCAAGGCCGGCGAGCTCGTCAACTTCGTCGCCCAGCAGGTCGGCGGCAAGGGCGGCGGCAAGGCCGATCTGGCGATGGCCGGCGGCACCGACCCGAGCCGGCTCGGCGCGGCGCTCGATTCTGTCCAGGCCTGGGTCGCCGAGCGGGTGTGACGTGAGCAAGCGCGGCGCGATCACGGTGCGGCGCGCGAGCCTCGCGGACGCCGCCGCGCTCGCCCGCATCATGGACGACCCGGCCGTCTTTGCCGGGCTGATGCAGCTTCCCTTCACGAGCGAGGAAGTCTGGAAGGCGCGGCTGGCCGAGGTCTTCGCTCCCGGCAAGCCGGACCTGCTGCTCGTCGCCGAGCGCGGCGGCGAAGTCGTCGGCTCGGCCGGCGTGCATCCGGTCGGCACGGCGATCCGGCGCCGTCACGTGCTGACGTTCGGCATCTCGGTCGCGCGCAAGGCGCAAGGGCAGGGTGTCGGCTCGGCGCTGATGGCGGCGATCTGCGACTATGCCGACCGCTGGGCGGGCGCGCTGCGCATCGAGCTCACGGTCTACGCCGACAACGCGGCGGCGATCGCGCTCTATCGCAAGTTCGGCTTCGAACCCGAAGGCACGCACCGCGCGTATGCGCTGCGCGACGGCGAGTACGTCGACGCGCTGGCGATGGCGCGGCTGCATCCGAAGCCGCCTGCGTTGCCTCGGCGCTGACACGGCGCGCGTTCATTGCGATCGGCCGTCTTGGGCCGCGGCGGTTGATCGGGTCAACAGTTTGTTCGGCGCAGGCTCTGCGTCGATCCATGCGCCGCCCGCGGGTGCAGTGGAGGTTGCGTCGATCGAGCCGGCCTCGGACAAGGGTGCCTTCCTGCGCTGCGCGAAGGCGACCTGGCTGGCGTTGTACGTGCTCTGATGCCTGATGCGCAAATACACGAAGACCGTGTACACTGCATTCGTGTGACTTATTCGAGCGCCATGAGAAATATCACCTTGAGCGCCGACGAGCGCCTTATCGAAGCCGCTCGCGAGCGTGCGCGTGCCGACAACAGCACGCTCAACGAGGAGTTCCGGCGCTGGCTGTCCGCCTACGCCCACCCGCACGAGCGCATGCAGCGCTACGACGAAGTCATGACCCATCTGCGCGGTCGGTTGAAGGTCGGACGCAAGCTGACGCGAGACGAGATGAATGAGCGCTGAGCTCTTCATCGACACCAACGTCTTCGTCTACCAACTGGATGCCACGGACGGACGCAAACACGAGCTTGCCGGGCGCATCGTTCGCGACGCCCTGGCGCACCGCAGCGCCTGCATCAGTTTTCAGGTGGTGCAGGAATGCCTCAATGTCGCGCTGCGCAAGGCCGAGGTCACGCTCGGCGCCGACGAGATGCGCGGCTACCTCGACGCGGTCCTGCTGCCGTTGATGCAGGTGCCGGCCAGCGCGGCGCTCTACCACCGCGCGCTCGACGTCAAGCTGCGCTGGCGCCTGAGCTTTTATGACGCGCTGATCGTCGCCGCGGCGCTCTCCGCAGGCTGCCAGCGTCTGCTGAGCGAGGATCTGCAGCACGGCCAGCGCTTCGATGCTCTGACGGTGATCGATCCGTTTCGCGAGTGAGTGCGGGCGCCGGCACGGCATGTTGTCGATCCGGATCGCGATCCGAAGCAACGTCACCACTGGCCGCCTGCGCACCGAGTCGCGGTGCCGACGCGGCCGCGCGCTGCGTGATCCTGCTACCGCCGGCCGCTGCCCGGAGGCGGCAATTCGTGTGGCACCGGCGCCGCGTCGAGCCACAGCTTGAGATAGCGCGCATACGAGCTTTGCGCATCGAGCGATGCAAGCACGAAGCCGCGGCGGCCGTCGAGAAATCCGCGCCGCAGCAAGTACGACCGCAGAAAGGCCGATAGCCCGTGCGCGAGCGCCGCACCGAGCCCGCCGCTGCGGCCCTTGCCCCGCAGATCGAGCGCGCGGCCCGTCGTATAGCGGTTCATCTTCTCGATGCCGTCGTGCAGGCTCGTGATGCTGTTGTGCAGCAGCAGGCCGGGCAGCGTCGGCCATGGCGCGGCGGCGCCGGCAACGATCAGGCGCTCGTGAACCTGATCGTCGGAGAACCGCGCCTGGCCGCGGCGGAACAGTCGCACGAGGCGGTCCGGGTGCCAGCTTCCCGCACGCATCCACTGGCCGCAGAAGGCCGACAGGCGATCGACCTGGAATGCGGCGGCCTGGCCCGCGTCGCTCGCGAGCAGTTGCCGGATCGCGTCGGCGAGCGTGGCGTCGAGCCATTCGTCGGCGTCGATCGACAGCACCCAGTCGCCGGTCGCGGCGTCGAGCGCGCGCTGCTTTTGCGGGCCGAAACCCGGCCAGCCGGCGGTCTCGATGACGCGCGCGCCGAAGCTTGCCGCCAGCGCCTGCGTGCCGTCGGTGCTGCCGGAATCGACGACGATGATCTCGTCGGCGAAGGCGACCGATGCAAGGCAGGTCGCAAGCCGCTCGGCCTCGTTCTTCGTGATGACGATGACCGACAGGCGGGCCGCCATCACGCTCCCTCCTCGCCGGCAAGCAGCGCGTCGATCAGGGCGCGCGCCGAGTGCGACTCGCGCAGTTGCTGCGACGCGCGTCGGGCGCGCGCCGCGAAGCCTTCGTAGTCGGCGCGCACCGTTTCGATCGCGGCGCGCAGGCTTGGCGCGCCGAGGTCGGCGACGGCGACGCCGGCGCCGTGGGCGTCGATCAGGCGCGCCATCCATGTGCCTGCGGTCGCGACGACCGGGGCGCCGGCAGCGAGCGCGTCGAGCGTCACGCCGCTGACGCGATCGGCGAAGTCGGCCGCGCGATACGGCTGGACGACGATCGCGCCGCGAAACAAGGCGCGGTAGGCGTCGGGCGCGAGCGCTTCGGATATGAGCACGAGCCCGGGAAGGGACGAATGCCGCAGCCGGTCGAGCCATCCCGCCACCTCGGCGTCGCGCGCGTGCTGCGCCTCGGCCGAGGTCTGGATCGTCATCGCAAGGGTCGATTCCCGGGCCTGCATCTCATCGACGAGCGCGACGATGCGGTCGAGGCCCTTGTCCATGCGCGCGCCGCCGGCGACGAGCAGGTGGCGAAACGGCTCGACCGCGGCCGGCGTTTCGTCAGTCGCTTCGACCGGGTAGGGCACGAGTCTCGCCTGAAAGCCGCAGCGCGCGAACAGATCGACGACCGCCGGCGTGGGGCCGAAGATCTGCAGGTTCGGCTGGCGCCGCGCGATCTTCGTGAGCAGCTTCGTCTTCCCTGCCTTCGCACCGACCCAGTGGACGAACAGATGAAGTCTGTGCGGCGCGATCGTGCGGCCGGCGGCGGCGATCTCGGCGAGCGCCAGATCGGTCGTCCCGGCGGTCGCGATCAGGATCCGCCCCGGCTCGCGCAGCAGGCGGCGCAGCAGCCACAGCGCCTGGATGCGGCGAAAGCGCCGATGGAAGATCGGCCGCAACTCGCCCGGCCCGCGCCAGAACGCTGCCGACCCTGCGCCGCCCCAGATCGTGAGCCGCTCGCCCGCGCCGGCTTCGCTCGTTGCGCGGGCGAGCGCGCGCACGAGGCTCAGGCAGTGCCCTACTTCGTTGACGAGCCGGGGCTCGACGATGTGGATCGGTGCCGCGCCGCTCATGGTCCGGCCCCGCGGTCGCGCGCCGCGCGCAGGTCGGCGACGTGGCCGAGCAGGGCGTCGAGATGGGCGTCGACCGACGGGTCGTAGGCAAGCATCGCGCGCGGCTCGGCGACGCGCAGCGCGCCGTCGCGCCAGCGCGCGAGCGCGACATCGATCGCCGCCTGCAGCGAGCCTTCGGTGTCGATCCGGAACGGGATCGCCGCCGGCTCGCGGATCACCTCCATGCAGCCCATGCCGGCCTCGCCGATGAGCGGCGTGCCGCACAGCACGGATTCGACGCCGACGAGGCCGAACGGCTCGAAGCGCGACGCCATCACGGTGCAATCGACGGCGCGGTAGACGTCCTCCATATCGGTGCGAAAACCGAGTTCGCGCAGGTTCGGCGCGGCACGCCCCGCAGGCCGCCCAGCGACGACGAGCAGCACCGGCGCGCTGCTGTGGCCGAGCGCATCGACGAGCAGGTCCAGGCCCTTGCGCGCATGGCCGGTCGAGGCGAGCAAAAAGACGGCGCGGTCGGCCGGCAGCCCGAGGCGCTCGCGCAAGGCCAGCCGCTGCGCGGCATCGACGGGACGAAAGCGCGCCGTATCGACCGGCGGATAGAGCACATGCACCTTGTCCGGCGCGACGCCGTAGAAGGTCTGCACCTGGCGCGCCATCAAGCGGGAATGGGCGACGACGAGCGCCGCGCCGGTAAAGTGGCGCCGCTCGAGCGAGATCGCGAGGCGATCCTTCCAGCGCGCGGTGCGTCCCATCGCGGCGAGAAAGCCGGGGTGGGTGCCGCCGCTGATCGCGATGTCGGCGGCGGCGGTCTGGCTCAGCGCAATGACCGGATACCAGCCGCGCTCGCGCTTCCTGCGGCGCAGTTGGCGGTCGAACCACAGGTCGCGCAGCGCGCCGCCGAGCCCGAGCGTATCGATCTCGACCGCGTCGACCCAGCCAAACTCGGGCAGCTTGCGGTCGAAGCGATGGGCGACGACGGTCGGGCGCACGCCGCGCGCATGCAGCGCATCGACGAGCGTGAGCAGATAGCGCTCGATGCCGCCCGAGTGTCGCAGGCCGTGGTTGGAGAAGACGAGGTCGGCGGCCATGGGGTCGCGGCGGATTATCGGCGAGCCTCCTCGTCGCGATGCGCCAGACGCTTGACGACGAACAGCGGCGCGAGCACGGCGGGGCACAGCGCATAGACGGCCAGGCGCAGGCGCTGCGAAAGCGGTACGTCGCGCGCGCGCAGCAGCAGGCGCGCGCGCGTGCTCCATGCTTCGGCCGCGAACAGGTCATGAACCAGCGTCTCGCGCGCGAGCTGCGCGGTGAGGGGCGCCTCGACCGCGGCGAGCTGACCGGCCAGCCTTGCATCGGCCAGCAGCAGCGGCAGTTCGACGCGGCTGTGCCGGCTGTTGGCGCGCCAGCGCTCGATGACCTGGGCGGCGCTCAGTGCGCGGCGCCGGCGCGACAGGCCGCCGCGCCGGTAGCGCACCAGCGGCTCGGCAAGCGTCAGCGCACCACCGCTGACCACCGCGCGAAAGACCATTACCAAGTCCTCGGCGACGACGCCGCTGGGCAGCGGGCCGAAGCGATCGAAGACGCGCCGCGTCCACGCCTGCGCGGCGCCGATCACGTGCGGCGGGCGCGCGACGAGGTCCGCCGCGCTGCGATACGCGCCGAGATCGCTCGGCGTGATCGTCGCGTGGTCGATGCCGCTCGTGTCGGTATCGACGAGGGCGCTTGCGATCAGGTCGAGCCGCTTGCCCGACGCGAGCCAGGCGCGGGTGACGCGTTCGCAGCGCTGCGGCAGCGAGATATCGTCGCCCGCGGCGACGAACAGCAGTTCGCCGCGCGACATCGCGACGAGCTGGCTCAGATGCGCGCCGATGCCGAGGTTGGCCGGATTGCGGTTGAGCACGATCCGGTGCGGCCCGCGATAGCCGGCGACGGCGGCCTGCATCGCGCCGAAGGTATCGTCGCTCGATGCATCGTCGGAGACGATGATCTCGAGCGGTGTCCAGGTCTGCGCGAGCGCGCCGGCGATCGCCTCGGCAATCGTCGCCTGCTGATTGAAGGCGATCAGCAGAATCGACGTCAGCGGGCGCATCTCTGCGCCGCCGCGCTCGGGCGTGGTGTCGGGGGGCGCAGTCTGCATTCTGGCGGTGGGCGCGAATCGCTATCGCAGCAGCGGCTTGGTCCAGCCCGGATGCCGCCCCCGCAGGCGGGCCTGCGCGATCTTGAGCCACGAGATCTGCTCGGGGTACGAGAAGGTCACGAATTTGCGCAGCCGCCAGCCCAGCGGCAGCGCCGCGGCACCGACGCAGGACTGCCAGCGCGTCCGGTGGTCCGGGGCGTCGATCATCGACGCGAGGTAGCGCTCCCGCGCGAGCGTCGGCGCCAGCGCCGCGCCGACCTGCGCTTCGTATCCGGCGACGCGCGCGTCGCGCGTGTGCTGCTCGATCTCGGCGAGCACGCGCCGGTTCTGGCGCCGCGCTCTGGCGACCAGTTCGACGCCGCTTGCGGCGAGCATCGGGCGCGAACTGCCGCCGCTGCGGTAGTGGACGAGCGCTTCGGGCACCTTCAGCGCGCCGCCGGTCATGATCGCGCGCAAGCCCATCACGATATCCTCGTACCAGAGGTCGGCGACGAAGGGGCCGAAGCGCTGCATCATGCGGCGCGTGAAGGCATGCGTCGCGCCGATCGTGAACGGGCGCCTGGCGCACCAGTTCTCCACGCTGCAGAGGGCGAGGTCGTCGAGGACGATGCGTTCGCCGAGCGTCCCGTCCTGCGCCATCGAGATGCAGTCGCTCGCGATCAGCTCGGCGCGCTCGCCGCTCGCGCGCCAGGCGGCGACGAGGCGCTCGACGCGCTGCGGCAGCGAGATGTCGTCGCCCGCGGCGGTGACGAGCAACTCGCCGCACGTCTCCTCCATCAGGACGTTGTAGTGGGCGCCGATGCCGAGATTGACCGGATTGCGCCGCGCGCGAACGAGGTGCGGCCCGCGATAGCCGTCGGCCACTTCGCGCAGCACGGCGTACGTATCGTCGGTCGACGCGTCGTCGGACAACACGATCTCGAGCGGCTCGCCCTGCTGCGCAAGGCAGCTCAGCGCGGCCGCGCGTACGGTCGACGCCTGGTTGCACGCGAGCAGGATCAGGCTCGTTCGCGGCGCCGCGGTGTCAGACATCGCGTCGAGCGCCGGTCCCCGGCTTGATCGCCTCGAGTTCCCACAGGAAGTAGACCATCTTGCCGCGCCGCTCGCGGCGCCAGCGGGCGATCGACTGCTTCAGCGTGAGCGCGGTCTTCGTATACGAATGCTCCGGAATCACCCAGCGCGCGAGGCGCACCTCGAAGCGCCCGGAAAAGCCGTACATGCGCGCGATCGGCTGCTCGCCGCAGAAATACTCGTGCGTGCGGTCAGTGATGATGTTGACGTGGGTCGGATCCATGAACGCCGGGGCGCTCGGAAAGCACGGCGTCAGCGCGTAGAACAGACCGCCCGGCGCGAGCACGCGCCAGACCTCGTCCATCAGGCGGACGAACGGGAAGCAGGTCGTATTCGGCTCGCGTCCGTTGAGCACGCGCGGCACATGCTCGATGAAATCGAACGCCGAGACCGAGCCGAACAGGTCGCTGGCGAACGGTATCGGCTCGAGCGCGAGGTTGGCCGCCGCGAATTCGAAGTCGACATCGGTCTGCGGCCGGTAGAGGTCGACGCCGTAGAGCCGGCGCCGTCCATACGGGTTGCGCGGGCGCGCACCGCAGCCGAGGTCGAGATGGCGATCGCCCGCCGTTGCGCCGTTCATCGCGCCGCTCATCGCGCCGATTCGCCGGCTCGCCGTGCGGCTCAGCGCGGTGCGCGAGGCACGCGCCCCATCAGGAAGAACTCGTCGTTCGGCTGCATCGACGTCGCGTTGGCCATCCGGTTCGACAGGCCGAAGAAGGCCGTGATCGCCGCGATGTCCCAGGCGTCCTCGTCCGAGAAGCCGTGTGCGCGCAGGGCCTCGAAGTCGGCATCGCCTATCGATGCCGAATCGGTGCAGACCTTCATCGCGAAGTCGAGCATCGCGCGCTGGCGCGGCGTGATGTCGGCCTTGCGGTGGTTCACCGCGACCTGGTCGGCGACGAGCGGCTTCTTCTCGAAGATGCGCAGCAAGGCGCCGTGCGCGACGACGCAGTACAGGCACTGGTTCACGGCGCTCGTCGCGACGACGATCATCTCCTTGTCGCCCTTGGTGAGGCCCGAGTCGCGCAGCATCAGCGCATCGTGATAGGCGAAGAACGCGCGGAATTCGTCCGGCCGGTGGGCGAGGGCGAGGAAGACGTTCGGCACGAAGCCGGACTTTTCCTGCACCGCGACGATGCGGTCGCGGATATCGGCGGGCAGATCGGCAAGTTCGGGGACCGGATAGCGGCTGATCGGCGGTTTGGACATGGCATCAACTCCCGTACTGAAGTTTGTGAAGACGGGCATAGAGCCCGCCGTGGGCGACAAGCTCGGCGTGCGTTCCCTGCTCGACGATACGCCCCGCATCGAGCGCGACGATGCGGTCGGCGCGCTCGATGGTCGACAGCCGGTGCGCGATGACGATCGTCGTGCGGCCGGGCATCAAGCGGTCGAGCGCGGACTGCACCAGACGTTCGGACTCCGAATCGAGTGCCGAGGTTGCTTCGTCGAGGATCAGGATCGGCGCGTCCTTGTAGATCGCGCGCGCGATCGCCATCCGCTGGCGCTGCCCGCCGGAGAGCTCGCTGCCGTTGTGGCCGATCTTCGAATCGATGCCGTCGGGCAGCGTCGCGACGAAGTCGAGCAGGTTCGCGCTGCGCAGCGCCTCGTTGACGCGCTCGCGATCGAGCGGCGCGCCCAGGCACACATTGGCAGCGACCGATTCGTTGAACAGCACGACATCCTGGCTCACGAGTGCGAACTGGCGCCGCAGGGCCTTCACGTCCCAATCGGCAAGCGCGACGCCGTCGAGCGTGATGACGCCTTCGCTCGGCTCGAGGAAGCGCGCGAGCAGGTTGATGACGCTGGACTTGCCCGCGCCGGACGGACCGACGAGAGCGACCGATTCGCCGGCTGCGATCGCCATCGTCAAGTGCTCGAGCGCGGCGCCGGCCTGCTCCTCCTTGTAGCGCAACGTGACGCCTCGAAGCTCCAGTTCGCCGCGCGAGCGGCCGGGGTCGAAGCTGCCGCCGCGTTCGCACGGCGTGCTGTCGATCAGCGCCACGCCGCGCTCGAGCGCGGCCATGCCGCGCGCGATCGGCCCCGATACGCCCGACAGTCCCTTGATCGGCGAGATGAGCATCAGCATGGCGGTGATGAAGGCGGCAAAGCCGCCCACCGTGCCGCCCGAGCTCCCGGCCTGCCACAGCGCGACGACGAGTACCGCAGACAGCGCGCAGGCGGCGAGCACCTGCGTCAGCGGCGTCGTGAGCGAGCCCGCGGCGACGGCCTTCATCGACAGCCGGCGCAGCCGGTCGCTGCTTTGCGCGAAACGGCCCCGCTCGCTCGCTTCGGCGCCGTGCAGGCGCACGATCCGCCAAGCCTGCACATTCTCCTCGACCACGTAGGCCAGCTCGTCGGTGGCCGCCTGTCCGGCAACCGCCAGCCGGTGAACGCGCTTCGTGATGGCGCGGATCGCCAGCGCGACGGCGGGCAACAGCACGGCGACGAAGAACGTCATCTGCCAGTTGAGCCAGAGCAGGTAGCCCAGCAGCGCGATCAGCGAAAAGGTGTCCTTGACGACGCCGACCACCGAGCCGACCAGTTGCGACGCGCCGTTCTGCGCCTCATAGACCAGCGTATTGGTGAGCCCGCTCGCGGTGTGGGTGCTGAAGAGGCCGGGCTGGACCTCGAGCAGGTGGTCGAACATCGCCCGCCGCATGACATCGAGCCCCTGATTGGCGGCCCACGACAAGGCATACTGCGCGACCCAGCCGGCCGCGCCGCGCAACGCGAACAGGCCGACGATGACGATCGGCACCAGCCACAGGGGAATGGCGCCTGCCTGGAAGCCCTCGTCGAGCAGCGGCTTCATCAGCGCCGGCAGTACCGGCTCGGTTGCCGAGCCGACGAGCGACGCCGCCGCCGCGACCGCGAAGCCTTCCCCCGCGCCGCCGAAGTAAGGTGCGATTCCGGCGGGGCGCTGCTTGAGCGTCGGCATGCGATGGGGAACCAGGACGGGCGCGCCCGATTATCCGCTGCGCGTGGTGCGCTTCGGGCGGCCAAAGGTCGCTCGCAGCGAGGCTGCCTACAATGGCCCCCATTCCATCGCCCAATGACCCGAGCGCCAGACATCGACAAGCTCTCCGTCACCACCTCCGCGCGCGGCGCGGGCTGCCCCATTCTTGCGGGCCTGCTGCCCGTCGCGCGAATCGCGCGGCGCATTCACCGGCGTGGCCGAGCGTGGAACTTTCGATCAGCCATCCGGTCTTGCGGCTGCGTGCCCTGCCCGCGCCTGGGTGGCCCCGGACGGAGCCGCGCGCGGCGGGATTCGCCGGCGAAGACGACTCTGGAACGATCTTGATGCAACGAGAAGGACTTCCTCCCAGCCTCCCTTGGTCGCGCCGCGGCGTGCTCGCGGCGGGCGCGTCGGTCTTGACGCTGCCGTTCGGCGCACCGGCGCAGGCGCAGTTCCGGGTCGAGATTTCGGGCGTCGGCGGCACCCAGTTGCCGATCGCGGTGACGAAATTCAGGGACGAGGACAAGGCGCCGCAGCCGGTGTCGGCGATCATCCGCGCCGATCTCGAGCGCAGCGGCCTGTTCCGGCTCGTCGATGCGCCCGAGGTGGTCGACGAAACGGCGCAGCCGGTGCTGGCCGACTGGCGCGCGCGCGGCGCCGATGCGTTGCTGACGGGATCGGCGTCGCGCCTCGCTGACGGCCGCTTTGACGTCCGGTTCAGGCTGTGGGACGTCGTCAAGGGCCAGGCCGTGCTCGCGCAGAGCGCGGCGGTGCCGGCGGCGGACCTGCGGCTCGCCGCGCACCGCGTCGCGGATGCGGTCTACGAGAAGTTCACCGGCGAGAAGGGCATCTTCTCGACCCGTATCGCGTTCGTGACGAAGGCCGGCAGGCAGTACACGCTGCGTATCGCCGACGCCGACGGCGAGGGCGGGCAGGTCGCGCTGACGAGCCCGGAGCCGATCATCTCGCCGGCCTGGTCGCCCGACGGCCGCGAGGTGGCATATGTCTCGTTCGAGACCCAGAAGGCGGTCGTCTGGATGCAGGAGGTGGCGACCGGCAGGCGCCGCGCGATCGCCAACTTCCGCGGCTCGAACAGCGCGCCGGCATTCTCGCCGGACGGCAGCTCGCTCGCGGTGACGCTGTCGCGCGACGGCGGCTCGCAGATCTACCTGATGGATCGCGGCGGCGGCAACCTGCGCCGGCTGACGACCAGCCCTTCGATCGACACCGAGCCGGCGTTCGCGCCCGACGGCAAGAGCCTCTACTTCGTCAGCGATCGCGGCGGCGGCCCGCAGATCTATCGCATGCCGGCGGGCGGCGGCAGCGCGCAGCGCGTGACCTTCGCTGGCACCTACAACGTGAGCCCGGCGGTCAGCCCGGACGGGCGCAAGCTGGCCTATATCTCGCGCCAGGGCGGCGCGATGCGGCTGTCGCTGATGGATCTGGCCGGCGACGCACCGCCGCGAGCGCTCGGCGACGGCAGCAACGACGAACGGCCGAGCTTCGCACCCAACGGCAGCCTGATCCTGTATGCCAGCCGCGCGCAGGGCCGCGACGTGCTGATGACGACCACGCTGGAAGGCCGAATCAAGACCACGCTCGCAGTGTCGCAGACCGACGTGCGGGAACCCGTGTGGGGCCCTTTCGGGCGCTGACCCACAGTTCACTCGAGGAGGATTGTTCCAATGAAGATGATGCAATGGCGATGGGTCCTGGCGGCGGCGGCCGTGGTGCTGGCCGGATGCGCGTCGCAGACCAAGCTCGACGAAGGGGCGCCGGTCGAGACCCGCACGCCGACCAGCACGAGCGATGCGGCTTCGGCCGCCGGCAGCGCGAGCGGCACATCCCAATCGCAGGTCACCCCGGTCGACCTGAACAAGCAGAACGCCGACGCGCTGAAGGCGACGCCGCGCGTGATCTACTTCGATTTCGACAGCTATATCGTCAAGGATCAGTACCGCGACATCGTCGAGCTGTACGCGAAGGTGCTGTCGTCGGACCGCGGCCGTCGGCTCGTGATCGAGGGCCATACCGACGAACGCGGCAGCCGTGAGTACAACCTTGCGCTCGGCCAGCGGCGCGCCGAGGCGGTCGCCAAGGCGATCGAACTGCTCGGCGCGAACGCGTCGCAGATCGAGTCGGTGAGCTTCGGCAAGGAGCGCCCGGCGGTTCCGGGCAACGACGAGGCAGCGATGGCGCAGAACCGCCGCGCGGTGCTGAAGCTGCAGTGATGACGACGCTGCAAGGAACCGCCGGCAGCCGGGCGCGAGCCGCGGTGGCGCTCGCTGCGCTCGCCGCGGCGCTGGCCGCGCCCGCGGCGCGTGCGGCGCTGTTCGAGGACGACGAGGCGCGCAAGGCGATCCTCGATCTGCGCCAGCGCGTCGATCAGAACAATGCGCAGCTGACGACGCGCCAGACCGACCAGAGCGCGCAGATCGAGCAGATGCGGCGCAGCCTGCTCGATCTGTCGAACCAGATCGAGGGGCTGCGCGGCGAGATCGCCAAGCTGCGCGGCGCGAACGAACAGCTCGCGCGCGATCTGGCCGACGTGCAGCAGCGGCAGAAGGATCTCGCGCAGGGCACCGATGCCCGCCTCGCGAAGTTCGAGCCGCAGGTGGTGACGGTGGACGGCAAGGAGTTCAACGCCAGCCCCGAGGAGCGCCGCGCCTATGACGACGCGATGGCACTCGTGCGCAAGGGCGACTTCCCGGCCGCCGTGGCCGCGTTCACCGCGTTCCAGAAGCGCTTTCCGAAAAGCGGCTATGCCGAGTCGGTGCTGTTCTGGCTCGGCAATGCGCAGTACGGCAAGCGCGACTATGCGCAGTCGATCGGCACCTTCCGCTCGCTCGTGACGGCGGTGCCCGACAGCCCGCGGGCGCCGGAGGCGCTGCTGTCGCTGGCCAACGCCCAGCTCGAGCTGAAGGACACGAAGGGCGCGCGCAAGACGCTCGACGACCTGCTGAAGACTTATCCGAAGTCCGAAGCCGCGCAGGCCGCGCGCGAGCGCATTGCGGCGCTGAAATAGCGGGCGATCGTGAACCCGTCGGCGCCCGACATGCAGGCGCTAGTCTGGCAGGTGCTGGCCTGCGCGTTCGGGCTCGCGGCCATCTTCGGCGCGATCGCGCAGCGCACGCACTTCTGCACGATGGGCGCGGTGGCCGACATCTTCTCCTTCGGCGACTGGACGCGCATGCGCATGTGGGTGCTGGCGATCGGCGTCGCGATGATCGGCTTCAACGCGATGGCCGGGCTCGGCTGGATCGACGCCGCGCAAAGCCTGTACGGCGGCACGCGCTTCATGTGGCTGTCCGCGCTCGCCGGCGGGCTGCTGTTCGGCATCGGCATGGTGTTCGGATCGGGTTGTGCGAGCAAGACGCTGGTGCGCATCGGCGGCGGCAATCTGAAGTCGCTCGTCGTCGCGCTCGTCATGGGGTTGACGGCGATCGCGACGCTCAAGGGGCTGCCGGCGGTGGTGCGCGTCGCAAGCGTCGATACGGTCTTCGTCGCGCTGCCTGCGCAGCAGAATCTGCCGGCGCTCGCTGCGAGGGCCTTTGGCGGGTCGGCGGCTTCGCTCTCGATTGCGCTCGGGCTGCTGATCGGCGGCGGCCTGATCGCCTGGGTCGTCTCGCACGAGCAAGGGCGGCGCCGCGAGACGCTGCTTGCGGGGCTGGTGATCGGCCTCGTCATCGTCGGCGCCTGGTGGGTGTCGGGCCGGCTCGGCTTCGTGCCCGAGGATCCGAACACGCTCGAGCCGGTGTTCGTCGCGACCAACTCGCGCCGCATGGAGGCGTTCTCGTTCGTCGCGCCGGTCGGCTACGGGCTCGACTGGCTGATGTACTTCAGCGACGCCGGCAACCGGCTGACGCTCGGCATCGCCGCGGTGGCCGGCATGGTCGGCGGATCGGCGCTGCAGGCGATCGTCTCCGGCAGCTTTCGCTGGGAGGGATTCCACGGCGCGCAGGACACGACCGATCACCTGCTCGGCGGCGCGCTGATGGGCGTCGGCGGCGTGACCGCGCTCGGCTGCACGATCGGGCAGGGCATCTCGGGCGTCTCGACGCTCGGCCTGACGAGCTTCGTCGCGCTCGCGGCCATCCTCGGCGGCGCGGTGCTCGCGCTGCGGCTGCAGGCCTGGCGCATCGAGCGCAGCGCGTGATCGGCGTGTCGCCGTTCAACGCCCAGCGCGCCGATCCGGAGCGCCGCTTCGGCGGCCTGCGCCGGCTCTACAGCGATCGCGAATACGAGCGCATCCGCACGGCACGCATCGCCGTCGTCGGTCTCGGCGGTGTCGGGTCGTGGGCGGCCGAGGCGCTCGCGCGCAGCGGCGTCGCGGCACTCACGCTGATCGACTTCGACCACGTCGCCGAATCGAATATCAACCGCCAGGTGCAGGCGCTCGGCACGACGCTCGGCATGGCCAAGGGGCGGGCGCTCGAGCAGCGCGTGCAGGACATCCATCCGGGCTGCGCGGTGCATGTTGTCGACGAATTCGTCGGCGCCGACAACTGGCCCGCACTGCTTGTCGAACCGGTCGACGCCGTGATCGATGCCTGCGACCAGTTGCGCGCCAAGCTCGTGCTCGCCCTCTGGGCGCGCGCCACTGGCGCGGCGCTCGTCGTTGCCGGCGCGGCGGGCGGCAAACGCCTGCCGCAAAGCGTTGCGACCGGCGATCTGTCCGAGGCGACGCACGACCCCTTGCTCGCCGCGCTGCGCCAGCGCCTGCGCAGGCATCACGACGCACCACGCAGCGGCGCCCTTGGCCTGGCCTGCGTCTATTCGCGCGAACCGGTGCACCGGCCGCTGGCCGGCGTTGGCGATGCCTGCGCGAGCGACGGCAGTCTGAACTGCAGCGGCTACGGATCGAGCGTCAGCGTGACGGCGACCTTCGGCATGGTGGCGGCGAGCGAGGCGCTGCGTCTCCTGCCTGCCGCGCCGGGCGCACGGTAGCGGTCGCCGGGCGCAGGCCGCACGATACAATCGAAAGCTTTTCGGGTTGTTAGCTCAGCTGGTAGAGCAGCGGACTTTTAATCCGTTGGTCGTGGGTTCGAGTCCCGCACAACCCACCAGCGTTTAGAATTTCAGGTTTGGGGCTCTTAGCTCAGTTGGTAGAGCAGCGGACTCTTAATCCGTAGGTCGAGCGTTCGAGTCGCTCAGGGCCCACCAAGATAAGCTAGTCAAATCAATGATCTAGCGACAAATGAGACGCCGGCTCAATGCCGGCGTTCTCTTTGGTGCCAGTCTGGTGCCAGTTTCTGCCGAGATGGCAGGTACAGCAAGAATCGTCTCGACTTGGCCGTCTCGCGCACAAACTGTCTCGCGATAGTGATCGCCAACCCGGCACTGATGGCGATCAAATGCCACACGCCGGAGCAGACGGCGCTGGTCAGCACCCTGTGCTGGGAGGGCGAGTTCGTGCGGCTAGAGTAACGGTGTCATGGCCAGCGCCTTCTTCACCGGCAAGCGCGAGCAGTTCTTCCGCCCGCTGACGCACGCCGACCGCGAGTGCTGCGCCGCCGTGCTGCGCACCCTGTACGACCGCGTGCAGGGCCCGAACGCCGACTACTCCGAGGCGCTGACCCGCGAACTGGTGCTCGCCATCGTCTTCCAGGTGCTCGCCGATCCGTCGCTGCGCGCGGTAGTGTTCGAACCCGGACGCGTCGTCTCGGCCGAGGAGGAACGAGCCTACGCCGGCGATCTGCTGCGCAAGCTGAAGGAGCACGGCTGGATCGAGGACTACAAGGATCCGATCGACCTGAAGCCGACGCTGAAGATGACGCGCGCCGGCAAGGAGGTGTCGGAAGTCCTGTCCAGCCTCGACAACTCGCGCGCCCGCACGCGCCAGCGCAACATGCGCTCGGCGAAGAAGGCGCTGGCCGCGTTCGCCGCGAGCCACGACGTCGACGAGTTGCTCGACGCCTACGACTTCGCCGCCCGCGTCGTGCAGGACCTGCAGGACGACATCGAATATTTCCGGCTGCTGATCCAGAGCCTGACCCGCGAGGCGCTCGAGCAGAAGGTGGCCTGGAGCGAGTTCAACGAGTTCATCGAGAAGCGCTTCGCCAAGGAGTACGCGGTGCGGCTGGTGGCCGACTCGGCCGAGCGCCATCGTGGCCAGATCATCGAATTGCTGGATCAGATTCGGGCCTTGCCGGACGAGATTCGCCGCGGCGTGGACCTCAATCTGTTGCAGCGCGCAGCATGGCTGGAGGCGCAGGTGCAACAGCGCAGCCCGATGCTGTGGCTCGGCGATCGCATGGAGAGCATGGTCGAGGCGGCGTGCAACCTGAAGCTGCCGATGCTGCGCTCGGAGATGAACAACTACGTGCGCCGCTTCACCAGCCTGCTGCGCCAGGCGCTGTCGCTCGACTACGGCGCAAGCTCGCCGCTCGGCCGTGCGATGAGCCTGCTCAAGGAACGCCCGCAAGCGGACCGCGCGGACTTTCTCGACGCGCTGGCCGTGCGCCTGGGCAGCGCGGAGATCCGGCTGCCGGGCGCGGCCTTGCGCTGGACGGTGCGCGACCGCGAGGTCGAACACGGGCCGCTTGCGCCGCTGGTCGTCGACGAAGCGAGCCGCATCGAGGCGGCGATGCGCCGCGCCGAGGCCGAGGCCTTCGCGTTCAGCGACCAGGAGGTGCTCGCGGGGCTGCTGCCGCATCTGCGCGTGGGGCGAGTGTCGTTGCGCGAGCTGCCGGTGACCAACGCGGTCGAGGCGGTGCGTGTGCTGCACGCGGTCGGCGCGGCGCGCTCGGCCGAGGGCCGGCGCTTCCTGAAGGCGCGCAAGAGGGCCGAGGTCTTCGACACGCCGTACTTCTCGGCCGACGACTTCGAGCTGGAAGCCGACCTCTCGGCGCTGGCGCGCGGCGAAGGCTGATCGGGGCGCTCGTATGCTGCAGTCGATCCAGCAAGTCCTCGACGAGAGGCTGAAGACCGAAGGCGCCGGCAACGTCAAGCCCGAGCGCTTTGCCGAGCTGGCGGGCCGGCTGCTGGCGTCCGGCGTGCTGTGGCGCGAGTATTCGCGGCCCGAGGCCGATCTCTACGACGATGCGGCACAGTGCGAGGAGTTGCTGCGCGAATACTTTGCTGCCATCGGCTTCGTGCTGACTCACGACGCCGATGCGACGATCCTTCGGCTCTATCCGCCGGGCGAGGGCGGCGGCGACGAGGAGGGCGTCAAGCGACTGAAGGCGCGGCTGTCGCGCGACTTCGTCGCCGCGGCCATCGCTTTGCGCTTCCTGTACACCGAGGCGCTGACCGGCAAGCGCGAACTGGTCAACGAGGTGCTCGTGATCAGCCTGGAGGAGTTGTCGCAGGCGGTGGTGTCGCTGCTGGCGCACCAGTTGCCGTCGTCGGTGGCCGACCGCCTGGCGCTGTTGCGCGAGCTGCGCAAGCACCGCATCGTGCGCTTCAACGACGGCGAGGGTGCGGGTGCGATGGAGATGTTGCTGAGCGTGCTGCGGCCGGTGATGAGCTACGTCAGCGACGAGGCGCTGGAGGATGCGCTGGCCCTTGCGGCGCAGTCCGCTGCCCGACGTACTGCCGGACCAGCGAAACCACCGGCACGGCAGCCCGTGCCGGTGACGCCTGTCGCCGAGTCCGAGCCGACCAGCGATACGCCCGAACCGGCGCAGGGGCGCTTGTTGTGAAGATCGCCAAGCTCATCACCTGGCAATGGGGCTCGCTGGAGTCCCGCGAATGGACCTTCGCCGACACGGTGCTGCTGACCGGCGAATCCGGCTCCGGCAAGTCGACGCTGCTGGACGCGATCCAGACGCTGCTGACCGCCGCGCACCACCACCTGGTGCAGTTCAACGTCGGCCAGGACGAATCCACGCAGAGCCGGCGCGGCGGCAAGGAGCCGCGCACGCTGGCAGCGTATGCGCTGGGCCAGCAGGCCGACGGTGTGTTCCTGCGCAAGCGCTCGACCAGCTACGTCGCGCTGGTCTTCGACGCTTCCGAAGGATCCGGCGAGCTGGAGCAGCCGTTCACCGCACTGGTCGGCGTCGAGGCGCATGAGGACGCGGCCAGGGCGATGCTCGGCCGCAGCCTCTTTTTCATCGTGCGCCGCGCGCTCGGCCTGCGGCACCTGCTGCTGCGCACAGCCGAAGGGATGCAGCCGGCGCCGGTGCCGCTGAAGGACCTGTACCTGCACCTGCAGCACCAGCTGCGCGCAGGGCCCGAGGCGGTGCAGCGCTTCGAGGACAAGAGCAGCTATCTCACGCACTTCTACGGCGCGATGATGGGCAAGACGGCGGTGTCCGAAGCCGAGGGCTTCCGCGCCGCGAAGTCGGTCGTCAAGGCGATGGCCTACAAGGAGCTCGGCAACGTCAACGACCTGGTTCGCGACGAGATCCTCGACGCGCACGACTTCAGCCGCGATCTCGACAAGATGCGCGAGCTGATGCGATCGATGGCCGGTCTGAAGCTCGAGGCCGAGCGACTGCAGATCAACATCGAGCGGCTGGAAGCGGTGCAGGCGTCGGCAACGCGGGTGGTCGACGAGGCGCGCCGCTTCGTCGTGCACAGCATGGCGCACGGCATGCGGGCGGTGGACGAGGCCGAAAGCGAGCTGGAGTCGGTGCGCCGGCAGATGGCGGCGCAGCACAAGCGCAACCGGGTGCTGGAGGCGAGGCTGCAGAGCCTGCGCGAGCTGCAAGACCAGCTGACCGGGCAGCTCGACGGCGTCAAGGCGAAGCTCGCGGCGAGCGACGTGGCCCAGCGCAAGGCGGCGCTGGAGAGCGAGGTGCGCACGCTGCAGGAGCAGTTCCGCCGCCACTGGGCCGCGACGGTTCAGGCCGCGCGAGGACTGGCGGGCATGGTCGAGCAACTGCAAAGGCTGCTCGCACTCGACCTCGCCGAAGCCCCGGCGCTGGACGCCGCGGTGGCGGCGCTGCGGCCGGCCGCCGAGGCGGTGTTGCGCCCCTGGCCGGCACTGGCCGAGACCTTGCAGCCCGACGCTGCACTCGACGCCGTCTTCCCGGCCTTCGACCTCGAGAGCTTCGACGGCGACCTGGGGCGGCTGGAGTACGGCATCCGCGGCCACGACGAGGCGCTGTCGGGCGCCGTCGTCGCCGCGCTGACCCAGGCCGGGCAGCGGCGCGCGGCGCAGGAGGACGAGCGGACGCAGCGCGACGCAGAGTTGCGGCATCTGCAGGCGGGCCGCTCGCCGGCTTCCAACGATGTGCGCGCGGCGCTGGACCTGATCGAGCGCGAGATGCCGCAGGCGCATCCGCACCTTCTCGCGCAACTGGTCGAGCCCAAGGCGGGGAGCACGTGGCAGAACGCGATCGAGGGCTACATGGGCGGCGACCGCTTCGCATTGATCGTCGATGCCGGCTTCGAGGCAGCGTGCGCGCGACTGGTGAAGCGCAGGTTCCCGGCCCGCTCGCCCAAGGTCGTGCAGGGCAGCAAGGCGATCGACGACACCCGAGGCCGCACACTCGAAGCGCGTGCGGTGATGCACGAGCTGATCTGCACGCACCCGGTGGCCAAGGCCTTTCTGCTGGCGCAGTACGGCAAGGTGCGCAAGGTCGACACCGAGGATGAGCTCGCCCGCACCGCGCAGGGCCTGATGGAGGAGGGCATCGGCAGTCGCGGCTACGGCATGTTCGCCTGCCGCGCGCCGGACCATGATCTGGCGTTCGGCGAAGCCACCCGCAAGCGGCGCATGGCTTGGTGCGAGCAGGAACTGGCGCGGCTGGACGCGGCGATTCGTTCGATCGATGGCTTGCAGAAGTCGCTGAACGCGGTCTCGCGCATGTTCAGCGGCGCCGCGTTCACGCCGCTGGCGCCGCTCATGGAAGCGGTGCTGACGAGCCAGCTGCAGTACGCCCATGCGGCACGGTCGCTGGCGGCACTCGACCTGTCGGCGATCGAGGAGCTCGAAGCACAGCGCCGGCAGCTGGAGGAGCGCATCGCCGAAGCGAAAGCCAGCTACGACGCCGAGATGCTGCAGGTCGGCGAGAACAACAAGACGCTGAAGGACCTGGGCGGGCGCGAGAAGACCCTGCTCGAGCGCCTTCCCGGCTTGCAGGCGGATCGCGCCAATGCGCTCGTCTGGGCGGGGCGCTTCGTCGGCGGCGCGCCGGCGGTCGCGACCGAAGCACAACTGCACGACGAGGCGCGCGCGGTGGCAGACAGCGCCGAGGTGACGCTGGATGCCTTGCGCCTGCGCGTCGCTGCAGCCGGCGAGAGGCTGCCCGCCTCGCTGCGCGAAGTGTCGTCCGGCGTTCAGACCTACCTGATGGGTGCGCGCAGCGACCAGGAACGGTTCCTCTACGCCGATCCGCCGAAGACCTTCGACCGCATCGAGGATTTGTTGCCACCGGTGCTTGCGCTTGTCGCGGTGGTGGGCGAACAGATCCGCCGGCAACGCTCGATTGGCCTGGCGGAGAACCTCGCGCGGCTGCGCGAAGCCGAGGCGAGCTTCAACTCGGTGTTCACGACCAGCTTCTGCTTCAAGGTGCGCGACGAGATCCGCCAGGGCGCATCGACGCTGCAAAGGCTCAACCGCGAGTTGAAGAGCATCCAGTTCGGCACCGATACCTTCGAGCTCGAATGGGCCTGGGTGCCGCGGCTGCAGAAGGTGTTCGAGTTCTTCGAGGCGATGGAAGGCCTGGTGGACAGCCTGGACAAGGACACGGGCTCGATCTTCGATTCGCCGCGGCTCGCCGACGAGCATCGGCAGACGGCGCAGGAAATCCGCGGGCTGCTGCTGGCCAACGACCAGGGCGTCTCCGAGCGCGCGCTGAAGGACCTGGCCGACTATCGCAACTACCGCCGCTACGACATCGTGCGCCACAGCCCGGTCGGTCAGACGAAGCTGTCCACCTGGGGCACCGGCTCGGGCGGCGAGCTCGAGACGCCGTTCTACGTCATCCGCTCGGCCGTGCTGGCGCACGCGCTGGGGCACTTCGGCCGCGATCGCAAGGGCGCGCCGGCGCTGCGCCTGATGCTGTCGGACGAGGCGTTCTCGAAGATGGACGAATCGCGCTCGCGCAGCGTGCTGCAGTTCCTGTCGCGCAGCCTGGGCTTGCAGCTCGTGGTGGCGATGCCGACGTCGAAATCGGGCGCCGTCAAGCCGGAGTTCGACAAGGAGTTCACCTTCTCGAAGGTGCTCGCGTCGCGCGACGGGGTGGAGCTGTTCGTCAGCGAGGCCCAGGAGAAGACCCTGAAACGCGAGCCGCTGGCCAGGCTGTGGGCCGAGCATGCGGCGCAAGCGCGCGACGCAGCGCGGCTGGCGCACCTGGCGGTGCAGAAGGGCCAGGCGCACGACGCTGACGAGACGGCAGCTTCGAACACGGATCACCATGAGTGAGCCGGCCGCTGCCGCGGGCACGGTGAACGATGTCCTGGTGGTGCAAGACCCGATCCTGCTGAGGATCGCGGCCAGCCTCCTGGCGAAGGCCGAGCGCTCCGGCCGCGAGCGCGCTGTGCGCCTGAAGCTCGACAGGCGCGAGCTGCCCGAGCTGTACGACCAGGTTCATGCCGAAGCAGTGGGCCGGATCGAGCTGTTGCTGCGCGAGATCGAACGCACGGGGTGGGTTCGCCTGGTCTTGACCCGCGAGCGCGACTTCGCCGGCTTCGTCGACCGCAAGCCGCAACTCGAGCTGGTCGACTTCGACGCCTTGGCGGACTGGGCCGGATACCGCCGCCTCGCCGACAGCTGGCAGCGCCGTCTGGTGGCGCATCTCGACGCGCATTGGAATGAACCAGACACGGCGCGCAAACGGGCGTTGCTGGAGTACCTGACCCGCAGCCCGGTCGCGGCGCTGGCGACGCTGTCGGCCGAAGAAGCGATGAGCAGCCTGCAGGCGTTGGGGGCGCTGTGTCTGTCCGGAGTTTCGATGCCGCTGCGCGAGGCCTCGGCGCAGGTGTTCCACGGCCGCTCCAAGGTGCTCGACAGCCGCGACGAGTTGTTGCGCTTGCTGGGGGCAGCGCCCGGTCAATTCTGGGAGGCGCCGATCCAGTTGCTGGTCGACATCCCGCCGGCTTTCGACGAGGCGCTGTTCGTCGAGAACCTCGTGACCTTCGAGCGCATGGCCGATGCGCGGGGTGCGGACTGGCAGCACAGCCTGCTGATCTACGCCGCGGGCTTCAAGGGCAGCGCGAAGCGGCTGCGTCACCGCAACGGCTGCCGCATCTACCTGCGGGCGACACACGCCGAGATTCTTGCGCTGGAGCCCTCGGCGATACGGGGCCTGGAGGCGGTCGGCGCCTGGCTGTTCGGGAGGTCCGACCTGCCGGTTCGCTTCTTCGGCGACCTGGATTACTCCGGCATGCAGATCCTCGGCAGCCTGCGCGAGGTGTTTGCGCAAGCCAAGGCCTGGCAGCCCGGCTATGCGAAGTTGGCGATCGCCCTGTCTGCCGGCCGAGGGCACGCACCCGAGGCCGCAGGCAAGGAGCGCCAGGGCGATCCTTGCACGACGGGCTGCAACTATGCCGACGGTGTTCTCTTGCCTTTGATGAGACAGAGCGGGCGCTTCGTGGATCAGGAAGGGTTTGGCGCCGCAGAAGCCTGATGCTCGCGGGGTGCGCGTACGCCGGGTTGTTGGGCTGGCGGCCTCTCATGATTATCAGTATGTGATAATGTCGATGATGGCAAACCGCGATCCATCGTTCGATGCCCTGCTGGGCCTCGACGGGCAGGTGCTGGTGATCGATGGGGCCGGCTATTGGGTGAAGTTCGTGGTGCACCAGGTGCCGGCAACGGACGACAAGCCGCATGGGCTCGACTACTCGCTGACCCTGCATGGCCCGGACGGCCAGCGGCTGGTCGGGTTCGACAACGGGCATCAGGTCGCCGGCAAGCGGAGCGGGACGCCGGCAGCCAAGGACCACAAGCATCGCCTGCATACAGTCCGACCCTAAGACTACACCGACGCCGGCGCGTTGGTGGCTGCGTTCTGGAAGGAAGTCGAATCGGTGCTGCGGGAATAGGGAGTCTGGACGTGAAGACGCTGAAGATCGGCATTGCCTCCTATGAGGACATGAAGGTGCGCACGCTGGCGATTGCACGCGGCGAGTTGCGGCCCAAGGCGGGTGACCCCAAGGTCTGGTTCACATCGCCCGAAAGCTTCGCCAGGGTGCTCTCGAACCGCAACCGCGCGCTGCTGGCGCAGATTGCGGACACGCAGCCCTCGTCGCTGCACGAGCTGGCAGCCAGCACCGGCCGCACGCCCGGCAACCTGTCGCGCACGCTCAGGACAATGGAGCGCTATGGTCTCGTTCGCCTGCACAAGGGCGAGCGCGGCAAGCTGCGGCCTGAGGTGCCTTACCGCGAGGTGCAGCTCGAAATGACGCTTTCGTAGTGGACGACGCGGTGTGTGACGAGACTGTGCCGAAGATGCGGAGGACTGTGACGGGATTGTGCAGGGATATGCCTGGAAAGCGGCAGGGCAAGCGTCGCAAGTGATTGATTCATAAGGGACTTTCCAGGATTTCGGGGTCTCTTAATCCGTAGGTCGAGCGTTCGAGTCGCTCAGGGCCCACCAAGTTTTCCGTCCGGCATCAAGCACTTGCAGCGTCATCGCCGCAAGTGCTTTTCGCATTTCGGGCGGCCGAAGGGGCGTCAGCTGTAGCGCGCCCGGGCAGGTCGAACACCGCGATGCCGGGACGGTCGATGCAGACGCATCGTGTTGCAGCGGCTTGCCAGAACGATCATGTGGCGACACGGCCAGTGGCATGCAGCCCGAGAGGCAGGAGCGCGTCTGCTCGTCATGCGGCGAGCCGACGCCGGTGCCATGCCGGGGTTGCTGTCAAGCGAGCGCCGGGCACGGATGCGTCGAGGGCTTCTTCGGCCTTGACATCTCTGCCTGCTCGCCGCCACGACAGCACCGGCGAGTTCGCTTGGATGGCGCGCAAGCTCGAAGGCGCGGTCGAGCTCGCTGCGGGACTCCCCGCTGTTGCAAGCAGAGCGTGCCGCGCTACAGTCGATCCGAACAAGACTTCGAGGAGAGACCGCATGCGTCGTACGCTGATCGCCGCCGCCTTCGCCCTGGCTTGCGGCCCCTTGCTGGCCGCGGAATCCGCCTGGATCACGGTGGGCGACGACGCTTGGCGCTTGATCGCCGCCGAGGCGGCCGACGCACGGCTGTTGTCGTCCCGCGAAGTCGCCGTCGATGTGCCGGCGGTGCGCGGCAGTGCTGCGCTGGTTCGGGCCGTCGACCGGGTGCACGCGGTGGAGATCGACGCCGACTGGCTGCCGCGGCTCTCGGGCCGCGTGCACGAGGCGTTGCGCCGCTGCGGCGGCTTCGTGCGCCACGACTCGCCTGCGCAGGCGCTTGCGGAGCTGCATCGGCTGCAGGGCAGGGTAGAGGCGGCGCTCGCGCCGAGCTATGCGATCGACGACGCGGCGGAGGTCAACGCCAGCCTGGCGCTGACGCAGGACAGCCGCATCCTGGCGACGATCCAGCGCCTGTCGGACTTCCAGAACCGGCTCTACAACTCGAGCCACGGCGTCGCCGCATCGGACTGGCTGGCCGGCGAATGGCGCGGCATCGTTGCCGGCCGATCGTGGATGAGGGTGTCGCAGGTACGCCATGTCGGCTGGCCGCAGAAGTCGGTCAGGCTCGTGATTCAAGGGAGCGGACCGAACGCCGCCGAGACCGTGGTGCTCGGCGCGCACCTCGACTCGACCGCCGGCAGCGGCAGCAGCGAGGTGCGCGCGCCGGGCGCCGACGACGACGCGAGCGGCGTCGCGGCGCTGACCGAAGTGGTCCGCGTGTTTGCCGAGCGCAACTATCGGCCCCAACGCACGATCGAGCTGATCGCCTATGCGGCCGAAGAGGCGGGCCTGCGCGGCTCGCACCAGATCGCAAAGACGTACCAGCGCGCCGGCAAGCCGGTGGTCGGCGTGCTGCAGCTCGACATGACGGCCTTCCAGGGTGACGTGACCGACCTGTGGATCTTCACCGACTATACGAACGCGGCGCAGAACCAGTTCGTCGCCGACCTCGCCGCGGCCTATCTGCCGCTGCTCAGCGTCGGCTACGACCGTTGCGGCTATGGTTGCTCCGACCATGCCTCGTGGACCGGTCGCGGCTACGCCGCATCGTTCCCGTTCGAGGCCAGCTTTGCGCATTCCAACCACGCGATCCACACCGCCAACGACACCACCGCGATCTTCGGCAACCAGGCGCTGCATGCGCTGAAGTTCACGCAGCTGGCGCTCGCCTATGCGGTGGAATTGGGCAGCGATTGAGTCTGCGGCGCCTGGCACGCGAATCGGAACCGCCGAAGCCGACGACAAGGCCACGCCGCGCCTCGAGCGTCAGAGCGGTTCAGCGTCCACCCGCCGATTCGAAGGCTCCGGCCGCGACGCCTGAACCGGCGCGACTTGCGGCGAAGCCGGCGGGCATGAGGCGGCAGCCCGCGCGACCCGAGGCCGGTGGCCTTATGCTTTCGCCATGCACGAGACGACGCCCAGCGCCACGTTCGGGCCGGTGACGGTCTATTTCGGCGACAAGCAAGGCAAGTATCCGGACGGCAACCTCGTCGTCGTGCGTGGGCGGGCGGCGACGGCGGTATTCGACACCCCGCTCGTTGCCAACCGGCTGCCGCAGGTGCTGGCCGAAGCGGACCTGTGCATCCTCGGTCACGTGCACGAGGACCACATGGCCGGCCTGCACCGCCTGCAGCACGTCCCGCTGCACGTGCACGAGGCCGACGTGCAGGCCGCGCGCAGTTGGGAGGGGCTGTCGCGGCACTATGGCTATCCGCCGCAGGTGCTGAGCCTGGTGCGCCGGAAGATCGAACGCCAGTTCGCCTACCTGCCGCGCCCTGACGCGCTGGCCTACGCTGACGGCCAGTGCTGGGATCTGGGCGGCGTGCAGGTGCGGGCCGTCCACCTGCCGGGGCATACCGCCGGCCATTGCGCGCTGCTGGTGCAGCCGCAGGGCATCGCCTTCATCGGGGACATCGACCTGTCCGGCTTCGGCCCGTACTATGGCGACCGCACTTCGAGCCTGGCGGACTTTCGCCGCTCGCTGGCGCGGCTGGCCGAGCTGCCGGCCAGGGTGTGGATCACCTCGCACCACAAGGGCGTGATCCGCGAGCGTGCCGATTTCGACGCCAAGCTGCGGGCCTACACCGCAAGGCTGGACGCGAACGCAAGGCGCCTGCTGCAGATGCTGCAAGCGGGGCCGCGCACGCTGGACGAACTTGTGCGCCAGCGGCTGCTCTACCCGCCGGGCTACGAAGAACTGTGGATCGACGCCGCCGAGGCGCGCAGCATCGCCCAGCATCTGGACGAACTGCAAGCCGCCGGACGCGTGCGCGCGCAGGACGACGGGCGCTTTTCATTGGCTTGAACCCGAGGAGGCCGACATGATTCCCGATACCTTCGAAGCGCTGCTGATCGAGCGCGATGCCGAGGGCCGCGCGCGCGGCCGGCTGCAGCCGGTATCCGCGGCGCAGCTCGACCCCGGCGAGGTGACGATCCGCGTGCGCTGGTCGAGCATCAACTACAAGGACGCGCTCGCCGCCACCGGCGCCGGCAAGATCATCAGGCGCTTCCCGTGCATCGGCGGCATCGACCTCGCCGGCGAGGTGATCGCGAGCGACGATGCCCGGTTCGCCGCCGGCGACGAGGTGCTGGCGACGAGCTTCGATCTCGGCGTGTCGCACCACGGCGGCTATTCGCCGTATGCGCGGGTGCCGGCCGGCTGGGTGCTGCACCGGCCGGCCGGGCTGACGCTGTTCGAGACCATGGCGCTCGGCACCGCGGGCTTTACGGCCGCACTCGCGATACAGCGCATGGAAGACAACGGACTCGCGCCGGCGAACGGGCCGGTCGTCGTCAGCGGCGCCAGCGGCGGCGTCGGCGGCCTGGCGATCGACATGCTGGCGCGGCGCGGCTATCACGTCGTCGCGCTGACCGGCAAGGCCGACCAGGCGGCGCACCTCGAGAGCCTGGGCGCGGCCGAGGTGCTGCCGACCTCGGCGATCGACCACGCCAAGGTGCGCGCTCTGGAGAGCAGTCGCTGGGCGGGGGCGGTGGACAATGTCGGCGGGCCGATCCTGCACTGGCTGCTGGCGACGATGAAGCAGGCCGGCACGGTGGCCAGCGTCGGCAATGCCGCGAGCGCCGATCTGCACACCACCGTCTACCCCTTCATCCTGCGCGGCGCCTGCCTGCTGGGGGTGGACTCGGGCTATATCGGCTTTCCGCTGCGCCGGCAGCTCTGGGACCGGCTCGCCGCCGATCTGAAACCGGCCCATCTGCATCGCATCACGCACACGATCGGCCTGCGTGCGCTGCCGGCGGCATTCGACGACTTCATCCAGGGCCGCGCCAGGGGGCGCACGGTGGTGGCGATCGACGCTTGATCCCGCATTCGGACGCAGAACGTGCGGCAGGCGGCGAGAGCAAAGGCCCTGTAGCGCAACCGCCCGGCGCTGGCGTGATAGTGTCCACGCCCGAGCGCGTCCGATGCGCTCGGGCCGGCCCCTGAAAGGAACATCATGCCCTCACCGTACAAGGTCGCCGTCGTCGTCGGCAGCCTGCGCAAGGATTCGTACAACCGCAAGATGGCGCATGCGCTCGCACGCTTCGCGCCGGATACGCTCTCGCTCGAGATCGTCGAGATCGGCGACCTGCCGCTCTTCAACCAGGATTTCGAGAAGTCGCTGCCGCCCGCCGTGGTGGCGTTCAAGTCCCGAATCCAGGCTGCGGATGCGGTGCTCTTCATCACGCCGGAATACAACCGCTCGGTACCGGGCGTGCTGAAGAACGCGATCGACTGCGGCTCGCGCCCTTACGGGCAGAGTGCCTGGAGCGGCAAGCCGGGCGGCGTCGTCACCGTTTCGACTGGTGCGGTCGGCGGTTTCGGTGCGAATCACCATCTGCGCCAGTCGATGGTGTTCCTGGACGTGCCGATGATGGGCCAGCCCGAGGCCTATATCGGCGGCGCCGCGAAGCTGTTCGACGAGGCGGGCGAAGTCGCGCAGGCCGAGACGCGCGACTTCCTGCAGCGCTATATCTCCGCATACGCCGATTGGGTCGCCCGCCACGCCACCGGGCGTTGACCGGCGGCTGTCGCATCGGCGGTGCATCGGAGCAGACGAAGTGAACGAAGAAGCATTGAATGCAAGCATCCGCAAATTCCTGCGGACGGTGGGCGTGAACTCGCAGCGCGAGATCGAACAGGCGGTGCGGGCCGCGGTGCAAGCCAGGCCCGAGACAAAGGCACTGGCGGCGACGATGACGCTCGAGATCGCGGAACTCGGGCTGAAGGTGTCCTACGACGCCAGTATCGATCTGCAGTGAGGGCCGCGAGCCCAGGCGTCACGGCGCGAGCCGCGGCGCGCGTTCGAACTGTTGCCTCAGCCAGCCGAGGAAGGCTCCGACATGCGGCTTGCGCTCAGCCTCGGGGTTGACGGCAAGGATGTGCCGGTAGCCCGAGCGCATGCGGATAGCCGGGAACGGCATGACCAGATCGCCGCTGGCGACGCAGTCCTGCAGGAACGGCGAGCGCATCAGCGCCACACCTTGGCCGCGGATGGCCGCTTGCACCGCCTGATCGACGAACGAGAAGACGAGCCGCCCGGCCGCGGGGTCGACGCTGCCGGCGCCGGTGAAGTCGAACCATGAAGCCCAATTCAAGCCACGCGCGCCCGGCACGCTGCTGTCCAGGTCGAGCAGCGGCCACTGGGCGAGATCGGCCGGCGTTTGCGGCTTGGACGCGCCGAGCAGGCGAGGGCTGATGGCCGGGGCGACCAGGTCATCGATGAGCAGCGTTGCGCCGTTCGCGAGCTTGTCCGCGGGTATCCAGCGCACCGCGAGGTCGATCTCCTCGGCCAGCAGGTCGACGACCCGGTCCGAGGCGTCGAGCCGGATTTCGATATCGGGATGCTCGCGCTGGAACTGCGCGAGCCTGGGCACGAGCCAGAGCGACGCAAACGACGGGTAAGTGCTGAGCGTGACACGGCGCACGCTGGCGGCGCCGCGGATTTCGCCCACCGTGGCGTCGATCCCGGCCAGCGCCTGACGCACCGCATGCAGGAGCTGCGTGCCGGCGGCGGTGAGCAGCAGTGCGCGCGTCTTGCGCACGAAAAGGGGCCGGCCGACCTGCTGCTCGAGCTGGGCGATCTGGCGGCTGATCGACGATTGCGTCAGGCTCAGCTCGGCCGCTGCGGTGGTGAACGACAGCAGCCGCGCCGCCGCCTCGAAGCCGCGCAGCGCACCCAGGCCGATCGGCCTCGGCCGCCGGCGGCCGGTCGTCGATCGAATCGTCATGACTGGATCATACATGCGCTGTTCGCATCCATCAACTGCGATCTTTTCGTTTGTCTCACCCGTTGCGGAGGAATCCAATGGCACGACTGAGCACACATGGATGCGCAGGATGAATGGAGTCAATCATGAGGAACACGATACCGACAGCGACGACGATCACCCTCGATCGGGCGCAGTTGCTGGTCCTCGACGGCGGCCGTGGCCGGGTGCGCGTGCTCGACGGCGCGGCTTGGTTGACCGAAGATGGCGAACCCGAAGACATGGTGCTTGGTGTCGACGAGGGACACGCCCTGCACGGGGCGCACACCGTGATCGAGGCGCTCGGGAGGTCGAAGCTTCGGATCGAGGTCGCGCCGGCGAGCGCGGCAAGCCGTCTCGGCGGATGGCTGCGGGCCCTGCGCCGCGACGCGAAAGAGATCGTCGCGCACCTGCAAATCGGCCCCGCGCCGTCTCTGTAGGCGTTTGTTCGCGACGGCGTCCTGGTCGTCGGCGCCGGGCGGGCGCCGGCCTCGGCGGCCTTGACGACGAGCAGGCACGCTGTCCACGCAAATGAGGACAGCCAGGTAGGCGCGGGCTCGCCACAATCCGGCGCGAGGGCGGGCATTCGAACCGGCCCGCAACCCGACGGAGACGCCCATGCCCATCCTGCGCCCAGCGCTGCTCGCCTCGGCGGCGGCCCTATCGCTTTCGGTGCATGCCGCGCCGGACCTCGACACCTTGACCGCCACGCAGGCGGCGGCCGACATCTGCGCCGGCCGGCTGACGAGCGAGGCGCTGGTGAGCGCCGCCATCGAGCGCGCCAAGGCGCGCCCCGACCTGAACGCCTTCATCACGCTCGACGAGGCCGGCGCCATGAAGGCCGCCAGGGCGGTCGATGCCGCGCGCAAGAGCGGCACCAAGTGCAAACCGCTCGAAGGTGTGCCGGTCGTCGTCAAGGACAACATCGCCGTCGTCGGGCTGCCGGCGACCGCCGGCACGCCGGCGCTGAAGGGCTATGTGCCCAAGGCCGACGCGCCGGTCGCCGCCAAGCTGCGCGCAGCGGGCGCGATCGTGCTGGCCAAGACCAACATGCACGAGCTGGCGTTCGGCATCTCCGGTTACAACACCGCGTTCGTGACCGGCCCCGCGCCCGGCGTGCGCAACGCCTACGACGCGACGAAGATCGCAGGCGGGTCGTCTTCGGGCAACGGCGCGGCGCTCGGCGTGCGCATCGTGAGCGCCGCGGTCGGCACCGACACCGGCGGGTCGGTGCGCATTCCGTGCGCGCTCAACGGCTGCGCGGCGCTGCGCCCGACCGTCGGCCGCTACTCGCAAACGGGCATCGCGCCGATCTCGCACACCCGCGACACGGCCGGGCCGATGGCGGTCGCGATGGCCGACGTCGCGCTGCTGGACCGCGTGATCGGCGGCGGCGGGCCGATCAAGCCGGCCGACCTGCACAAGCTGCGCCTGGGCGTGACGCCTTCGATGCTCGCCAATCTCGACCCCGACACCAAGGCGGCGTACGACGACGCGGTCGCGAAGATGAAGGCCTCCGGCGTGACGATCGTCGACGTCGACATGCCCAAGCTCGCCGAACTCAACGGCGCGATCGGCTTTCCGGTCGCACTCTACGAGGTCTACGACGACATGGTGAAGTTCCTGGCCACGACCGGCACCGGCATCACGATCGCAGACCTCGCCAAGCAGATCTCGAGCCCCGACGTCAAGGCGACCTACGACGCCTTCGTCATCCCGCGCAAGCTGCCGGGGCCGAACAACACCGTCGTCGACGCCAGGCCGGTGTACGAGGCGGCGATTAAGACCGCGCGCCCGGCGCTGCAGAAGCTCTACAAGGAAACTTTCGCGAAGCACAAGCTCGACGCGCTCGTCTTCCCGACGGTCCCCAAGGTGGCGATCGACGCCAACCCCGATTCGAGCAGCCTCGCGAACTTCGTCGCCTACATCCAGAACACCGACCCGGGCAGCAACGCCGGCATCCCCGGCCTGCAGATCCCGATCGCGCTGGGTGCGAGCAGCAAGCTGCCGGTCGGGCTCGAACTCGACGGCCCGGCGGGGAGCGACCGCAAGCTGATCGCGATCGGCCTCGCGCTCGAAGAGGTGTTCGGCCGCCTGCCGGCGCCCAGGCGCTGAAGCTCAGCCCTCGCCGCGGCGGGCGATGGCCGCGGCGATCGCGCCGCGGCGGTGCACCTGGAGCTTGTCGCAGCAGCGCATCAGGTAGGTGCGCACGGTGCTCGCCTCGACGCCGAGCTGTCTCGCGATCTGCTTGTCGGTCAGCCCGGCGCCGACCATGCGGGCGACGCACAGCTCGCGCGGCGAGAGCGCGTCCGAGCGTTCGGCGCCAGCTGGCGCGCGAGGCCGGCGCAGCGCGGCGCGCTGCAGCGCCGCGCCGAACGCGGGCTCGATCAGGCGCAGCATCTCGAGCGCGCGGGCATCGAAGTTCTCGCGCCGGCGGCCGCGCCAGATGCGCATGTCGCCGATGTTGCGGCCGCCGCGGTAGCTGTAGAGGTTCACGCCCCAGTGCAGGCCGTCGCGGGCGAGGAAGTCGTTGTAGAACTCGGTGCGCATCAGCTCGCGCTGCGGCATCACCTGCGTGACGAGCGTCGGCACGCGCCGCGCCTGCAGCTCGAAGGTGATCGGGTCGTTGAACTGGAAGTATTCGTCGTAGCTGCGCAGCGTCGCCGGGTTCATGTTGATCGTCACGCAGCCGCCGAAGCGCCGCTGGCTGTCGTCCCAGACGAACGAGGCGTAGTAGTCGGCGCGCAGCAGATTAAGCAGTGCGCGGCCGACGCGCTCGCGCACCTCGTGCTCGGCCATGTCCTCGGCGAGCAGCCCGAAGAGGCAGGCCAGCGCGCTGCTTTCCGAGGTGCTGAGTTGCATCGCGTCAGCGAGTCGCGATCGTGGTTGCGGGAGCCGCGCCGACAGCGCCGGATTCGCGCCTGCGAGGGGCATCGGCTGGCGGAGGGAGCGGCGCCAAGAAGATCGTCTGAATGTGCTGGAATCACTGGATCCTCAAAGGATGTTTGCCGGCAGTTGCCCCCAGATGTGCCCCCGAACGTATTGAGCCGGCACGACTCGCTACGGTTAAGGCGGTTGACCACCGGGTCGGGCGTGGAGATGGCGATCTTGGCCAGTACCGGCGGCAGCTTGAAGTATCTGCCGATCGCGTCGTGCACCGCGGCGTCTAGTGTAGTGTTCGACTCTTGAGTGAACTTAATTGCATCCTCTGCCTCCAATGC
>OEIU01000406.1_pt1 | contig 41264 bp, 42 predicted proteins | sample 1539221 | NCBI WGS metagenome assembly OEIU01 (sample SAMN03792071, study PRJEB22550) | activated sludge metagenome | feature: wastewater treatment plant; material: activated sludge; isolation source: Wastewater treatment plant of a petroleum refinery complex | place: Argentina: Zarate | collected...
CCCGTTCTGGAACGGGATCAGCACATCGTCCATCAGCGGGATCGTCAGGTAGGGCGGCACCAGCGAGGCCGCGGTGGCGACCAGCATGAGCGCGAAGCCGCCGCCCAGTTGCCAGCGATAGGGGTGGGCGAAGCGCCACAGCCGCAGCAGCACCCAGGTCGACGGGCGCTCCACCGGTTCGCTTGCGAAGTCAGTCTCCGGCGGCGCGGCGTCGTCCGGCAGGCCCGGGTCGGCGCGCCGGCGCTGAACACGCTCGAAGGCCTGCACCAGCGCCAGCGCGTCCGGGTTGGCGGCGAGCGTCAGGCGCCAGTGGGCGAGGCGGCGAGCGCCATCGTGCAGCGAGAGCCGGGCCAGGCCGCCGCTGTCGCTGTGCTGCAGTTGGAGTTCCGGCTGCAGCGGCCAGGACTGCCAGCCGTCGCTGCCCGCCTCGCGCACCAGCAGCCGGCGGTCGGTGAGCTGCAGCTCGCCCTCGGCAAAGCGGCCGTCGGCGGCCAGATCCAGCGCCAGGCGCGCCGCGACGGTCTCGCCTGGCTCCAGGGTGGGATTGGCGGGCAGGGCGTCGGTCATCGTGCGGTCGGGGGCGGCAGATTGTCGCCCACGGATCGGGCTTCGATGCGCGCACGGGCGAGCCAGCGGGCGCGCCGCGCGCCGTCTCGCGGCACGGCTTGCGTCCGTTCGGTCGGTTCGCGCGGCGGCGCCGGCCGCTGTCGGATCGGCGCCGACTGTCGCGCAAACGCTGCATGTCAACGCCGGCACGCGCCCGGGCGTTGTCTGCCGGGCCCCGGGCGCGATGCCACGGCGCACAATTTCGACGATCCCCTGCCGTGCAACCGCAAAGCGACCCGAGGTCACCTCCAACGATGACCGTCTTCGACGACATCCGCCTGCTGCGCGTGACCTTTCTGCGCGGCCCCAATCTGTGGACCTACCGCTCCGCGCTCGAAACCTGGCTCGACCTCGGGGCGCTCGAGGACTGGCCGTCCGATCGCCTGCCGGGCTTCGTCGACCGCCTGTGCGGCGCGCTGCCGACCCTGCCCGAGCACCACTGCGGCGTCGGCGAGGCCGGCGGCTTCGGGCAGCGGCTGCGCGAAGGCACCTGGCTCGGCCACGTGCTGGAGCATGTCGTCATCGAACTGCTCAATCTGGCCGGCATGCCGACCGGCTTCGGCCAGACGCGCGGCACCTCGCAGCGCGGGGTCTACCGGATGGTGTTTCGCGCCCGCGATGAGGTCGTCGCGCGCGCCGCGCTGAGTCAGGGCCACCGGCTGCTGATGGGCGTGGTGAACGGCGCGGCGGTCGACGTCGATGCCGCGGTCGCCGTAGTGCGCGAAGCGATCGACGATGCCTACCTCGGGCCGAGCACCGCGCACATCGTTGCCTGCGCCACCGAGCGCGGCATTCCGCACCTCAGGCTGAACGACGGCAACCTGGTCCAGCTCGGCCACGGCCGGCGCCAGCACCGCATCTGGACCGCAGAGACCGACCGCACGAGCGCCATCGCGCAGGCGATCGCCGGCGACAAGGACCTGACCAAGCGGCTGCTCGCCGAGGTCGGCGTGCCGGTGCCCGAGGGGCGCGTCGCGGCCACGCCCGATGCGGCCTGGGAGATTGCAGAGGACATCGGGCTGCCAGTGGTCGTGAAGCCCGCGGACGGCAATCACGGCCGCGGCGTGACGCTCGATCTGCGCACCCGCGAGCAGGTCCAGGCGGCCTGGGTGGTCGCCGAGCGCCACGGCAGCGAGGTGCTGGTCGAGCGCTTCGTGCCCGGCGACGAGCACCGGCTGCTGGTCGTTGCCGGCGCCGTGGTCGCCGCCGCGCGCGGCGAGTCGGCCTGGGTCGAGGGCGATGGCTGCAGCACGCTGCGGGCGCTGGTCGACGCCCAGATCAACGCCGACCCGCGGCGCGGCGATACCGAGGATCACCCGCTCGCCCGGCTGGGCATCGATACCGACGGCGTGATCCGCCAGGACCTGGCGCGCCAGGGGCTCGCGCCCGACAGCATCCCGGCGGCCGGGCGCCGGGTGCTGATCCAGCGCAACGGCAACGTCGCGATCGACTGCACCGAGCAGGTCCACCGCGAGCTGGCGCGGATCGTCGAGCTGGCGGCGCGCACCGTCGGGCTCGACATCGCAGGCGTCGATCTGGTGTGCGAGGACATCGGCCGCCCGCTCACCGAGCAGGGCGGCGCGATCGTCGAGGTGAACGCCGGGCCCGGGCTGCTCGCGCATCTGAAGCCGGCGGTCGGCCATCCGCGGCCGGTCGGGCAGGCGATCGTCGAGCACCTGTTCCCGAAAGACGGCGAGCAGCCCGACGGCCGCATTCCGGTCATCGGCATCGCCGGCAGCCGCGACAGCACGGCGGTCGCGCGGCTTGCCGCCTGGCTGCTGCAGCTGGCCGGCCATGCGGTCGGCCTCGCCTGCCGTGACGGTCTCTTTCTCGCCGGCCGCCGGATCGACGATGCCGACGCCTGCGACAGCCGCGTCGCGCAGCGCCTGCTGATCAGCCGCGAGGTCGACTGCGCGGTATTCGAGAACGGCGCCGCGACCATCCTCGACCAGGGGCTGGCCTACGACCGCTGCAGCATCGGCGTCGTCACCGACCTCGGCGGCGCCGAAGCGCTTTCGCGGCACGACATCCTGGAGGCGGCACAGCTGCCGCGCGTCCTTCGCACGCAGATCGACGTCGTGCTCGCCGACGGCGCGGCGGTGCTCGACGCTGACGACCCGGCGGTTGCCGCGCTGGCCGAGCATTGCGACGGCGAGGTGCTGCTGTATGCGACCAACCCGACGGCGCTCGCCGCCCACCGCGCGGGCGGCGGCCGTGCGGTGCGCCATGACGCGCGCGGCCTGTGGCTGTGCGAGGGCGCTGCCGAGCGGCAGCTCGCGCTGCACGGCGAGCTCACGCTTGCGCCGCATGTGCTGCTGCCGGCGGTCGCGGCGGCCTGGGCGCACGGCCTGCCGCCGGCGCTGCTCGCCGCCGGCATCGAGACCTTTGCCGACCACGCGACAAACTGACACCATGGACATCAGCCGCATCCGCGCCTTGCGCGGCCCGAATCTGTGGACCAAGGCAACCGCGATCCAGGCCATCGTGCGCTGCGATGCCGACGAATGCGCGATCGAATCGGGGTCGCTCCTCGAGCGCCGCCTGCGCGAGCGGCTGCCTGCGGTGGGCGTGGTGCGCGCGGTCGGCAGCCGCGAGCCGATTCCGCTCGCGCGCTGGCTCGAGCGGCTGACGCTGACGCTGCAGTCGCAGGCCGGCTGCGTCGTCAGCTTCAGCCATACCGCGGCGGCGCCCGAGGCGGGCGTGTTCCAGGTCATCGTCGAGTATTCCGAGGAGAAGGTCGGCCTGCGCGCCTTCGAGCAGGCGCAGCAACTGCTCGCCGCCGCAGCCACGGATGCCGCGTTCGATGCCGAGGCGGTCGTCGCCGAATTGCGCGCGCTCGACGAGGAACTGCGGCTGGGCCCGAGCACCGGCGCCATCGTGCAGGCAGCGCTCGCACGCGGCATCCCGTACCGGCGGTTGACCGAAGGCAGCCTGGTGCAGTTCGGCTGGGGTTCGCGCCAGCGCAGGATCTGGGCCGCCGAGGTCGACCGCACCGGCGCGGTGGCCGAATCGATTGCGCAGGACAAGGACCTGAGCAAGGCGTTGCTCGCCGCGGCCGGCGTGCCGGTGCCGCGCGGCCAGCCGGTGGCCGACGCCGACGCGGGCTGGGCGGTGGCGCAGCGCATCGGCCTGCCGGTCGTCGTCAAGCCGCGCGACGGCAACCAGGGCAAGGGCGTCACCGTCAATATCCAGACCCGGGAGTATTTCGACACCGCCTACCGCGCCGCCGCCGAGATCGGCCAGGTGCTGGTCGAGCAGTTTCTGCCGGGGCACGATTTCCGGCTGCTGGTGGTCGGCGACAAGCTGGTCGCGGCGGCGCGCCGCGACCCGCCGCACGTCATCGGCGACGGCCTGCACACGGTGCGCGAGCTGGTCGACGCGATCAATGCCGACCCGCGACGCGGCGACGGCCATGCGACGGCGCTGACGAAAATCCGCATCGACGAGATCGCCGAGGCGCGGCTCGCGACGCTCGGCCTCGCGCCGGACGCGGTGCCGGTCGCCGGCCTGCGCGTCGTGCTGCGCAACAACGCCAACCTGAGCACCGGCGGCAGCGCCACCGACGTCACCGACGACGTGCACCCGGAGGTTGCCGCGCGCGCGGTGGCGGCGGCGTGCATGGTCGGGCTCGAGGTCTGCGGCGTCGATGTCGTCTGCGAGAGCGTCGGCCAGCCGCTCGAGGCGCAGCGCGGCGGCGTCGTCGAGGTCAACGCCGCGCCCGGGCTGCGCATGCACCTGGCGCCGAGCTTCGGCAAGCCGCGTCCGGTCGGCGAGGCGGTCGTCGGGCGGCTGTATGCGCCTGGCGACGACGGCCGCATTCCGGTCGTCGCGGTGACCGGCACGAACGGCAAGACGACCGTCACCCGGCTTGCCGCACACCTGCTGGCGGCGGCCGGCCACCGCGTCGGCATGACGCTGACCGACGGCGTATGGGTCGACGGCCACCGCATCGACAGCGGCGACTGCAGCGGCCCGAAAAGCGCGCGAAAGGTGCTGATGCACCCGGACTGCGACGCCGCGGTGCTGGAGACCGCGCGCGGCGGCATCTTGCGCGAGGGGCTGGCGTTCGACCGCTGCCAGGTCGCGGTCGTCACCAATATCGGCGAGGGCGACCACCTCGGCCTGAACTACATCACGACGGTCGAGGACCTGTCGGTGCTCAAGCGCACCATCGTCGCCAACGTCGCCGAGACCGGCTACGCCGTGCTCAACGCGGCCGACCCGCATACCCTCGCGATGGCCGCCGCCTGCCCGGGGCAGGTGATCCTCTTTGCGACCGATCCGCGGCTGCCGGCGCTCGCCGCGCACCGCGCGCTCGGCCGGCGCGTGCTGACGGTCGATGGCGGCGACATCGTCGCCATCGACGGCTCGGCGCGCGCGCGCATGCCGCTGGCGCAGATCCCGCTCACGCGCGGCGGGCGGATCGGCTTCCAGATCGAGAACGCGCTTGCCGCGGCCGGCGCGGCCTGGGGCTGCGGCGTACCGTTCGACGCCATCCGCGCTGGTCTCGCGAGCTTCGTCAACGATGCCGACACCGCGCCCGGGCGCTTCAACCTGATGGACATCGGCGGCGCGACCGTGATCGCCGACTACGGCCACAACCCGGACGCGATGCGCGCCCTCGTGCAGGCCGTCGATGCGCTGCCCGCGGCGCGGCGCGCGGTCGTCATCAGCGCCGCCGGCGACCGGCGCGACCAGGACATCCGCTCCCAGACCCGCATCCTGGGCGCCGCGTTCGACGACGTCGTGCTCTACCAGGACGCCGCCCAGCGAGGACGTGCCGACGGCGAGGTGCTCGCGCTGCTACGCCAGGGCCTGCAAGACGCGCCGCGCACGACGCGCGTCGACGAACTGCACGGCGAATTCAAGGCGATCGACTTCGCGCTCGCGCGGCTGCTGCCCGGGGATCTGTGCCTGGTGCTGGTCGATCAGGTCGACGAAGCGCTGGCGCACCTGGCGCTGCGGCAACGGGCGGGGGTGGCGGCGTAGCGCGGCGGCGCACGTGCGTTTCACATCTCCCGAGACGGCGGAGTTCGCGCCGCCGGGAGTGCATGTGCTTCAATCGTGCGGGTGAGAACAAGTCAGGCTTTGCGGGAGTTCCCATGTTTGACCACGTCGTTTTCGCAGTGAGCGACTATGCGGCGAGCAAGGAGTTCTTCGTCAAGGCGCTGGCACCGCTCGGCGTCGTTGTCGTCTCGGAGGGCAGGCTCGGTATCGAGCTCTCCCACCGGAACAGCAAGGCCTCCCTCTGCATTCGTCTCCAGCCAGAGCCGAAGCCCTCTCATCTACACCTGGCGTTCGCTGCCGAGAGTCGTGGTCAAGTCCAAGCCTTCTATCGCGCGGCGCTGGAGGCGGGGGCCAAAGACAATGGTCCACCTGGCCTGCGCCCGATCTACAACGAAAACTACTATGCGGCGTTCGTGATCGGTCCCGACGGGCACAACATTGAAGCCGTCTGCCATGAAGCCGAGGACTAACCGTCATTGCACCCGACTGGCTACAGCGGGCTTCGCCCGCTGCCGCAGGCGGATGAACTCCGTTCGTTGGACCTCACAGGAACGCACCGAGCGATTCTGCGACTTGAATGTGATCACCATGACTACGATGCGCAGGCACGCTCCGAGGAACGAACCATGAGCACTCGAGTAGCGAACGACAGTCCCGAGTCCAGGAAGGCGGTATTTCGCAGGCTGGTCGACATTTATGCAACGGGCAACCTCTCCGCGCTGGACGAGGTGATTGCTCCCGACTATGTTGGTCACGCTTCTGCCGGCGACCGCGATCTCGAAGGGTTCCGGCAGAGCATCTTGTATTTCCACAAGCTCTTCGTCTACGCCGAGGACTCGTTTCAAGTCGACGACCAGTTCGTAGAGGGCGAGAAGGTCGCCACGCGCATGACGGCGCACGTCAAGGTGCGAGCAACCGGAGAACCGATCACGCTCATCGGCATCAATCTCGCGCGAATCGTGAACGGCAAGATCGTCGAAGAATGGAACACATGGGAGCAGCTTCAGCCGCCGGCAGCGCCACGGCAACCGTGAGGCCTGAACCCTGCGTCGTATCGCTGGGGAGATTCTCGCAACGCACGTGACTGTCTGGGGCAATGGGCGCCATCGGCGCTTCGTGCCTCAGCGGCGGCTCGACGCGAATCTCAGGCCGGCGGCGCGCGCCGCCGCTTCGGCCGCAGCTCGACGTGCTTCCAGCGCCGATGCACCCAGTACCACTGCTCGGGGTGGCGCACGACGAGTTTCTCGAGCGCCGCGTTGTAGGCGCGCGTGTTGAGGCGGATCGCCTCGGTCGTGCTGTCGTGCTCGATCGGCGCGAGCGGCGGCTCGAAGCGCAGCACGTGGCGGCCATCGGCTTCGCGCCAGCTCGACGCCGGCAGCACCGGCGCGCCCGTCGAAAGCGCAATGATCGCGAGGCTCTTGAAGGTCCACGCTGTGTGGCCGAGGAAGTCGACCGCGATGCCGTCCGGCGGGCCGGCGTGCTGGTCGAACGGCAGCACGACGGCGTCGCCATCGGCGAGCCTTGCGAGCATCGCGTCGAGCGAATCGCGCTTCGAGAAGACGCCGAAGCCGGCCGCCTCGAAGCGGCGCGTGACGAGCCGGTCGAGCCACGCCGGCTTGATCGGCCGGCGCACGAAATGAAAGCGCCCGTGCATCTCGGGAAACTGTGCGATGCCGGCCGTCGTCGAGACTTCCCAGTTGCCGAAGTGGCCGGTGAGGATCAGGATGCCCTTGCCCTGGTCGCGCGCGGCGATGAAGTTGTCGAGCCCCTCGACGCGCACCAGCGCGAGTTTCTTGGCCGCCGACAGCCAGCGAAAGCGGATGAATTCGCCGAGCAGCCGCCACAGGTGGCCGTAGTGCGCGGCGGCCAGGCGCTCGATCTCGGCCGCGTCGACGACGCTGCCGAAGACGCGCCGCAGATTGCCCATCACGATCTCGCCGCGCAGCGGCAGGAAGCGCTGGAAGAATCGGCCGGCGAGCGTCGACACGGCGCGCGCCGGCACGGCGAGCGCGACGGCCGAGGCGCTCGTGCGATCGTGCGTCAGCGAAAGTTCGATGCGCGCGATGCGGTTCAGGCCGAGCTGGTATTGCGCGGCCGCGTTGCAGACGACCTGCGGCGCGCCATACGCGTCGCGTGCGACCGAGAAGTCGGTCGCCTCGACCTGGCCGAGCGCAGCGCCGCGCGCGAAGAGCTTCAGGCAGGCCTCTTTCGCCGCGAAGCGCGCCGCAAGGCTCGCCGCCCGGCCGGGGCCGTCGCCGGCGTCGGCGAGTTCCTGCGCCGAGAAGAAGCTTGCAAGCCCATGGGCCGGCGTCTCGCGCAGCAGTCGCTCGATGCGCGCGATCTCGACGCTGTCGATGCCGCAGCGCTCGGCTGAGGGGCCTTCGGTCATCGGCGGCGAACCCGGTGAGCAGCGTGCGCGGGGCTGCGTCTGGCGTGTCCCGGCCGCGGCGGGTATCGTTGCGGCCATTCATCGACCAACGAGGAGCACTTCATGGGAATCATCGGAACGATCGTCGTCGGCCTGGTCGTCGGCGCGCTGGCGCGCTGGATCATGCCTGGCGAGCAGAAGATGGGCTGGATCATGACGATCGTGCTGGGCATTGTCGGCTCGGTCGTCGCCGGCTTCGTCGGCCGTGCGTTCGGCTGGTACGAGCCGGGCGAGGGCGCCGGCTGGATCGCTTCGGTGCTGGGTGCGATCGTCGTGCTCTTCGTCGTTCAGAAGCTGCGCGCGAGCAAATAGCCGCCGCCCCTGCCGCGCCGGGGCGCATCGCGCAGGCCCCGCCTACCCGGCACGCACGATCAGCGCCGCATCGGTCCCCGCAAAACCGCGGCAGATGACGAGCGCGGTGTCGCTGCGCGGTGTCTGCGCGGCGCGCGAGACGGGCAGGCCGGCGCACTGCGGATCGAGCGTCTCGAAGTTCGCCGTGCCGGGCACGCTGCGTTGTCGCAGCGCCTCGATCGCGAGTGCCGCATCGAGGATGCCGGCGCCGGCGATCAGGTGGCCGAAGGCCCACTTGAAGGCCGCGACCGGCGGCATCGCGGCGCCGAAGACGCTGCGCAGCGCGGCGGCCTCGGAGCGGTCGGAGGCCGGCGTGCCATTGCCGTGGGCGACGATCATGCCGATATCGGCGGGCCGTAGTCCGGCATCGGCGAGCGCGGCTTCGATGGCGCGCACGACGCCGTCGCCGTCGTCGCTGATCGCGAGCAGCCCTTCGGCTTCGCAGGCCGCGCCGCCGCCGAGCACCTCGCCGAGCACGGCCGCGCCGCGTGCTGCGGCCGAGGCTTCGGTCTCGAGCATCAGCGCGGCCGCGCCTTCGCCGAACTGGCTGCCGTCGTGACGGGCGTCGAACGGCCGCAGCGCCTCGCGCGCGACGAGGCCGACGCGCTCGTAGTACAGCATCATCTGCGGCTCGATCGGCGCATCGTGGCCGACCGCGGCGGCGCGGTCGCACTCGCCGTTGCGCAGCGCCTGCATCGCCTCGATCACCGCCAGCAGGCCGCCGATGCTGTGATTCGTGATGCACGCGTTCGGGCCCTTGAGCCCGTGGCGGATGCCGATATGGCCGAGCACGTTGTTGGGCAGCGTGCGCAGCAGCCACATCGGGTTGACGGTATCGAGCAGCTTCTCGCCGAACGCCCTCAGCTCGCCGTTCGCTTCGGTCAGCAGCGGCAGAAAGTCGTACTGGTTCTGGTAGTTGCCGCCGCCCGAGCCGACGTAAACGCCGCTGCGGTCGCTGAAGGTCGCGGCGGCCGGCTCGTCCAGCGTCGCACGGTGCTCGAGCAGGCCCGACGCTTCGATCGCCCGCCCCGCGGCGTAGAGGCCGAACAGGTCGGTGCGCCGGATCAGCTTGTGCAGCTTGCGGTCCTCGACCAGGGCGCGGGCGTTGAAGTCCTTCACCTCGCCCGCGTCGCGCACCGGCCAGCCGGTCGTATCCCATTGCGTGACGGGGCCGATGGCGCTGCGGCCTTCGACCACGGCGGCAAGTATCTCGGCGGGCGACATGCCGGCGGCGCAGACCGCGCCGCTGCCGGTGACGACGATGCGCGTCATGGCCGTTCTCCGATCAGGGCGTCTGTCTCGTCCGGATGGCGCAGCACGACGCAGCTGTTGGAGCCGCCGAAGCCGAACGAATTGGACATCGCCATCCGCACCCGCTGGCGCTTCGCCTCGCCGAGGACCAGATTCAGGTCGCAGTCCGGGTCGGGGACGCGATAGTTGGCGTTGACCGGCAGTTCGCCGCGCGCGATCGCGAGCGCGCAGACGGCGATCTCGACCGCGCCGGCGGCGGCGATCAGATGGCCCATGCTGCTCTTGGTCGAACTGACGGCAACGCGCTTCACGTCGGCGCCGAAGACCGCGTGCGTCGCCGCGCTCTCGCTGCGGTCGTTCATGCCGGTCGAGGTGCCGTGGGCGTTCAGATAGTCGATGTCGGCGGGCGTCGCGCCGGCATCGGCGAGCGCGGCGCGCATCGCCTGGATCGGGCCGTCGCCGTCGGGCGGCGAGTCGGTAATGCGGTAGCTCGAGAGCGAATTGCCGTCGCCGGCCAGCTCGGCATAGATGCGCGCGCCGCGCTCGCGCGCTGCATGCCACTCCTCGAGCACCAGGAAGCCCGCGCCTTCGCCGAGCAGGAAACCGTTTCTCGTCGCATCGAACGGGCGGCTCGCGCGTTCGGGCGTGTCGTTGTCGGGTGAGACCGCCGACAGCAGGCAAAAGCCGGCCAGCCCGACAGGGCTGATCATCGAGTCGAAGCCGCCCGCGAGCACCCGGTCGACCGCGCCGCGGCGGATCAGCTTGAGCGCCGTGCCGAGCGCCTGACCGCCCGACGCGCACGCCGTATGCACCGCCGTCGCGTAGCCGCGTATGCCGTGGCGCTGCGTCAGGATCGACAGGCCGGCGCTCGCGTGGCTGCGGCAAAAGACCATCGGGTCGTTCGCGGTGGCGTCGGTCGGCAGCAGCTCGGCGTGCAGTTCGCCGTCGGCGGCCGAATGCGCGTGCACCGCCGCGAGGTCGACGAATTCGGACGTCATCATGCCGGCGCCGACCGCGCAGCCCCAGCGCGTCGCGGTCGCCGCGGTCGGCCGGATGCCGGCATCGGCGAACGCCTGCTCGGCGGCGACGAGCGCGAAGCGGTGCGGACGCATCGTGTGCTTGAGCAGCCGGCGGTCGCCGGCCGCCGCGTCGTCGAATCCCTTCACCTCGGCGGCGATGCGCACCGGGAAGCCGCTGGCGTCGAACTGGGTGATCGCGGCGCCGCCGCTGCGGCCGGCGAGCAGCGCAGCCCAGGTCGATGGGACGTCGTTGCCGACCGGCGTCACGAGGCCGATGCCGGTGATCGCGACACGCCGCGTGGATGGGGTCATTGCGTCTCCTTGCTGCCGAATTCGAGCCGCGCCGTGGCGACCGTCCTGCCATCGGTCTCGGCCGAGAGTTTCAGGCGCCGTGCGTCGCTGCGCCGGGCCTCGATGCGCAGCACCTGGCCGGGGGTGATGAACGATCGCATCTTCACGTGCGTCATGCGCAGCGGCACCATGCCCGGCGCCGCGAGCTGCATCGCGAGCCGGATCTGGGCGTCGAGCAGCAGCGTCGCCGGAAACACCGGCCGGCGCGGGAAGTGGTCGCCGAAGAACGGTGCCTGCGTCGGCACGGTCAGCGTCGCCGCGACCGATTCGTCGTCCACCGCCGCATCGGCTTGCACGCTCGGTGCGGCGACGCCGCGAAAGCGCCCCGGCGCCGCCCCCGTTCCGCGCAGCAGCGCGAGGCGCTCGGCGAGCGCCTCGGGGGCGTCGAAATCGGCCACCGGCAGCATCGGGCCGAGGCAGTCCTTCAATTCGATCACGCGCCGGCCGGCGACGCTCGCGAAGCCGGCGTAGGCGACCGCTTCGTCGTCGCACTGTTCGATCTCGACCGCGAGGGCGAGCGTGTCGCCGGGATTCACGTCGCCGTGAAATGTCGTCTCGTTGGCGAGCGCGGCGACCGGCCGGCCGCGAAAGCCGATGTGCTCCATCGCGACCCAGGCCGCGAGCTGGCCGACAGCCTCGGCGACGAGGCAGGACGGGAAGACAGCGATATCCGCCGGCACCGCGAACTCGCCGCGTGCGCGAACGCCGGCATCGAACGACGTGATGCGATCGACGAACGAGAAGGCGGCGAAATGATCGGACATGACGCCGGCGGCGCGATGCGCAAATCAGGCCGCGTTGGCGGCGTCGCGCTGCGCAGTGATGACGAGCTTGCAGAAGGTCTCGGGCGTGAAGAGCCGCGGGATGTCCTTCGCCTTCATCGGCGTCTTGAAGCGATCGGCCGGAATCTCGGTGAGATACGCGCGCAACTGCGCCATGCCGGCGTCGGTGACGATGCCGCCGCTCTCGAACTCGGCCTCGGAGAGCGTGCCGCGCGCATTCTCGACGATCTTGCCGCGCGGGATCTTGATCTTGAATGCGCGCTCGAGGCGAAACACCATGTCGAGAAAGTCGATCGATTCGGCGTCCAGCCCCTCGATCAGCGAGACGTCGAGCTTGATGTCCTCAAGGTCGCAGCCGAGCGCGTCGGCCATGGTTTGCGCAACGGTCGGAAAGACCGCGTTGATTTCTTCCTTGGTGATCGGTGTCGTCATTTGTGTTCTCACTCCATTTTGAAACCGCCGTCGACGCTCAGAACCTGGCCCGTCACGTAGGCGGCGTGGTCCGACGCGAGAAACCATACCGCATCGGCAACTTCCTCGGGCCGGCCCCAGCGGCGCAGCAGGATGCGGCCGAGCACCTGCTCCCCGGCGAGCTCGCGCACCTCGGCCGACATGTCGGTCTCGATCACGCCCGGCGCGACGGCATTCACGCGCACCTTGCGCGGCGCGAGCTCGACCGCGAGCGCGCGCGTGAAGGCGTTGATCGCGCCCTTGCTCGCGGCGTAGTTCGTCTGCCCGCGGCCGCCCTTGTCGCCTGCGACCGAACTCAGGTTGACGATCGCGCCTGAGCGCTGCGAGGTCATGTACGGCACGACCGCGCGTGCCATGTTGAAGACGCCGGTCACGTTGGTTTCGAGCACGTCGGATACGTCGGCATCGTCGAACGCGGCAAGCGGATTGTCCCGCGTGACGCCGGCGTTGTTGACGAGGATGTCGATGCGCCCCGCGCGGTCGGCGATGCGCTCGACGGCCGCCGCGCAGGCGGCGCTGTCGCGCACGTCGAGCTGCTCGGCGCCGAGCTTGTGGCCGGCGGCGGCCGCCGCGGCGGCGACCTCGTCGGCGGCGGCCTGGTTGCCGCGATAGAAGATGGTCACGTCGGCGCCGTCGGCGGCCAGGCGCAGCGCGATCGCGCGCCCGATGCCGCGGCTGCCGCCGGTGACGATCGCGACCTTGCCTGCAATGCCGGAGGTGCTAGACATGCAAGTTATCCATGCTGCCAAAGCACTACCCAGCGGGCATGCAACGCATCTTCCCAAGCGACCGCCGCGGATCCGGCTTTGCCGGGCGGCTGGCGGGCCCTGCAGGCCGCGCCGGGCGAGGCCGCCCGGCCCCTCGCCAGGCACGAAACGTCCACTGGACCTTTCGTGTCCGGGCTCGGCCCTCTCGAGGGGGCGCGCGAAGCGCGTAGGGGGTGGTTCATTTCAGCCGGAGATGGCGAAACCGCCGTCGACGACGAGCGTCGCGCCGTTGATCATGCGGGCTTCGGGCAGGCACAGCAGGTAGACGGCGTCGGCCACGTCCTGCGGCGTCAGCACCGGGCCGGCGGGGGTCCGCGCGGCGAAGCCGGCAAGCACCTCGTCGCGGTTCGGAAAATAGGCCAGGGCGTCGGTATCGACGACGCCCGCGCTCACCGTATTGACGCGGATGCCGCGCGGCCCGAGTTCCTGTGCGAGCGAGCGCACCAGCGCCTCCAGCGCCGCCTTGGACGCGCCGATGAAGCCGTAGTGGGGCATCGCGCGCGACGCGCCCAGGCTGGAGAGCGCGACGATGCGACCGCCGCCGGCCGGAATCAGCGGCAGCGCGCGCTGCGCGAGCAGGTTCAGCGCGAGCGCATTTGTCTCCATGCACCAGCGCCAGTGCTTGAGCGTCATCTCGACGGTTGGCTTGAGCACCCCGCTGGCGGCATTGCTGACAATGATGTCGAGGCGGTCGAAGTGCTTGCGCAACTCGACGAAGAGATCGTCGACGCTCGCCGGCAGGCCGACGCTGGCCTGGATCGCGACCGCACGCCGGCCCATGGCGCGAATCTCGGCACACAGCGCCTCGGCCTCGTCGGCGCTGTTGTAGTAGTTGGCGGCGATGTCGCAGCCGGCGCTGGCGAGCTTCAAGGCAATCGCCCGGCCGATGCCGCGCGCCGCGCCGCTGACGAGCGCAACCTGGTTGCTGAGTGCGCTTGACATGGTGCGTGGTGCTTCGGTTCGTGCCTGTGGGCGGCGCTGCCGCGGGTGTGACGCGCGGCGAGCTTGCATTCGCCAGCGTGGCGCGGCATTTTACCTGCGCACCCGGCGCCTGGCGGCGCCGGGTCTTCGCGCGGTGAGTGCGCCAGGGTGCGCCGGGGTCGCCCTAATCCTCGCCTCATCTACGGCTAACGAAGGCCTAACCGCCGAAACCTAGCCTTTGCTTGTGGGGATGCGCCGCGTCCCTTCCAACGCACCCAAAGGATTGCTTCCATGACGCTCAAGCCCCTCGCCTACGCATTGGCCGCCGCCGGCCTGGTTGCCGTCGGCACCACTTCTGCGTTCAGTCTGAACCCCGCCCAATGGCTGACGAAGGATGCGACCGTCGCCGCGGCGCCCGCGGCCGCGACCGGCGGGGCTGCGCCTGCCCCCGTCGCGCCGCTCGCGGCCGGCGCGACGCCGAACTTCCGTGCCATCGTGCAGCAGGCAGCGCCGGCGGTCGTCGGCGTGATGGTCTCGGGCATGCACAAGGCGGACGCCGAAGATATGCAGGACGACCCCCGCATTCCGCCGCAGTTGCGCGGCTTTCCGGGCTTCCCCGGCTTCCCGGGCATGCCGGGGCAAGGCCGCGGCGACGCGACGCCGTTTCGCGGCCAGGGCTCGGGCTTCATCGTCAGCAGCGACGGCCTGATCCTGACCAACGCGCACGTCGTCAACGAGGCGAAGGAAGTGACCGTCAAGCTCAGCGACCGCCGCGAGTTCAAGGCCAAGGTGCTCGGCGCCGACCCGGTGACCGACGTCGCCGTGCTGCGCATCGACGCCAAGGACCTGCCGACCGTGCGCCTGGGCGATGCCAGGCAGTTGCAGGTCGGCGACCCGGTGCTCGCGATCGGCTCGCCGTTCGGCTTCGAAGAGACGGCGACGCAGGGCATCGTCAGCGCCAAGGGCCGTTCGCTGCCGGGCGACGGCGCGGTGCCGTTCATCCAGACCGATGCGGCGGTGAATCCGGGCAATTCGGGCGGGCCGCTGTTCGACGGCAGCGGTGCGGTGGTCGGCATCAACGCGCAGATCTATTCGCAATCGGGCGGCTATCAGGGGCTGTCGTTCGCGATCCCGATCAACGTCGCGCTGAAGGTGAAGAACGAGATCGTCGCCACCGGCAAGGCGCAGCATGCGCGGCTCGGGGTGACGATCCAGGACCTGAACCAGACGCTCGCGCAGTCGTTCGGCCTGGACAAGCCCGACGGCGCGCTCGTCTCGAGCGTCGCGCCGGGCAGCGCCGCCGCGGCGGCCGGCCTGAAGCCGGGCGACGTCGTGACCGAGGTGAACGGCGAGCCGATCATCGGCTCCGGGTCGCTGTCGAGCCGCATCGGCATGGCAAACCCGGGCGAGAAGGTCAAACTTACCGTGTGGCGCGACAAGAAGGCGCTCGAGATAGACGCCAAGCTCGGCAATGCGGAGGAGAGCGCAAAGACAGTGGCCAGCGCCGGCGGCGAGGTGCAGCCCGGTCAGCTCGGCCTCGCGCTGCGCCCGCTGACGCCGGACGAGCGCAGGCAGGCCAAGATCGAACAGGGCCTGCTGATCGAAGGCGTTGCCGGCCCGGCGGCGCGCGCCGGCCTCACACAGGGCGACGTGCTGCTCGCGATCAACGGCCAGCCGGTCGGCTCGATCGAGCAGGTGCGCGGCGTGTTGCAGAGCAAGCCCAAGAGCGTCGCGCTGCTCGTCGAGCGCGACGGCCAGCGCATCTTCGTGCCGGTCAAGCTCGGCTGAACGGGCGCGGCGCGAATCGCGCCGATAGCGAGCGGCGAGACGCCCAGGGGCGATCCGCCGCTCGTTTGCGTTGTAATGGGCGCGCGCGGCGTGCTGCCGCGCGTTGAACGTGCCGGCTCGCGGCCACCGCTGCGATCCGGCGCCGCGCACCATGCCCTACCGCCTGCTCGCCGATGCCGTGCTCATGCTGCATCTGGCGTTCGTCGGCTTCGTCGTCGCGGGCGGGCTCGCGGTGCTGCGCTGGCCGCGGCTGGCTTGGCTGCACCTGCCGGCGCTCGCCTGGGGCGCCTGGGTCGTGCTCAGCGGCGAGGTCTGCCCGCTGACGCCGCTCGAGAACTCGCTGCGTCACGCGGCCGGCGGCGGCGTTTATCGGGATTCCTTCATCGAGCACTACCTGATCGCGCTGATCTACCCGCCCGCGGTCCAGGGGCCGATGGGGCGCGGCGTGCAGGTCGGCCTTGGCGTGGCGCTGATCGTGTTCAACGCGCTCGTCTACGCTGTCGCCTGGCGTCGATCACGACGGCGGCGCGCGACCCTATGATCGCTAACCTACCCGCCAGCGGCTTGTGCTTGGAGTCGGAGATGGAAGGATTCGTCAAGGTCTGCCTCGTCACCGGGCCGGACGGCAGGGCATTGTTTCGCGAAGAACACATCGCGCTCGATCAGGGCAAGCCGCCGGCGCGCCTGTCCGCGCTGATGCAGAGTTCGGGCTGCCAGTTGCGAAGGAGCCCGGTCGGTTTTCGAAGCGAGTTCCACTGCACCGAGCATCCGCAGTGGGTCTTCATCCTCGGCGGGCGGATGGAGATCGGGCTGCAGGACGGCAGCAGGCGCAGCTTCGGGCCGGGCGAGCATTTCCATTCCGCCGATCTGTTGCCGCCGGGAGCAAGCTTCGACCCCGCGCTGCACGGCCACTGCAGCGCGCAGCAGGGTGACGAGCAGCTCGTGACGCTGTTCGTGCGCGACTGAACCGCACACGCCGCGAGGCGGCGGCGGTCAGCCGATGCGCCCGAGCAGTAGGTACTCCATCAGCGCCTTTTGCACGTGCATGCTGTTGTGGTTCCGGCCCGGCGCTTCGCGCCTTCACATCGCTTCGCGATGCGAGCCTGCACCGAAATCGCATACCGGCCCTCGCGGGCATGCGATTTTGGCTCCGGCCCGCGCCTGCGGCGCTTGACTTCGCTCGCGCGAAGTCAGCCTGCACCGGAACACGCTGCACGTGGTCCGGAGTCAGCCGATGCGACCGAGCAGTAGATATTCCATCAAGGCCTTCTGCACGTGCATCCTGTTGTGGCTCCGGCCCGGCGCTGCGCGCCTTCACATCGCTGCGCGATGTGAGCCTGCGCCGAAATCGCATGCCGGCCCTCGCGGGCCGTCGGCTCGGCCTTCAGCCGATCCGGCCGAGCAGAAGGTACTCCATGAGCGCCTTCTGCACGTGCATGCGATTTTCTGCCTCGTCCCAGACGACGGATTGGGGGCCGTCGATGACTTCGGCTTCGACTTCCTCGCCGCGGTGCGCCGGCAGGCAGTGCATGAAGAGCGCGTCCGGGCGTGCCGCGGCCATCATGTCGGCGTCGACGCGCCAGTCGACGAAGGCCTTCATGCGCGCCTCGTTCTCGGCCTCGTAGCCCATGCTGGTCCAGACGTCGGTGGTCACGAGGTGTGCGCCGGCGCAGGCGTCGAGCGGGTGGTTGAACGTGCGCAGGCAAGCCTTGTCGGCGACGCCGGCGATCGCCGGATCGATCTCGTAGCCGTCGGGCGTGCTGACGTGCAGCGTGAAGCCGAGGATGTCGGCCGCCTGCGCCCAGGTGTTGGCCATGTTGTTGCCGTCGCCGACCCAGGCGACGACCTTGCCGGCAATCGATCCGCGCTGTTCGATGAAGGTGAAGACGTCGGCGAGGATCTGGCAGGGGTGGTATTCGTTCGTCAGGCCGTTGATCACCGGCACGCGCGAATGCGCGGCGAAGGCTTCGAGCTTGGCCTGTTCGAAGGTGCGGATCATCACGATGTCGACCATCCGGCTGATCACGCGCGCGCTGTCTTCGACCGGTTCGGCGCGGCCGAGCTGGGAGTCGCCGGTCGTCAGGTTCAGCACCGTGCCGCCGAGCTGGTACATGCCGGCCTCGAAGCTGACGCGGGTGCGCGTGCTCGCCTTCTCGAAGATCATCGCCAGCGTGCGATCGACGAGCGGCTGGTACTTCTCGTAATTCTTGAAACGGCGCTTGATGATCGCCGCGCGCTCGAACAGGTAGGCGTATTCCTCGGCCCGCAAGTCCTTGAACTGCAGGTAGTGCTTGATGAGGCTCATGCCGGGCTTCATGACGCGGGCGCGGCGAGAAATTCCTCGAGCAGCGGGCACAGGATCGCGACGATCTGCCGCGCCTCGTCGGCCGACAGGACGAGCGAAGGGACGAGGCGGATGACGCGATCGGCGGTGACGCTGATCAGGAGCCCCGCCTGCGCGGCAAGGCCGACCAGGGCACCGCACGGCCGGTCGAGCTCGATGCCGAGCATCAGGCCCTGGCCGCGAATCTCGACGACGCCCTTCACGCCGGCAAGCGCCGTCTCGAGGCCGCTCTTGAGCGCTGCGCCGACGCTTGCGGCATTCTCGAGCAGGCCGTCCTCCTCCATGATGCGGATCGTCTCGACGCCGGCGCGCATCGCGAGCGGGTTGCCGCCGAAGGTCGTGCCGTGGTTGCCGGGGCCGAAAACCTCGGCCGCGCGCGGCCCGCAGACGACGGCGCCGATCGGCACCCCCGAGCCCAGGCCCTTGGCGAGCGGCATCACGTCGGGCTGGATGCCGGCCCACTGGTGCGCGAACCACTTGCCGGTGCGGCCCATGCCGCACTGCACTTCGTCGAGCATCAAGAGCCAATCGTTCGCATCGCAGATGCGGCGCACCGCGCGCAGGTAGTCGATCGTCGCCGCATTGATCCCGCCTTCGCCCTGGATCACTTCGAGGAATACGGCGGTCACGTTCGGGTGGGTGCGGGCGACCTCGTCGAGCGCCGCGGCGTCGTTCAGCGGCACGCGCACGAAGCCCTCGACGAGCGGGCCGAAGCCGGCCTGCACCTTCGGGTTGCCGGTGGCCGACAGCGTGGCGATCGAGCGGCCGTGAAACGCCCGCTCGTAGACGACGATCTCGGGGCGCTCGATGCCCTTGTCGTGACCGAACTTGCGTGCGATCTTGAGCGCCGCCTCGTTCGCTTCGAGCCCGGAGTTGCAGAAGAACACCTTCGACAGGCCCGAGAGTTCGCACAGTTTGGCGGCGAGCTGCTCCTGCAGCGGCACGAAATAGTAGTTCGAGGTGTGGATCAGCTTGGCGATCTGGTCCTGCAGCGCCGGCACGAGCTTCGAGTGTGCATGGCCGAGCGTATTGACCGCGATCCCGCCGAGTCCGTCGAGATATCTGCGGCCCTCGCTATCCCACAGCCAGCAGCCTTTCCCGTGCGACAGCGCGATCGGCACCCGCCCGTAGGTCTGCATCACGTGCGGTTCCGAGGGCGGCATCGTCTTGGCGTTGGCTTTCATGCGGACTCCGGCGAAAAAAATGGCCCGGGCGGGGCGAAAGCCCCATCCCGCGCCGGAATGATTCTAAGGTGACGCCTGCGCGAGCCGAAATCGGGGGGCATGAACCGCCTCGATGCTTCGTCCTTCGATGCTGCGCCGCAACAAAGACGAGGCACAATAGCGCCCCGTCAGCGGCCGGCCGCGAGGGCGCTGTGGGCGCAGCGTCCGTTTCGGCCGCTGCGAGGGGTTGCACCGATCAGCATGAAACCGAATCCGCCGCGCGAGATCTTCATCCAGGGCCTGACCCGCGCCGGCAAGGTCTTTCGCCCGAGCGACTGGGCCGAGCGGCTGGCGGGTGCGATGTCGTGCTTCCGGCCGGAGGGAACGGTCGGCGCCATCGGGGCGCGCATCGGCTACTCGCCGTACTGCGTGCCCAATTCGATCAACGGCGTGAAGTGCGTGATCGTCAACGAGGCGCTGCGCGACGTCGAGCCGATGGCGTGGGACTTCGTGATGAACTTCGCCCGCGACAACGACCTGCAGACCTTCGAAGCCTGCCTGCTGCCCGACGCGCCGACCCAATGACGGCCGGCGGCGCCTGCGCGGCGTCGATGCGGCACCAAAAAAGCAAAAGACCCGCGTCTGCGGGCCTCGTCGTTGCGGCGCGCGGGATCTCAGGCCGGCGCGGACATCGCCTTGATCTTGGCCGACAGCCGGCTCTTGTGGCGTGCGGCCTTGTTCTTGTGGAAGATATCCTTGTCGGCGATCGAGTCGATCACCGGCTGCGCGGTCTTGAAGAGCTCGGCGGCCTTCGCCTTGTCGCCGGCCGCGACGGCCTTCTGCACATTCTTGATGACGGTGCGGAACTTCGAGCGCAAGGCGGTATTCGCGGCATTGAGCTTCACGTCCTGGCGGACGCGCTTCAAGCCCGACGCGATGCGGACGGTCTTCTTCTTGGCTTTGGTCGAGGTGGCCATGCTGGATGCTGTACGGGGTGGAGCGAAGCCGCAAAGTATAGCATTTCGAGCCGGATCGCAGGTTCGGGTGCCGTCTTCGGGCGCCGGGGTGCGGGCGCCGTTCCTATAATCCGGCACCGAATCCGAGCCGCCGGTGCCCGGCCGCAAGGCGTAGGCGGCGCAACGGTCGCGTCGCAGCGCATGCCGCTGGCCGGGCATGCCGCGCCACCGTGGCGGGCCGGTGCGTCGCCCCGACAAGGTCCCGATGAACCTGCTGCGCGCTGCTTCCACCGTCTCGCTTTTCACGCTCGCCTCGCGCATCACCGGGCTCGCGCGCGAGCTGATCGTCGCGGCGACGTTCGGCGCTAGCGCCGCGACCGACGCCTTCAACGTCGCGTTTCGAATCCCGAATCTTCTGCGGCGCCTGTTCGCCGAAGGCGCGTTCTCGCAAGCCTTCGTTCCGATCCTCGCGGCGACCCGCAGCCGCGACGGCGACGAACTCACGCGGCGCCTGATCGACGCCGTCGCGAGCGTGCTGTTCTGGCTCTTGATGCTGCTGAGCGTGCTCGGCGTCGTTTTCGCACCGGCCGTCGTCTGGCTGATGGCGTCGGGGCTCGAGGCGTTCGACGATGCGGTCGTCATGACGCGATTGATGTTTCCCTATATCGCGTGCATGTCGCTCGTCGCGCTGTCGGCCGGCGTTCTCAATACGTGGAAGCGGTTCGCGATTCCGGCCGTGACGCCGGTGCTGCTCAACCTGTGCGTGATCGCCGCCGCGTGGCTGCTCGTGCCGCGCTTTCGCGCCTGGGGGATTCCTCCCATCCATGCGCTGGCGGTCGGCGTGATGGCGGGCGGCGTCGCGCAGCTCGCGCTGCAGCTGCCGGCGCTGATGCGGATCGGCGCCGTTCCGCGCATCGCGGTGTCGGTGGCCGGGATGCGCGCGGCGCTCGACCATCCCGGCCTGCGCCGCATCCTGCAGCTCATGCTGCCGGCGTTGCTCGGCGTGTCGGTGGCGCAGTTGTCGCTGCTGATCAATACGCAGATCGCGTCGCATGTCGGCGTCGGCGCCGTCTCGTGGCTGACCTACGCCGATCGCCTGATGGAGTTTCCGACCGCGCTGCTCGGCGTCGCGCTCGGCGTCGTGCTGCTGCCGCAACTCTCGGCGGCGCAGGGCAGCGGCGACGATGCGGCCTACTCGGGCCTGCTCGACTGGGGCCTGCGGCTCGTCGTGCTGCTCGCGCTGCCGTGCGCGATGGCGCTGATCGTCTTTCCGGTGCCGCTCGTCGCGAGCCTGTACAACTATGGCGCCTTCGATCCGCAGGACGTGCAGATGACGGTGCGCGCGCTGATGGGCTACGGCGTCGGCCTCATGGGGCTCGTCGGCGTGAAGGTGCTCGCGCCCGGCTTCTACGCACGCCAGGATATCAAGACGCCGGTGCGCATCGCGATCGCGATGCTCGTGCTGACGCAGCTCATGAACCTCGCGTTCGTGCCCTGGCTCGGGCACGCCGGGCTCGCGCTGTCGATCGGCCTGGCGGCTCTTTGCAATTCCGCGCTGCTGCTCGTCGGGCTGCGCCGCAGCGGCGTCTACCGGCCGCTGCCGGGCTGGCCAGGGTTCGCCTGGCGGGTCGCCGTCGCGACCGTATCGATGGGCGCCGGGCTTGCGTTTGCCGCGCATGCGATCGACTGGGTCGGTCTCGGCGCGCAGCCGGCGCTGCGCATCGGCCTGCTCGCCGCCGCGCTCGCCGCGGCCGCGGTGGTCTACTTCGGCGCGCTGCTCCTGCTCGGACTGCCGCTGCGGCAGTTCGCAAGGCGCGCCTGATCGCGCGTCGCGCCGCGTGCGCAAGTGCCGCGCGGCGGCCGCGGCGGTCGCCTACACTGGCGCCATGCCAGGTCCGCTGCAGTTCGCGATCCCGAGTGCGCTCGACTACTTCACCGCGCTGGTGGCGGAGGACGAGAGCCTGTCGCTCGTCGAGGCCGCGGTGAGCATTGCGCAGGACGCGCACCCGCAACTCGACGTGCAGTCGGTGCTTGCCGAGATCGACGCGCTCGGCGCGAAGCTCTGTCGCCGCGTGCCGGCCGACGCCGTGCCGCTGCAGCGGCTGCGGCTGCTGAACCGGTTCTTCTTCCACGAGCTCGGTTTCGCGGGCAACGTGAACGACTACTACGATCCGCGCAACAGCTACCTGCATCTGGTCCTGAGTTCGCGCCGCGGCATCCCGATCACGCTCGCCGTGCTCTATATCGAGTTCGCGCAGCAGATCGGCCTGCGCGCGCGCGGCGTATCGTTTCCCGGCCACTTCCTCGTCAAGCTGCGCCTGAACCAGGGGCAAAAGCAGGGCGAGGTCCTGATCGATCCGTTCAACGGCCGATCGCTGTCGCGCGAGGACCTGGCCGAGATGCTCGAACCGTACCGGCAACGCCACGGACTGGTCGACGAGGACGAGATGCCGCTCGGCTTGTTCCTGCAATCGGCCTCGGCGCGCGATGTCGTCGCGCGCATGCTGCGCAACTTGAAGGAGATCCACCGCGGCAACGAGGATTGGCTGCCGTTGCTGGCGGTTCAGGAGCGCCTCGTCGTGCTGCTGCCGCAGGACTGGGAGGAGCAGCGCGACCGCGGGCTGACCTACGCCGAACTCGGCCGCGCCGTCGAGGCGGCGCAGGATCTCGCGGCCTACATCGAACACCGGCCGCAGGCGCAGGACCGGCGTGCGCTCGTCGATCGCCTCGCCGAACTGCGGCGCGCAGCCCCGCCGCGGCTGCATTGAGCGGCTGAAAGCCCGCTCAGACCACCTGGGTCGCGGCTTCGCCGCCCTGCCGCGTCTCGACGCGGCCGATTCGAAATGCGGTCTGTCCGTGCGCCGCGAGCAGCGCGCCGGCGCGCTCGGCATCCGCCGCGGCGACGATGACGACGAAGCCGATGCCGCAGTTGAAGGTGCGGTGCATCTCGGCGTCGGCGACGCCGCCTTCGCGCTGCAGCCAGGAGAAGATCTCCGGCCGCGGCCAGCTGCGCGGGTCGAGCACCACCTTGCAGCCCGCGGGCAGGCAGCGCGGGATATTCTCGACCAGCCCGCCGCCGGTGATGTGCGACATGCCCTTGATGCGCAGCTCGCGCAATACCGCGAGCACCGGCTTGACATAGAGTCTCGTCGGCATCATCACGCGCTCGCGAAACGGCATGCCGTCGAGCATCGCCGGCAGGCCCGCACCGGTGGCCGCGGCACGTTCGACGATCCGGCGCACGAGCGAATAGCCGTTCGAATGGACGCCGCTGGACGCCAGACCGAGCACCACGTCGCCGGCGACGATCGCGCGCCCGTCGACGATCGCGCTCTTGTCGACCGCGCCGACGCAAAAGCCGGCGAGGTCGTATTCGCCCGCCGGATACATGCCCGGCATCTCGGCCGTCTCGCCGCCGATCAGCGCGCAGCCCGATTCCTCGCAGCCGCGCGCGATGCCGGCGACGACGCGCTCTGCGGTGTCGACATCGAGCTTGCCGCAGGCGAAGTAGTCGAGGAAGAACAGCGGCTCCGCACCCTGCACGAGGACGTCGTTCACGCTCATCGCGACGAGATCGATGCCGACGCCGTCGTGCGCGCCCCACTCGAAGGCGAGCTTGAGCTTGGTGCCGACGCCGTCGGTGCCGCTCACCAGCACCGGCTCCCGAAAGCGCTTGGGCACCTCGAACAGAGCGCCGAATCCGCCGATGCCGGTGAGCACGCCTTCGCGCAGCGTGCGCCGCGCGAGCGGCTTGATGCGCTCGACGAGAGCGTCGCCGGCGTCGATGTCGACGCCCGCGTCGCGGTAGGAAAGCGGGGCTTGGGGCATGCGAGCGCGGGCCGCGGTGGACGGCCGTTAGAATTTCGACGATTCTACGGGCCGCATCTTGGCCGCCGCGGCTGCGGACCGCAAAGCGCAGCCCGCGCCGGGCGCAGCTTCGCGCCCCGCCGGCCGTCCGCGCCACGCCGTCCATCCGTCATCACTGGAAGCCCAACTGAACGCGTTGCCGCCATGTGCCTCGTTGCGATGAGGCAGATCCCGCTCGCCATCGCACCGCCGCCCGAGAGCAGCTTCGACAGCTATCTGGCCGGCGCCAACCACGCTGCGCTCGAGCACCTGCGCCAGCTCGCGCCGCATTCGGCGCCGGTCTACCTGTGGGGGCCGACGGGCAGCGGTAAGACGCATCTGCTGCGCGCGCTCGCGCTCGCCTGGCAGGCGCGCGGCGAGCGGGTCGCGTGGTTCGCGTCGGGCGTCGGGCTGCCGTGGACCTTCGACGAGCGCGCCGCCCTCGTCGTGCTCGACGACTGCGATGCGTATGACGCCGCCCGCCAGCAGGCCGCATTCGCGCTCTTCGTGCAGGCGACCGCGGCGGCGATCGCGATCGTCTCGGCCGGGGCGCTGCCGCCCGTCGATCTGTCGCTGCGCGAGGACCTTCGCACCCGTCTCGGCTGGGGGCTGGTCTTTGCATTGCAGCCGCTGGCGGAAAGTCAGGTGCGCGCCGTGCTGCGCCGCGAAGCGGACCGGCGCGGCATCCGGCTCGCCGACGAGGTGCTCGACCATCTGTTGACGCGCTTCGCGCGCGACCTGACGCGGCTGATGGCGCTGCTCGATCGGCTCGACGAATTTGCCCTCGCCAGCCAGCGTGCGGTGACCGTACCCCTGCTCAAGAAGATGTTCGAGGAGGAAGGCCCGTGAAGCCGACCCGTCTGTGCCTGTTCGATCTCGACCAGACGCTGCTGCCGATCGACTCGGACCATGCCTGGGGCGAGTTCCTGATCCGCCTCGGCTGGGTCGACGCGGAGGCGTTTCGCACCGGCAACGATGCCTTCTACGAGGACTACAAGCGCGGGCAGCTCGATATCCACGCCTACGTCGCCTACGTCACCGCGCCGCTGCGGCGCCGCGATCCGGCAACGCTCGCTGCGGCGCACGCCCGCTTCATGCGCGAGGTGATCGCACCGCGGATCGAGCCCGCCGCCCTCGCGCTGGTGCGCGGGCACCGCGAGCGCGGCGATCTGCTGTGCATGGTGACGGCGACGAACGACTTCGTCACGGCGCCGATCGCCGCCGCGTTCGGCATCGAGCATCTGATCGCCGTGCGCCTCGAGCGCGCGCCAGGCGGTACCATCACCGGCGCCATCGAGGGCACGCCGAGCTATCGCGAAGGCAAGGTCACGCGCGTCGGCGAGTGGCTGCAGGGCATGCATCGCGACTGGGACGATTTCGAATCGATCACCGTCTACAGCGATTCGCCAAACGACCTGCCGCTGCTCGAGCGGGCCGACAATCCGGTCGCCACCAACCCCTCGCCCGCGCTCGAGACGCTGGCCCGCGAGCGTCACTGGCGCATCTTGAGACTGTTCGACGCATGATCAGAAAATTCATCGACAAGCTGCTCGGCAAGACGCAAGGCGGCACGGCCGGCAAGACGGTGCTCGGCAAGCGCGTCGAGGTCGCGCGCGCCGAACACGGCATCGACCCCGAACTGCTCGACAAGAACGCGGTGAAGGTCGTGCAGACGCTGAAGGATGCCGGCCACGAGGCCTACGTCGTCGGCGGCGCGGTGCGCGACCTGCTGCTCGGCAAGCGGCCGAAGGATTTCGACGTCGCGACCGACGCGACGCCCGAGCAGGTCAAGTCGCTCTTCAGGCGCGCCTTCATCATCGGCCGGCGGTTTCGCATCGTCCACGTCGTCTACGGGCGCGGGCGCGACCACGAGGTGATCGAGGTCTCGACCTTCCGCGCTGCGCTGGCGGCGGCGGACGCCGAGCACGTCAGCGGCAACGAGAAGACCTCGCGCGCCGAACTCGCCGGCAAGAGCCACGTCGTCGATGCCGAGGGCCGCGTGCTGCGCGACAACGTCTGGGGCCCGCAGATCGAGGATGCCGCGCGGCGTGATTTCACCGTCAACGCGATGTACTACGACCCGCTGACCGAGACTGTCGTCGACTACCACCACGGCCTGCGCGACAGCCGCAAGAAGCTGCTGCGCATGATCGGCGACCCGGCGGCGCGCTACCGCGAGGACCCGGTGCGCATCCTGCGCGCGGTGCGCTTCGCCGCCAAGCTCGATTTCACGATCGAGACGAAGACGCGCGCGCCGATCGCCGAGATGGCGGCGCTGCTCGCGAACCAGCCGCCGTCGCGGCTGTTCGACGAGATGATCAAGCTGCTGCAGACCGGCCATGCATCGAAGAGCCTCGAGGTGCTGCGCGCGCACGGCCTGGTCGGTGCGCGCCAGGGCATCTTCCCGATCCTCGACCTCGTGCTCGCCGACGACGGCGGCCAGGGACCGAACCGCTTCGTGCAGCTTGCGCTGGCCGATACCGATCGGCGGGTCGGCGAGAGCAAGCCGGTCGCGCCGAGCTTTCTGCTCGCCTGCATGCTGTGGCACGAGGTGCTTGGCGGCTGGCAGAAGAACAAGGAGCGCGGCGATGCGCCATTCCCGGCGCTGCAGCAGGCGCTGGAGGCGGTATTCGACGCGCGCGTCGGCGACATCTCGGGCCGCGGCAAGCTGGGCGCTGACATGCGCGAGATCTGGCTCATGCAGCCTAGATTCGAGCGCCGCTCGGGCAATGCGCCGTTCGCCCTCGTCGAGCAGCCGCGCTTTCGCGCCGGGTTCGATTTCCTGCGCCTGCGCGCCGATGCCGGCGAAGTGGCGCCCGAACTCGCCGAGTGGTGGGAGGACTTCTCGCTCGGCAGCGACGACGAGCGCCGCGCGCTGGTCGAACTCGCGCGCGAACAAGGCCAACCGCGGCGCAGTGCGTCGCGTATGAGGCGCGCCAATGCGCCGGCCGCGGGATCGGCGCTGCAAGCCGCGGCAGCGAAACCGGTGAGCGCCGAACCGACGAGTGCCGATCCGGCGAGCGACGAGCAGACGAGCGACGCCGCTGCACCGGCCCGCCGCAAGCGCCGCCGCAGGCGCAAGCCGGCCGGCGCGGACGCCGCGGACGGCGCGGCAGCGCCGGCTTCAACGTCCTGAGCGTTTTGCATGGCAGCGCCGCAGCCGGATCGCGCGCGGCTCCGAGCCTTCATCGGCCTCGGCGCCAACCTGGGCGACACCCGTGCGGCGCTGCGCGCGGCGTTTGCGGCGATTGCCGCGTTGCCGCGTACGCGCTTGAAGGCGCGCTCGTCGCTCCACCGCACGGCACCCATCGACGCCGGCGGGCCGGACTATCTGAACGCGGTCGCATCGATCGATACCGGGCTGGGCGCGCATGAGCTGCTCGGCCATCTGCACGCGATCGAAGCGCGGCACGGCCGCAAGCGGCCGCACGTGAATGCGCCGCGCACGCTCGATCTCGACTTGCTGCTGTACGGCGATGCGCAGATCGATACCCCCGAGCTGACGCTGCCGCATCCGCGCCTGCATACGCGCGCCTTCGTGCTCGCGCCGCTGGCCGAACTGGCGCCGGCGCTTTCGATTCCGGGCCGCGGCCGGGTTGACGCCTTGCTGGCGGGCCTCGCCCCGCAGCGCATCGAGCGGCTCGCCGATGGCGCCCGGCGCCGTTCAGGCCGGCCCGCGCCGGCCGGCCACGCCGCTTCGGGGCTGCGGCCCGATTCACCGTCAACCGATACCGAGTGCATGCCATGAATGCATCGATCCCCGTCGCCCTGCAGACCGTGCTGCTGCTGGTCGGCTCCAACCTGTTCATGACCTTCGCCTGGTATGGCCACCTGAAGACGCTGGCGGACAAGCCCTTGCTGGTCGCGGTACTGGTCAGCTGGGCGATCGCGCTGTTCGAGTACATGCTGCAGGTGCCGGCGAACCGGATCGGTTTTGCAGGCGGCTTCAGCCTGGCGCAACTCAAGATCACGCAGGAGATCGTCACGCTCGGCGTGTTCGTCCCCTTCGCGATGCTCTACATGGGCCAGCCGCCCAAGCTCGACTTTCTCTGGGCCGGGCTATGCCTTGTCGGCGCGGCCTACTTCATTTTTCGCGGCTGACGGTTGGCGCCCGGCGTTCGCTGCGCCACCATCCGCGAGGATCGGTGCGCAATTCACCCCGCATTGGACAGGCGCTGCGGATGGCTGAATGCCGTCAGGCGGTCGCCGCGCACGAAACCGCACAGCGTGATGCCGACGCGCTGCGCGGCTTCGATCGCCATCGACGACGGCGCCGACACGGCGGCGACGAGTTCGATGCCGGCGCGCACCGCCTTCGTGATCATCTCGAGGCTGATGCGTCCCGACAGCGTCACGCAGCCGCCGCGCGCCGGCAGCGCGTGCAGCAGGCAGTGGCCGATCACCTTGTCGAGCGCGTTGTGGCGGCCGAGGTCCTCGGCCAGCGCGAGCAGCCGGCCGTCGGCGCCGAAGAGCGCCGCCGCGTGGGTGCCGCCGGTGCGTCCGAAGATCGCCTGGCGCGCGCGCATGGTCAGCATGTGCTGCTGCAGCGCGTCGGCCGAAAGCGCGAGCCGGTGCTCGACGTGCGCCGTGCCGTCGCCGAGATCGACGAGGCCGTCGACATTCGCGCACACCCCGCACGAACTCGTCACGAGGCCGCTGCGCCGCACGCTGCGCCCCCGCCCCGGATCGGCGAGCCGCACGTGCACGCGGCTCGCCGATGCGGGGCACAGCGCCATCGCCGCGACGTCGCCGAGGCCGTCGATCAGGCCCTCGGTCAGCAGAAAGCCCGCCGCCAGCGCGAGCGCGCCGGGCTCCTCCACGTCGCCGAGCGGGCCGTCCGCCGCGAGGTAGCCTGCGGCCTGACTCGACCCAGTGGGGGTGCACATCAGCGTGTAGTCGCCTACGTCCTGCACCTCGATGCGCAAGGCCATCTCCTCGACGACCCAGCAGCCTTCGTCCGACGCAGCGGTGCCCGCCGCCTCGAAGCGCTGCGCGATCACCGAGCGCATGCCGCGCGCGGGCGCAACCAGATCGGCGAGCGCCGCGATTGCTTCGCGTTGCATCGGGATTCGCCCTTCAGCGCGTGCGCGCGCGCTTGATCGAGACGCGCACGATATCGGCGCCGGAGCCGGTGGCGTCGGTCAGCGCGAGCGACATCGGTGCGATCGTATTCAGGCTCGGTGACTTCAGGTTCTTCGCGTAGGGCGTTGCCCAGTAGTCGAACTGGCCGACCATCACGAGCGTGTCGGGGCGGATGCCCTGCACGACGATCGCCGGGCCCTGCGTCGTGCCGATCGCCGAGCTCACCTCGAGCGTATCGCCGTCGTCGATGCCGAGATCGCGCGCGACGCCGGCATTGATCATGACGCCGTGGTGCCCGCGCACGTTGCCCGAGACTTCGTCCATCAGCTGGATCGATGCGTTGCCGCCGGCGTGGTACTGCATGCTCTTGGTCGTGATCAGCCAGTAGGGGTAGTCCGCGGGGTCGAGCCCGCGGCGCACCAGGTCCTGCTCCCAGACGCCGGGGAAATCGTGCCATTGCGGCAGCGGCTGGTATTCGTTGAGCTGCGCGTCCCACCAGTCGATGCCGGCGTCGTGCAGGCGTGCGCCAAGCTCCTTGCCGGATCGCATCAGCCGCTCCTGATACGGCAGTTCGAAGCGCACGTTCTGCGCCCGCATCGTCGGGTACAGGTACCAGCCCATGCGCGGGTAGGGCTTGGTCAGCAGCCCGTGCTCCTTGAACCAGTCCAGGCCGTGCGCGGCCGCGCCGCCGGTCAGATCGTGGCTCGCCGCGAGGCAGATCGCATCCCAGATCGCGTCGACGCTGTGGACCTGGTCTTCGGCGAGGCTGAAGTCGCGCCCCTCGGTCGCGAGCGGCGCGCCGAAGATGCCGCGGTTGATCGCCGCGTTGTAGGGCTCGAGCAGGCCGGTGCGGCGCGCCAGTTCGGTCGCGATCCAGGTGAAGTCGCGCGCCTCGCCCTGCGGCGCGACCGCCGGCTGGCGCAGCACGTAGCCCTGATGCTCCCAGTACTGCTCCATGAATTTGGTCTTGCCCAGGCGGATCAGCTGCGTCGACTCGAGGTCGGTCGCGTCGGGCAGCAGGATGTCGGCCATGTGGTTCGTCTCGTCCGGCACGTAGGCGAAGCACACGGTGAACGGGAAGCTCGCGATCGTCTTCGCGACGTTGTGCGTGTCCCAGAACGAGATCGACGGATTCGTGCGGTAGGCAAACCAGATGTCGGGCGCGGTCGGGCGCGGCCAGTTCTTCGGCGCATGGGTCTGGAACATCCAGGCCAGGTGCGACGGGCCGAGCGACTGGCTCCATGCGCCGCTGTTGCCGGCGAGCGGCACGAGCGTGCGGTGCGCGTTGCGGCCGGTCGGCTGGCGCAGCCACTTGTCCTTCGTCGTCGGATTGAGCTTGTTGAGCATGAAGCCGTCGGGCCCCGGCTGCACGCTCTTGTGCCTGTCCTCGCGCGGGCTGTTGATGCGCACCGTCGTGCCGAGGATGCCGCCGGGCACCTCGAGCGCGCCGACGAGCACCGCGAGCAGCGTACGCGACCAGCAGCATTCGTAGGCGCCCCAGCCGTTGTTGACGGTCTTGCCGAGCGTCACCGCCACCGGTCGATACGGCAGCGCGACGCCGTCGACCTCGCGCGTCTGGCCGACGCAGGCCTGCGCGACGTACTCCTGCGCCACCTGGCGGATCTTCGCGGTCGGCACGTCGCACAGCGCGCTCGCCCACTCGGGGCTGTACTCGCGCATGTGCTGGACGAGTTTCGTGAACGAGGTGACGCCCTTCACGGCAGGGTAGTCCCAGCGCTCGTCGTCGGCGCCGACCTCGACGACTTCGGTCAGGTCGAATTCGCCCTCGAGCGCGGGCTCGATGTCCGGCGCATCGTGCGGCTGCGCGCACGCGCTGCGCGCATCCCACACCAGGGGTTTCAGCGTTGCGCGCTCGCGCAGGAAGTAGCCGTGCGGCCCGACGAGATACGGCGACGACGTGACGTCGCGCAGGAACGGCAGGTCGAGCTTGTCGCGCGCGACCTCGTGCAGGAGGACGTGGATCATCGCGAACATGAAGGCCGGGTCGGTCTTCGGCTTGATCGGGATCCACTCGGCCGAGGCGGCGGCGGTGACCGACAGATGCGGTTCGATCTGCACCCGCTTGATGCCGCGCACGCGCGCGTCCGCATGACGCGAGACGGCGCAGACGCCGCCGGTGACCTCGACGTTGGCGCCGAACGAGACGATGTAGTTGCAGTGCGGCGTATCGGCGGACACCGTGAACGCGCGGTGCCAGTATTCGCCGTACAGATGCTCGGAGTGCACGCACTTGACGCCCTGGCCCGAGCCGAAGCTGAAGTCCATCGGCCCCCAGGCGGCGATGAACGCCGGGAAGGTGCCCATGTAGTTGGCCGGCGTGCCGCCGTGCCCGAGCGTGAGCGCCAGGCGCGGCAGCTTCTCGTCGTCGAGCAGGCCGCGCGCGCGGATGTCGACGAGCCTGGCGGCGACGATGTCGAGCGCCTCGTCCCACGAGATCGGCACGAACCCGGGGTCCTGATCCATGCCCTTCTTGGGGTTGGTGCGCTTCATCGGCGTCAGGATGCGGTCCGGGTGATACGTCTTCTGGATCAGCCCATAGGCCTTGACGCAGGGCTTGCCGTTGCCCGGGTAGAGCCCGCGCCCGTTGAAATTGGGGCTGACCTCGGTCGCGACGCCGTCTTCGACCTTCACGTTGAGCAGGTCGGGGCCGGAGACGCAGTTGTAGCAATAGGTCGAAACCTGGCGCGTGGCGTTCGCGCCGGCCAGCGTCGGTGCGCTGGCGTGCAGGGTGGTACTCATGGGCGGATCGTTCGCTAATATGGTATTGCGATGCAAGTATTAACGATAGGCGACAAGCGGCAGCGTCGCAATATGTTCGGCCGTGCATGGCTGCCGGTGGTTTCCGCACGCGAGCCGGCGAGCGGACCGTTCGGCGCGGCCGGTCGAAACGAAAAATGAACGCCGCATTCACGCGGCGTTCAGATGCCGTGGATCAGACTGCCGGCACGGTCCTCGATGACCGGATTTGCAGAGAAGGGGAACGCACCATGACATCGAACCTTTTGTTGACGGCAATCGCGGCGGCCGCGGTACTGGCGGGTGGGTCGGCCCTCGCGGGACAGGACCGCGCGCCCATCGACAAGACGAGCCAGCGCGCAATGCAGGACGACCACCGCGCCGAGCGCAGGCACCACGACCGCGACCGCCACGAGGCGCGGGCGTCGAACGCACTGCAGGCAGTGCCCAACGCGAGCCTGCCGGATCAGCCCTCGTACGGCTGGCAGTACTTCTCCGATCAGCGGGCCAGGGTCGCGGTGGTGATCAGTCCGGCGGGGGAATACTTCCTCAGCCGCGGCGATGGGCCGCGCCAGATTACCGGGCCGGGCGGGAACGCGCTCGCGATGCCGCCGGGGCAGGATTGAACCTTGCCGCCAGCATGCCGCATGCACCGCCGCGAGCGTGACGTGCGCACGCCCCGCGTCGGCGCCTATCCTTGCCGATGCAGGCGAGTCCGGCAGATGCGCCGCTGACCGAGACGGCATGCGATGCCCGCCAGCGGACGATACGAACGAGGAGATCGAATGAACTGGAGAAACACGCAGGACCGCTACGGGTCGATGTCGATAGCCATGCACTGGCTGATGCTGCTGTTGCTGATCGGCGTCTATGCAGCGATCAACCTGCATGACCTAGCGGAAAAGGGCAGCGCGCTGCGGGCGGATTTGAAGATCTGGCACTTCGCCCTCGGCATGAGCGTGCTCGCGCTGGTCGCACTCCGGCTCGCGGCGCGGCTTGTGTCCGGGCCGGCGCCGCGCATCGCGCCCGCGCCGCAGGCGTGGCAGCAGCGACTCGCCGAGGCGATGCATCTGGCCCTCTACGCCTTCATGATCGGCATGCCGCTGCTCGGCTGGTTCGCCGTGAGCGCAAAGGGCGATCCGGTCGCGTTCTACGGCATGCAGTTGCCGCTGCTGATCGGGCCGGACAAGGGTCTGTACCGGTCGCTGAAGGAGATCCACGAGACGATCGGCACCGCCGGCTACTACCTGATCGGCCTGCACGCGGCGGCGGCGCTGTTTCATCACTACGTGCTGCGCGACAACACCTTGGCGCGGATGCTGCCGGCGCCGCGCTGAAGCTTGCGCGTTTCGGCGCGAGCGCCGGCTGCGGCCCGGCCGGCGCGGTTGCCGAAGAGGGCCGGGTCGGGGGCGATAAACTTCCGCCCGGGCGGCTGGATGCGGCGGATCGTGCACCAGCGCCATCCCCGGGAGATTACATGTTCTTTGGAAAGCTGTTGCCGCGCGAAGGCAACTTCTTCGAGTTGTTCGAGCAGCACGGCACGCACATCGTCGAAGGCGCGCGCGCCTTCATGCTGATGATCGAGAACTATCCCGATCCTGGCCTGCGCGAGCAATACGCGAACCAGGTGGGTCACGCCGAGCGCACCGCCGATCGCATCACGGCCGAGATGCACCGGCTGCTGCACACGACGTTCATCACGCCGATCGATCGCGAGCAGATCCTCGGCCTGATCGATACGATGGACGATATCCTCGATCTGCTGCAGGATGCAAGCGAGACCCTGCTGCTGTACGACGTGCGGGCGGTGACCGACGAGGTGCTGCGCCTGGGCGAACTCAGCGCGCGGTGCTGCGAACGCGTTCAGCATGCGGTGTCGATGCTGCCCAAGCTTTCGACGCCGTCGGTGGCGGAAGCGGCGATCAAGACCTGCGAGGAGATCGACCGCCTCGAGTCGGATGCCGACGGTGCGATGCGCGCCGCGCTCTCGAAGCTCTTTCGCGAGGAGACCGATGTTCGCGAGCTGATCAAGCTCAAGGCCATCTACGAGCAGCTCGAAGCGATCACCGACCGCTGCGAGGACGTCGCCAACCTGATCGAGGGCATCGTCCTCGAGAACTCCTGAACCGCGCATGGCGACGGTGCAGGTGGCCTTCTGGGTCGTCGCGATGCTGGTCGCGATCGCGATCGCGTTCGATTTCATGAACGGCTTTCACGACGCCGCGAACTCGATCGCGACGGTCGTCTCCACCGGCGTGCTCAAGCCGCAGACGGCGGTCGCCTTCGCCGCATTCTTCAACGTGCTGGCGATATTCGTCTTCCACCTGAAGGTCGCGGCGACGGTCGGCAAGGGGATCGTCGACCCGGGCATCGTCGACCACCACGTCGTCTTCGGTGCGCTGCTCGGCGCGATCTTCTGGAACATCGTCACGTGGTGGTACGGCATCCCGTCGAGTTCGTCGCACGCGTTGATCGGCGGCATCGTCGGCGCGGTCGTCGTCAAGGCCGGCGCGAGCGTGCTGATCGCCGGCGGCATCGTGAAGACGGTACTCTTCATCTTCGTCTCGCCGCTGCTCGGCTTCCTGCTCGGCGGGATGATGATGGTGGCCGTCGCGTGGCTGTTCAGACGCATGTCGCCGCTGCGTGTCGACAATTTCTTCCGGCGCGCGCAGCTCGTCTCGGCCGGCATGTACAGCCTGGGGCACGGCGGCAACGATGCGCAAAAGACGATCGGCATCATCTGGATGCTGTTGATCGCCACCGGCTACGCCGATGCGGCGCAGGACTATCCGCCGAACTGGGTGATCTGGAGCTGCTATCTGGCGATCGGCCTGGGGACGATGTTCGGCGGCTGGCGCATCGTCAAGACGATGGGCCAGCGCATCACGAAGCTCAGGCCGGTCGGGGGCTTCTGCGCCGAATCGGGCGGCGCGATCACGCTGTTTCTGGCCTCGGCGCTCGGCATTCCGGTGTCGACCACGCACACCATCACCGGCGCGATCGTCGGCGTCGGCTCCGTGCGGCGCGCGTCGGCGGTGCGCTGGGGAACGGCGGGCTCGATCGTCTGGGCCTGGATCTTCACGATCCCGGCATCGGCTTTTGCGGCCGGGCTGTTCTACTGGGTCAGCCTCAATCTGTTCGATTGATCATCGCCCGCTCGTCGCGGATACGTCGGCCTGGAACTCGTAGAAGCGCTGCGCGCTGAAGGCGATCGTCGCCATCAGCACGCCCGCGCCCAGCATCAGCGCGACGATGGCGCCGATCACCGTCCCCCAGCCGCTGCGCGAGGCCGGACCGCCCGGGTTGTGGCGCGCGTTCCATTTCTCGTCGGCGCCGAGGGCGTGGGCGAGCGCCGAGAGCATCGCAGCGGTCAGGGTCAGGCCGAGCCAGGGGATCAGCACCCATGCAAGCCGGTCATCCTGGCCGAGAGACTGCATCCGCTGCACGCCGTACAGGCCAACGAGGCTCGGCAGCGGGTAGAGCCAGCCCACGATGTCGCGCGCGCCATGCAGATAGAAGCGATGCAGGCCGAAGGCGCCGCCGATGATCGCGATCCAGGTCGCGAGCGTCTTGGACTTGCCCGCGCCGTGCGTGGGCGCGTTCATGCGTCGGCGGCGGGCGCGCTGCACGCACCGGCGCCGAGGGCGCGCTGCATGATCACCACATCGACCCAGCGCTCGAACTTCCAGCCGCTGTCGCGCAGCAGGCCGACCACCTCGAAGCCGAGCGCGCGGTGCACGCCGATCGACCCCGCGTTCGCCGAGTCGCCGATCACGGCCAGCATCTGGCGCGCACCGCGTGCCTGGCAGCGCGCCAGCAGTTCGGCGAGCAGCAGGCGTCCGATGCCGCGGCCCTGCGCGGCAGGGTCGAGGTAGATCGAGTCCTCGACGCAGAAGCGGTACGCCGGACGCGCGCGGAAGGGGTTGGCATAGGCGTAGCCGACCACGCGCCCGCGCTGTTCGGCAACCAGCCAGGGCAGGCCCTTGGCGAGGACGTCGTCGCGGCGGCGCGCCGTCTCGGCGGCGTCGGGCGCGTCGAGCTCGAACGTACCGCTGCCGTGGCGGACGTGCCAGGCGTAGATCGCCGTGATGGCGGCGACGTCGGGCGTCTCGCTCGGGCGAATCGTCAGCGGCAGGGCGTTCATGGCCGATCGTGTGCTGGGAGCTCGTATGCTGGGCGCGGCAAGTTTATAATGCCCGGTTGTGGTGCTGGCTTGCTGCCTGCCCGGTCCGCGAGGGCTGCGCTGGCCGCGGGCGTATCTACGGTGCCGAGAGCCCGTGGCCGAGAGCGTCGGTCGCCCTGGTTCGGCCGGTCCGGCGTGTCCCCGGATCGTCCGGACACGAGTCAAGTTCCCCGAGGAAATCAACATCATGGTCGTCATCCGACTTGCCCGTGGCGGCGCCAAGAAGCGTCCGTTCTTCAATATCGTGGTTGCCGATTCGCGTGTCCGCCGCGACGGGCGCTTCATCGAGCGCGTCGGTTTCTACAACCCGGTCGCCTCGGGCGGCGAGCAGCCGCTGCGCGTCGCGTTCGATCGCGTCGAGTATTGGGCCGGCCACGGCGCACAGCTCTCGCCGACGGTGGCGCGCCTCGTGGCGCAGGCCAAGGCCGCCGCCTGACGGTTCGACATCCGCGGTCGCGATGAGCGACGACGAGCACCCGGCGTGGCCGGACGATGCCGTCGAAGTGGGCAGCATCACCGGCGCCTGGGGCGTGAAGGGCTGGATCAAGGTCCAGCCCTACGCCGGCGATCCGCAGGCGCTCTTTTCCACCAAGCGCTGGTTTCTCGCGCCGCCCGAAGGCGTGCGCCGCCCGGGCGAGGCGCCGCTGCCGAGGCTCCTGCGCATCGTGCAGGCCAAAGATCATGGCGACGGCGTGATCGCGCAGGTCGGCGATATCGATGACCGCTCGACGGCGGAGCGACTGCGCGGAGCGCGGGTCTTCGTCTCGCGCGGCAGTTTTCCGAGCCCCGCGCCGGACGAGTTCTACTGGGTCGATCTGATCGGCCTTGCGGTCGTCAACCGGCAGGGCGAGGCGCTCGGTACGGTTGCCGGGCTGATCGATACCGGCCCGCACAGCGTCCTGCGTGTCGCGCGCCCGGCGTCCGAGGAAGGCGCAGGCGCCGAAGACGACGAAAGACTGATCCCTTTCGTCTCTGCCTACGTCGACGAGGTGATGCTCGCGCAGCGGCGCATCGTCGTCGACTGGGGCCTGGACTACTGAAACTGCAGCGCGCGAGCGATGCGATTCGACGTCATCACGCTCTTTCCCGAGCTGTTCGGGCCGCATCTGACGCTGGGCGTCACGCGGCGCGCCTTCGAGAGCGCGCAACTCGACGTCAAGCTGTGGCCGCTGCGCGATTTCGCCGACAACGCCTACCGGCGGGTCGACGACCGGCCCTATGGCGGGGGCCCCGGCATGGTGCTGCTTGCCGAGCCGCTCGAGCGCGCACTGCAGGCGGTGCGCGCCGTGCGCAGCGAAGCTCGCCCGGCACCAGTCGTGCTCTTCAGCCCGGCCGGGCGGCGCATCGATCAGGCGCTCGTGCGCGAGTGGGCGTCCGGCGCCGGTGCGGTGCTGCTGTGCGGGCGCTACGAAGGCGTCGATCAGCGCTTCATCGACCGCCACGTCACGCTCGAGCTGAGCCTCGGCGACTTCGTTCTCTCGGGCGGGGAGCTGCCCGCGCTGGCGCTGCTCGACGCGATCGCGCGCCTGCAGCCGGGCGTGCTGGGCGACGCGCAATCGCACGAGCAGGACAGTTTTTCGGCCGGCCTGCTCGACTGCCCGCATTACAGCCGGCCCGAAAACTGGCGGGCGGCGGACGGCGATCGTCCGGTGCCGCCGGTGCTGCTTGGCGGCCACCATGCCGAGATCGCGCGCTGGCGGCGCGAGCAGTCGCTCGGGCTCACCGCGAAGCGTCGGCCCGATCTGATCGCCGCCGCGCGCGCCGCGGGCCTGCTGTCGGCGGCGGACGAGAAATTCATCGCTGCGCTGAAGCTATAATCACAGGCTTTTCGATCCTCTGCCTGCCCTGCCGCGACTGCCGCGGCTCCCCCTGCCGCGACTGGCGCGGCTCCCAATACCAAGATGCGCCGGCACGATCGCCTGGAGAAAACCGTGGATCTGATCCAAACCCTCGAGCAGGAAGAAATCGCTCGCCTCGACAAGAAGGTTCCGGCCTTCGCGCCGGGCGATACCGTGATCGTCAGCGTGAGCGTCGTCGAAGGCACGCGCAAGCGGCTGCAGGCGTACGAAGGCGTCGTCATCGCCAAGCGCAACCGCGGGCTCAATTCGAGCTTCATCGTGCGCAAGATCTCGAACGGCGAAGGCGTCGAGCGCACCTTCCAGCTCTACAGCCCGCTGATCGCGGCGATCGAAGTCAAGCGCCGCGGCGACGTGCGCCGCGCCAAGCTCTACTACCTGCGTCAGCGCTCCGGCAAGTCGGCGCGGATCAAGGAAAAGCTCTCCTGAACGGCGCCGGGTGAGAGTCCCGGACGCGCGCACCGACGAGCCGCCTGCCGCATGATGCACAGGCGGCTTTGTCATTCGAGTTCGCGCCGTCACGCTCTTCCATGGCTCTGAGCTTCAATCCCCAGGATATGCCGGTGATCGGCGTCGACGATCACCTGCCGTCGGTCGCGCGGCCGGCGCTCGCCACCGCCGCTCTGCGCGAGCGGTTTCGCGTGCCGCCGCACTGGGTGCCGGAAACCACGGTCGAGCCGCGCTTCATCGAACGCACGCCGACCCGCGCGTCGGTGCTGGTGCCGATCGTCGATCGCGCCGAGCCGACGGTGCTGCTGACGCAGCGCAGCGATCACCTGAGCGATCATCCGGGCCAGATCGCATTTCCCGGCGGCCGCGCCGAGGAGACCGATGCCGACGCCACCGCGACCGCGCTGCGCGAAGCGCAGGAGGAGATCGGCCTGCCTGCATCGCAGGTCGACGTGCTGGGCGCGATGCCGCTGTATACGACGGGAACGGGTTTTCTGGTGACGCCGGTCGTCGCCATCGTCCAGCCGGCGTATTCGATGCGCGCCGATCCGTTCGAGGTGGCCGAGGTCTTCGAGGTGCCGCTGGCGTTCCTGATGAACCCGTCGCACCATCGCCATCATGCGGTCGAACTGCGCGGCGTTCGGCGCGAGTTTCTGTCGATCCCGTATCAGGGTGTGGACGCGCAGGGGCATCCGCGGCGCTACTTCGTCTGGGGCGCGACGGCGGCGATGCTGCGCAACCTGTACCGCTTCCTGTCCGCCTAGTCGCGACAAGGCACATCGCCCGGCAGCAGTGTCCCGCGAGGGGGCGCAAGTATCATCGTTGCCAATGAGTTTCTTCGCTGTCCTGCTTGCGCTGCTGATCGAACAGTTGAAGCCGCTGCCGCGCGGCAACTGGGTATTCGGCGCACTGGTCGCGTGGATGCGCTGGACGGGGCTGAACTTCAACGCGGGGCGCGATCGCCACGCCTGGGTGGTGTGGGGCGTCACCGTCGTGCTGCCGGCGATCGTCGCATTCGGCATCTATTTCGCGATCGCCCGCTTCAGCCTGATCCTCGCCCTCGCGTGGAACGTCTGCGTGCTGTACCTGACGCTCGGCTTCCGCCAGTTCAGCCACTATTTCACCGACATCCGCGACGCGCTCGAGCAGGGCGACGATGCGACGGCGCGCCAGCGCCTCGCCGAATGGCGCCACCTCGACGCGAGCGAGCTGCCACGCACCGAACTGCTGCGCCACGTGCTCGAGCATTCGCTGCTCGCCGCGCACCGGCATGTATTCGGCGTCTTCTTCTGGTTCGTGCTGCTGTCGGCGTTCGGCCTCGGTCCCGCCGGCGCGGTGCTCTACCGACTGTCCGAGTTCGCGAGCCGCTACTGGGCCTACAAGAGCCGCACCGTCGGCGTGCCGACGAACGATCGGCTGATGCTGCTGTCGCGCCAGCTCTTCAGCCTGATCGATCGCGTGCCGGCGCGCATGACGGCATTCGGCTTCGCGGTCGTCGGCAATTTCGAGGAGGCCGTGACGTGCTGGCGGCGCGATGCGTCGCTCTGGCACTACCAGAACGAGGGCATCATCCTCGCCGCCGCAGCCGGTGCGGTCGGCGTGCGCCTCGGCGGTGCGGCGCCGCCGGGCGTGACGCCGGATCGATCGCAGACGCTCGAAGGCGGCGCGTCGCAGGATGCGGTCGAGGCCCAGGGCTCGACCCCGGGGGCCGAGCCGCAACTCGGCCATCTGCGCAGCGTCGTCGGCCTCGTCTGGCGCTCGGTCGTGCTGTGGATGCTGCTGCTCGCGCTGCTGTCGCTCGCGAACCTGGTCGGATGAACTGCGCCGGGGACCACCGCGGGCGGGGACTCCGTCAGCTCAGCTCGTCCCACAGCGCGCAGTAGATGCGATGGCGCGAGGCGCTGATCGCGCCGCGGCCGAGCGCGGCAAGAACGCCGCAACCCGGTTCGTGGCGGTGCGTGCAGTTGTAGAACCTGCAGTCCGTGACGTAGGGGCGCAGGTCGGGCATGCAGCCGGCGAGTTCCGTCGCATCGAGCTGGCGCAGGCCGAATTCCTGAAAGCCGGGTGAATCGATCAGCGCCGTCGTGCGCGCGGCGTCGAGCCAGTACCACTGGGTTGCCGTCGTCGTATGGCGGCCGGAATTGAGCGCGCGCGACACATCGCCCACCTGCGCCTGCGCGCCCGGCGCGAGCAGGTTGATCAGTGTGCTCTTGCCGGTGCCGCTCGGCCCGAGGACGAGCGTCGCCTTGCCGGCAAGCCGTGGGCCGAGATCCTCGCGCGCGGCGTCGGGCCTGGCCTTCAAGGCTGATTCGAGCACCGCGATGCCCATCGCCCGATACGGTGCGAGACGCTCGCGCGCGGCGGCAAATTGCGGCAGGTCCGATTTGTTGAGCAGGATGCAGGCGGCGATGCCTGCGCTCTCGGCGGCGATCAGCGCCCGTGCGAGCTGCGACTCGCCGAACGCCGGGTCCGCGGCGACGAGCAAGAGCAGCTGGTCGATGTTGGCCGCGAACGACTTCGTCTTCCACTCGTCCTGGCGGAAGAACAGGTTGCGTCGCGGTTCGATATGCTCGATCACGCCCTCGGCGGCGCCGGTCGCGAGCCAGTGCACGCGGTCGCCGACGACGCAATCGCTTTTCTTGCCGCGCGGATGGCAGATCAGGCGCCGGCCTTCGGGCGTCTCGATGACGTAGTGCCGGCCGTGGCCGGCGACGACGAGGCCGATGTCGATCTCGGCGCTGCGCGTCATCGTGCAGCGGCGCGCCGCCGTGCCCGCTCAGGCCGCCGGCGGCAACAGCGCATCGGCCTTCGCGGCGCAGATGAAGTCGTTGATCGAGATGCCGCCCACCGAATGGGTGTCGAAGCGCACCACGCAGCGGTCGTAG
>OEIU01000407.1_pt1 | contig 41256 bp, 37 predicted proteins | sample 1539221 | NCBI WGS metagenome assembly OEIU01 (sample SAMN03792071, study PRJEB22550) | activated sludge metagenome | feature: wastewater treatment plant; material: activated sludge; isolation source: Wastewater treatment plant of a petroleum refinery complex | place: Argentina: Zarate | collected...
CCCACCGCCTCCCCCGCGCCCCCCCCCGCCAGGGCCCCCCCCCGGGCGGCCCCCGGCCGGGGGCGGGGCCCGCCTGCACCCCCGCCCGCCTCGAGCCACCGGGTGACCCGGGCCGAGGTGACCGGTCCGAAGGTGAGCCGGGCGACCGAGCCGTTGTAGCGGACCGGGACGGCGCGCCCGCAGGAGGTGAGGTAGGCCGGCAGCTCGGCGTCGTCGTCGGCCGGCGCGAGGACGGAGACCTCGTGGCCCTGGGCGAGGAAGACCTCGGCGAGGTCGCGGACGTGGAACTGCACGCCGCCGGGCACCTCGAACGAGTAGGGGCAGACCATCCCGATCCTCACCGGGCCACCTCCTGCCGGGCGAGGCGCGCCGGGTCGAGGTCGTCGACGAAGACCCGCTGGAGCATGTGCCAGTCGGCGGTGTGCTCGCGGACGACCGCGCCGAGGGCGTCGGCGCACTGCTGGGTCATCGCGACGACCTTCTCGCGGGTGGCGCCGGACGTGGGCACCTCGACCGGCGGGTGGAAGGTGACGACGATGCCCCAGCCGCTCCCCCGTCGCTCGTGGCGGATCGACACCGGGAAGAGCGGGCGGCGCTCGGCGAGGGCGAGGGCGGCCGGCCCCGGGGCCATCCGGGCCGGCAGGCCGCAGAAGTCGACGGTGACGCCGCGCGCGGTGAGGTCGCGGTCGGCGAGCAGCGGGATGAGCCCGGGCCGACGGGCCGCCTCGCGCAGCGCGGGGAAGACGTCCGGGCCGCCGGTGAGCGGCAGGATGGTCATCCCGAGCCCCTCGCGGAACTCGAGGAACTCGCGGAAGACCTCCTCCGGCTCGAGCCGTTCGGCGACCGTCGTCACCGGCCCGAGGTGGACCGTCCCCCAGGCGCCGGCGAGGTCCCAGTTGCCGAGGTGGCCGAGGAAGCACACGACCGAGCCCCCCGCCTCGAGCACCTCGCGCACCGGGCCGTCCCCCTCGGCCCGCACGCGGGCGGCCAGGTCGTCGGGGCCGAGCTCGGGGAGGCGGAAGGCCTCGCAGTAGTAGCGCAGGTAGGAGCGCATGCCGGCGCGCACGAGGGCGTCGAGCGCGGCGTCGTCGAGCTCGGGGCGGACCCGGGCGTAGTTGGCCCGCATCCGGGACGCCCCGCCCCGGGCGACGGTGAGGTCGGCCACGCGGTCGAAGAGCCCGTACGCGACGCGCTCCGGCATCCGGCGCACCGCGGCCCACCCGAGGCGGTGTCCGGCCAGCGTCGCGGCGTCCGCTGCGGCGCGCGGCAGCCCCCTCACGGCGCGACCAGGGCCTGCCGGCGGACCTCGAGGATCCGCTGCACGACCGTGACGAGGCTGGCCAGCGCGAGCAGGGCGAGGACGGTGCCGAGGAAGACGAGCGGGATGTCGAACCAGCCGGTGAGGCCGGTGGCGACGAGGACCGCGACGAGCCGGTCCGCGCGCTCGGCGATGCCGACGTTCGCCGTCATCCCGAGGCCCTCGGCGCGGGCCTTCGCGTAGGAGACGACGCTGCCGAGGATGAGGCAGGCGAGGGCGAGGGCGGCCATGTAGGAGTTCCCGCCGTCGCCGGCGTACCAGAGCACGAGGCCGCCGAAGACCGCGGCGTCGCCGACCCGGTCGAGCGTGGAGTCGAGGTACGCGCCCCAGCTGCTCGACCGGCCGAGCCGGCGGGCCATGATGCCGTCGACGGTGTCGGAGAAGACGAACGCGGTGATGACGAGGGTGCCGAGGAGGAACTGGCCCCGCGGGTAGAAGGCGAGCGCGCCCGCCGCGACCCCGACGGTGCCGATGACCGTCACGACGTCGGGGCTGACGCCGAGCCGGATGAGGAGGGAGGCGACCGGGGTCAGCAGCTTCGTGAAGAAGGCGCGGGCGTATCGGTTGAGCATGGTGCGGCCAGCGTAGTGGGCGGCGCGCGGGCACCGTGGAGGCCCGCGGCCGCGCCGGGTGGCGCAGGTCTCCCGGGCCCGCCCGGCGTTCCCCTTGTGCCCGGCCCGCGGGAGGAGTTGATTGGGGCCATGAGCGGAACAGCGGCCCCGAGCGTCACCGACACCACCCGCCTGCGCAACGTGCTCCTCGTCGGACCGAGCGGCGCCGGCACCTCCCGGCTGTTCGACCACGTCGTGGACGCGCTCGCGCCGCGCCGCGGCGCCCGGCCCCGGGGGGAGGCGTCCGGCGGCCTGCGGGTCGCGACCCTCGAGCTCGGGGAGGTGGTGCTCACCGTCCTCGACGCCCCGGGCAACCCCGACTTCGTCGGGCAGGTGAGGGCGGGTCTGCGCGCTGCGGACGCCGCCCTCTTCGTCGTCTCGGCCGCGGACGGCGCCGACGCCCGCTCCCGCGCCCTGTGGCACGAGTGCGCCCTCGTGGGGATGCCGCGCGCGGTCGTCGTCACCCAGCTCGACGCCCGCGATGCCGACTTCGAGGCGACGCTCGAGGACTGCCGGGCCCACTTCGGCGCCGGCATCCAGCCGCTCGGCGTGCCGGTGGCCGGGGCCGAGGGGGCCGTCACCTCCATCGCCGACCTGCTGCTCGGCGAGATCCACGACTACGCGGGCGGGCAGCGGACCGTCCGCCCGGCCGGCCCCGAGCACGCCGACGTCTTCGACACCCACCGGCCGGGCCTCGTCGAGGGCATCATCGAGGAGTCCGAGGACCCCGAGCTGATGGACCGCTACCTCGCCGGGGAGGAGCTCGACTTCGCGACGCTCGAGCGCGACCTGCTCCAGGCCGTCGCGCACGGCACGTTCCACCCCGTGCTCCCCGTCTCCGGCGAGACCGGCGCCGGTGTCGACGTACTCCTGCACCTCGTCGAGGCGGCCTTCCCCCACCCCGGCCTGCACCCGCTGCCGACCGTGACCCCGGTGGGCGGCGGCGAGCCGCTCGCCCTCACCGCCGACCCCGACGGCCCGCTGGTCGCCGAGGTCGTGCACACCGAGTCCGACGCGTACGTCGGCCACCTCTCGCTCGTCCGGGTCTTCTCCGGGACGCTGCGGGCCGACCGTCCGGTCCACGTCTCGGGCCACCTCGAGCTCGTCGACGGGGCGACCGGCGAGGGGCACGAGGCGCACGACGACGACGTCCGGCCCGGTGCGGTGGCGGCCTCCCTCGACGGCGAGCTGCTGACCAAGGAGCAGGCCGTCGCGGGCGAGGTGGTCGTCGTCACCAAGCTGGCCGGAGCCCAGACCTCCGACTCGCTCTCGGACCCGTCCCGGCCGCTGCTCGTCACGCCGTGGGCCCTGCCCGAGGCGCTGCTGCCGGCCGCCGTCAAGGCCGCGACCCGGGCCGACGAGGACCGGATGCCCGTCGCCTTCCGCGAGCTCGCCGCCGAGGACCCCACGCTGCGCATCGAGCACGACCCCGAGACCGGCCAGGTCGTCCTGTGGACCACCGGGCCCGCACACCTCGAGCTGGTGCTGCACCGGCTCCGCGAGCGCTTCAACGTCGGCGTCGAGCAGGAGCCGGTCGCCGTCGCCCTCAAGGAGACCGCCGTCGGGCGCGCCGAGGCGCAGGGCCGGCACGTCAAGCAGTCCGGCGGGCACGGCCAGTACGCCGTCTGCCACCTCGTCCTCGAGCCGCTCCCCCGCGGCTCGGGCGTGGAGTTCACCGAGGTGGTCGTCGGCGGTGCCGTGCCGCGGCAGTTCATCGGCAGCGTCGAGAAGGGCGTCCACGCCCAGCTCGCGAAGGGTCTCATCGCCGGGTGGCCGGTGACCGACGTCAAGGTGACGCTCACCGACGGCAAGGCGCACAGCGTCGACTCCTCGGACATCGCCTTCCAGACCGCGGCCGGGCTGGCACTGCGCGAGCTCGCGTCCGCGGCGACCCTCTGCCTCCTCGAGCCGATCGACACCGTCACCGTCACCGTCGACGACGAGCACCTCGGCGCGGTGATGACCGACATCGGCACGCGGCGCGGGCAGATCGTCGGGTCGGAGCCGGCCGAGGAGCCCGGCCGCTCGGTCCTCGTCGCCGCCGTGCCGCGCCTCGAGCTGCTCGACTACGCCGTCGCGCTGCGCTCGCTGGCCCACGGCACGGGCAGCTTCCGGCGCGAGCCGCGGGGCTACGAGGTGCTGCCGGACCGGATCGCCCGGGACCACCTCGCCGCGGCGGGGCGTTCCGACTGAGCAGCCCTCCCGCCGCCGGCGCACGCTACGGCGCACGCTACGGCGCAGTACTGGCTGTGATGACGTCGATTACTGCGGGGTAGCCCGCATCTCAGGACGGCCAGTGCTCGGCGAGCCGGGCTCGCACGTCCTCGAGGAGCATCGGCAGTGCCTTGGTGCGCGCCACGATGGGCAGGAAGTTGCTGTCCCCGCCCCAGCGCGGCACCACGTGCTGGTGCAGGTGGGCGGCCACCCCCGCGCCGGCGACCGCGCCCTGGTTCATCCCGAGGTTGAAGCCCATCGGCCCGGAGGCCGCGGTGAGCGCGCGGACCGCATCCTTGGTGAGGGCGGCGAACTCGGCGGTCTCCTCGTCGGTGAGGTCGACGTAGAGGGCGACGTGCCGGTACGGGCAGACGAGGACGTGCCCGGGGTTGTACGGGAAGAGGTTCATCACGACGTAGCAGTGCTCGCCGCGGTGCACGACGAGCCCCTCCTCGTCGCTCTTCCCGGGGGCGGCGCAGAACGGGCAGCCCTCGCCGGGGTCGGGGTCCGGGCGCTCGCCCTGGATGTAGACCATCCGGTGCGGCGTCCACAGCCGCTCGAAGCCGTCGGGCTCGCCGACGAAGTCGGCCGGGTCCTCGGTCTGCGGCATGACCCGATCCTAGGCGGGGACCCGGGCCGGCCTCAGCGCAGGTACGACGCGCCGTTGAAGTCGAGCACGGCGCCGGAGGCCCACTCGGCGCCGGGCGCGGCGAGGGCCACGACCGCGGCCGCGACCTCCTCGGGCTCGGCGACGCGGTGGAACGGGCTCTGGGCGCGGGTTGCCTCGGCGGCGTCCTCGTCGGCCATCGCGTAGCCGGCCATCTCGGTGGCGATGAAGCCGGGCGCGATGCTCGTCACCGCGATGCCGTGCCGGCCGAGGTGCTGGGCCATCGACTGCCCGAAGGAGTGCAGACCCGCCTTGCTCGCCCCGTACGCGGGGATGTCCGGCTCGCCGCGGAACGCGCCGCGCGAGCCGACGTTGACGACCCGGCCGACCGGGACACCCGCGGCCGGCGGCACCTCGAGCATGTGCCGGGCCACGCACCAGGTGAGGTTCGCCGGACCGAGGAGGTTCGTGGCCAGGGTGCGCTGCCAGACCTCCACCCAGTCCGCGTACCCGGTGGCGTCGAGCGGGTGGTCGCCACGCCGGCTGCCCGAGGAGCCGGGCGGCACGATCATCGCCGCGTTGTTGACGAGGACGTCGACCCGGCCGAGGGCCGCGACGGCGTCGGCGGCGAGCGTCGCGACGGCCGCCGGGTCCGCGAGGTCGGCCGCGGCGCGCGCGTGGCGCTCACCCGGGAGCGAGCCGAGGACCGCGTCCGCCCGCTCCCGGCTCGCCGCACCGCGGTGGTGGACGAGGACGCGGTCGCCGCGGGCGGCGAAGGCCCGGGCGACGGCCGCGCCGACACCGCGGGAGGCACCGGTGACGAGGACTCCCCGGGAGGGGGTGGCGGGCTGCATCCCGTCACCCTAGGCGGGAGCGTCCAGCCTCAGCTCCATGAGCCGGTCGGACGGGGTGCCGAAGCCGACCCGCTCGTAGAGGGTGCGGGCCTCCGGCACGGCGTTGAGCTGGATGCGGGTGACCCGCTCGGCCGGCGCCCACGCGAGGAGGGTGCGCAGCAGCCGCTCCCCCAGGCCGAGGCCCCGCGCGTCCGGGGTGACGAAGAGCAGGCTGACGTGGAACCACGCGTCCGCCGGGCGGTGCGCGCTCGGCAGCTTCTGGACCCGGGTGCCGTGGAGGACCCCGAGCGGGCGGCCGGTCGGATCCTCCGCGAGCCAGGTGCGGCGGGCCCGGTCGCGCAGCCACGCGTCGGCGAAGGTGTCGAGGAAGCCGGGCGGCACCGAGGCGCCCCGCTCGCGCTCGTCCTGGATGTGCAGGGCACCGACCGAGAACGCGTCGGTGGGCACGGCCTCGCGCACCCGGACGTGCCGCACGGTCTCCACGCCCCCAGCATGGCCCACGGGCCTGCGCCCCGGGAGGGGTCCCGACCACAAAGGTGAGGCCCCGGAACCAGTATGAGTGGTTCCGGGGCCTCGATGACCCGGCATGATGCTCCGCGTCTCACGAGTCGGTGTCCGGTCGCCACCACCGTCATCACCCGGTGGATCCTCGCGGCAGAACCGCGCGGCCTGGCGTCCTTCTCCTTCTCGATCCCTCCGCCACCGAAGTGGTGGAGTGGGATATTTCTATGCCTCGGAGGCAGTGTCCCGCAAGGGGTTTGGGACACCAATTTCCGGGCCTGTGAGGGTCGTCGGCGTGTCGTCGGCGTGTCGTGTGACGGGCGTGACGACGGGTCGACCAGCGACCCCGCGGTCCCACCATCCGGACACCGGACGGTGCGACCGGGGCCTCAGACCTGGGCCTTGGCGCGGATCGCCTCGAGGACCTCGGCCACGGCGTCCTCGACGGGCACGCCGTTCTTCTGCGACCCGTCGCGGTAGCGGAACGACACCGCGCCGGCGTCGCGGTCCTCGCCACCGGCGATGAGGACGTAGGGCACCTTGGCCTTGCTCGCGTTGCGGATCTTCTTCGGGAAGCGGTCGTCGGACTCGTCGAGCTCGAAGCGCACGCCCTGCGCGGCGAGCCGCTCCCCCACCTCGCGCAGGTAGGGGACGAACTCGTCGGCGACCGGCACCCCGAGGACCTGCACCGGCGAGAGCCACACCGGGAACGCGCCGGCGTAGTGCTCGACGAGCACCCCGATGAACCGCTCGATCGAGCCGAACTTCGCCGAGTGGATCATCACCGGCTCCTGGCGGGAGCCGTCGGCGGCCTGGTACTCGAGCCCGAAGCGGTGCGGCTGGTTGAAGTCGTACTGGATCGTCGACATCTGCCAGGTGCGCCCGATGGCGTCGCGGGTCTGCACCGAGATCTTCGGGCCGTAGTAGGCGGCGCCGCCCGGGTCGTCGACGAGCTCGACCCCGAACTTCTCGGCGGTGCTCCGCAGCACCTCGGTGGCGACCTCCCACTGCTCGTCCGAGCCGATGAACTTGTCCTTCTTCTCGCCCTCGGTGGCCCGGGTGGACAGCTCGAAGTAGTAGTCGTCGAGCCCGAAGTCCTCGAGCAGGCCGACGACGAAGCGCAGCAGGTGCTCGATCTCGGCCGGCGCCTGCTCCGGGGTGACGTACGAGTGCGAGTCGTCCTGGGTCATCGCGCGCACGCGGGTCAGGCCGTGGACGACGCCGGACTTCTCGAACCGGTAGACCGAGCCGAACTCGAACAACCGCATCGGCAGCTCGCGGTAGGAGCGGCCGCGCGAGCGGAAGATGAGGTTGTGCATCGGGCAGTTCATCGCCTTGAGGCGGTACTGCGCGTGCTCGAGCTCCATCGGCGGGAACATCGTGTCGGCGTAGTACGGCAGGTGCCCCGAGGTGTGGAACAGCCCGTCCTTGCTGATGTGCGGGGTCCCGACGTACTGGAAGCCCTCCTCGAGGTGCCGCCGGCGGACGTAGTCCTCCATCTCGCGCTTGATGACGCCGCCGCGCGGGTGGAAGACCGCCATCCCGGACCCGAGCTCGTCGGGGAAGGAGAAGAGGTCGAGCTCCGCGCCAAGCTTGCGGTGGTCGCGCTTCTCGGCCTCGGCGAGCCGCTCGAGGTGGGCCTTGAGGTCGTCCTTGGTGCGCCACGCGGTGCCGTAGACCCGCTGCAGCTGCGGGTTCCGCTCCGAGCCGCGCCAGTACGCGGCGGCGCTGCGCATCAGCTTGAAGGCGTTGCCGAGGACCTTGGTCGACGGCACGTGCGGGCCGCGGCACAGGTCGCCCCAGGCCACCGAGCCGTCGCGGCGGACGTTGTCGTAGATCGTCAGCTGGCTGCCGCCGACCTCGACCGCCGCACCTTCCGCGGCGTCCTCGGCCGCGCCGCCCTTGAGGCCGATGAGCTCGATCTTGTACGGCTCGTCGGCGAGCTCGACGGCGGCCTCGGCGTCGCTCACCTCGCGGCGGTGGAAGGTCTGGCCCTCGTTGACGATGCGTTGCATCACCTTCTCGAGCGCCCTGAGGTCCTCGGGGGTGAACGGGGTCTCGACGTCGAAGTCGTAGTAGAAGCCGTCGCGGATCGGGGGCCCGATCCCGAGGCGCGCCTGCGGGTGGACCTCCTGGACGGCCTGGGCGAGCACGTGAGCCGCGCTGTGCCGCAGGACGTCGAGGCCCTCCTGCTCGGCGGCGGTGACCGGCTCGACGACGTCGCCGTCGGCGGCCTCGCGGTGCAGGTCGCGCAGCTCCCCGCCGACCCGGGCGACGAGCACCTCGCGGTCGCCCTCGAAGAGGTCGCCGTACGTCGTGCCCCCGGCCACCCGTCGCTCGCTCCCGGCGACGTGGACGGTGATCTGGGCAGACATGGTGAGGCTCTCCTCGCGATGGGGGTCGCGCCGGTGCTCCGGCACGGTCCGATGCTAGCGAGGGGTCCTGGCACCGGTCGCGGCAGTTCCGCCGGGGTGCGCTCAGCTCGTGGCGGCCGTCGTGGCCGCCGTCGTCGCGACCCTCGTCGCGGCGAGGACGGCGTGGACCTCCTGGACGGCGGCACGCACCGCCGGCGCCGCCCAGTCGCCGGCCGTCGCCACCTCCGCCCGGCGGCGCGCCTCGGCCCGGGGCAGGCCGGTGACGGCCGAGAGCCGGTCGGTGGCCGCGAGGAGGGCGACGAGGGCCGCGGTCCGCGCGTCGGTCGGCCCGTCCCCCCCGTTGAGCGCGCCGGTCACCCGCACGCGCAGCCGGTCGGTCGTCGCGGGGTCGACGGTGCGCCAACGGGTGCGCGGGAAGAGGCCGAGCACCCGGTCGTCCTCGCGGGAGAGCACTCCGGCGGCGGCCATCCGCTCGAGGAGGTGGGTGCGCAGGGCGCCCGCGCGGTCGCGCCAGGCGTCCGCTCCCCCGAGCTTCGAGACGGCGTCCTGGGGGCGCCGCCCGTCGGCGACCGCGAACACCTCCCGCAGGAGCGGGTCGGACGGCTCGGCGGTGCCGGTGCGCCGCAGCCGGGCGCGCCTGCCGTCCGGGCCGTCGAGGGCGAGGGCGCCGTCGAGGGTCAGCTGCGCGACGGCCGCGCCGGCGACGGCAGCCTTCATCCGGACCGAGTCCAGGGCCGGGCGCCCGCTCTGCGGGTCAAGGGTCAGGAGCACGAGCTCCTCGGTGAGCGAGAGGGTCATCGTCGCCTCCTCGGGTGGGGTCGGTCCCTCCATCGGAGCACCTGCCGGGCCCGGGCGCCTCCCCCGGTGGGCGGACCCCGCCGTCCAGCCCCGGGTGGGGCCTAGCCTGCCGGGGTGGACCTCCTCGTCGTCAGCCTCGCCGACCGCCCGGACCTCGCGCACCACCTCTGGGACCTCGCGACGGTCTGGCCGCGCTTCATGCAGCAGGACCCGGTCGGCGACCTGTTCTTCGCCCGGGCGACGACCACGTTCGCCGCGTACTCGCTCCTCGCGTTCGACGCCGACGACCTCGAGCACCCGGTGGCACGGTCCTGCTCGGTGCCGTTCGCGTTCGGAGGCGAGACCGGCCGCGACGAGCTGCCCGACGACGGCTGGGACGGGGTCATCCGGTGGGCCTGGCTCGACGAGCTCGAGGACCGCGAGCCGACCCACGTCTCGGCGCTCGAGGTCGCGATCCGTCCGGACCTGCGCGGCACCGGACTCGCCTCCGTCCTGCTCGAGCACAAGCGGGCCAACGTGGCCCGGCTGGGGTTCCACGACCTCGTGGCGCCGGTGCGACCCAACCGCAAGACCGACGAGCCCCACACCCCGATGGCCGTGTACGCGGCGCGGACCCGGGAGGACGGCCTGCCCACCGACCCGTGGCTGCGGCTCCACGTCCGGGCCGGCGCCACCATCGAGAAGGTCTGCCCGCGGGCGATGACGACCTCCGGCTCGCTGGCCGAGTGGCGCGACTGGACCGGTGAGCCGTTCGACACCTCGGGCGAGGTCGTCGTGCCCTTCGCGCTCAACCCGGTGCACGTCAGCCTCGAGCACGACCACGCGGTGTACGTCGAGCCCGGGGTCTGGGTGCACCACCGGCTCTGACCGGCCGGCTCGGGCTCAGTCCTCGACGTCGAGGCGGAAGGTGCCGGTGGCGAACCAGTGCCGCAGCCGGCTCACCGTCGTGCGGACGTACCCGTCGGCCATCGCCCGCAGCGAGGCGGTGCTCGAGCCGAGCAGGTCGTTGGCGAGGAGGAGCTGGCGCGAGGCGACGAGGGCCTCGAGGTCGGCCGGGTCGACGTCCGGCAGGGGGGCGACCTCGGCGTAGCCCTCGCGGAGTGCGGCCTCGGCCCCCTCGGCACCGCTGCGCCGCAGGTAGAAGGTCGTGATGGCGAGGTCGAGGACCGGGATCCCCAGACCGGCGTCGTCGAAGTCGAACACCGCCAGCCGCCCGTCGTGCCACGTGAGGTTCCCGCCGTGGAGGTCGGCGTGCAGCGCGACGACGTCGGCGCCGTCGTAGAGCCGGCCGAACGCCTCCCGGGTGCGGCGCAGGCCCGCGACGACGAGGTCGCGCTCGTCGGCGGACAGCCCTGGCGCGTCCGGCAGGATCTCGCGGTCGCCGAACAGCGGGTCGTCGAACACCGGGAGGTCGGCGCCGGCCGGCAACGTCCACGTGCTGGCCTGGCGGTGGAGCCGCGCCATCGACTCGCCCAGGGCACGGGCCCACGCCGCCCCCGAGTCCTCCCGCGCTCCGTCGCCGTCGAGCCAGCTCGCGGCCGTGACGAGGACCTCCCGACCGAGGCCCTCCGGCTCCGCGCGGGTGAACCAGTCCCCGCTGGTGGTTCGGAGCGGGCGTGACACGGTGACATCGGTCGTCGTGGCGATGGCCTCCTGCCAGGCCTGCTGGGCGAGGACGTTGGCCGGGGAGCTCTTGGAGTTGGTGCCGACCCGCAGGGCGAACCGCTCGCCGTCGGCCGTGTCGACCCGGAACGTCGTGTTGTACGCGTGCAGCACCGGCTCCATCCGGGCGACCTCGAGCCCGAAGGCGTGTGCGGCCTCGAGGGCGGCCGGCCGCAGCACCTCGACCTGCGACTCCTCGTCGAGCTCGTCGTACCCGGTGGGCGGGACGCTCACGTCCGCGACCCGTGTCGTCCGGCCGGGTCGTGCGGGCCGGCCTCGTCCTCGACGTCGTGCGGCCCGATGACCCGACGCAACCGCTCCCGGGCCATCGGCACCTGCTCCTGGAGCTGGCGGACCGCGGGAACGGACTCGGCGAGCGGGCTGCGCAGCGGGCCGCTGTCGGTCGGCACGGCGGCCGCCGGGGCGTCGGCGCGGACCTCCGCCACGAGCCGCCGCGCCTCCACGAGCAGAGCCCCGTAGGCCGGCCAGGTCCCCGGGTCCTCGGGCGGCAGCGACTCGACCTCGTCCGAGAGCCGGTGGAGGGAGACGTCGGCGGCGTCGAGGTGCTCGGCCATCTCCTGCCGGGCCTCCTCACGCTGGACGCCGAACAGCGCGCCGGCCGCCGCGAGGTGCTCCAGCACGCCGGCGTACCCGGTCAGCCAGTCCGCCGAGGGGGTCGGCAGGTGCTGGGCGTCGTCCGCGGCGTCGACGAGGGTGTGGGCGATCCCCGCGACCGGCCACTGGCTGCGACGGACGGCCTCGACGGTCATCACGTAGCCGTCCCAGTCGATCCGGGCCGGGCGCAGCCGGTGCCGGAGGTTGAACCTCGTGCTCTCGCGGCCCATCTCGATCGCGTCGAGGACCTCGGGCACGGCCTCCCCGATCCGGGTGGCCCGGCCGTGCCAGTCGCGAGCGCGGTCGCCGTCCCAACCCTCGCGCAGCCCGTCGGCCATGTCCTCGAGCAGCCCGCGCACACGTTCGGTCAGCTCGACCACCGCGCGCCGGGGCGCCGTGAGGTGCATGGGCGCCAGGACGACCGCGTTGACCCCCACGCCCACGACGCCGCCCACGACGGTCTCGACGAGGGTGAGGTAGGTGAAGTCGACGTCGTCCCACTTCAGGGTGACGAGCGAGAGCAGCACCATGACGGGGACCTGGATGCCGTGCTCGCCGAGCCGGTCCCACCGGCCGATGAGCAGCGCGAGGAACATCACGATGACCATCGACCACCAGGTCACCCCGACGAGGGTGCCGACCAGCCAGGCGGTGCTCATCCCCACGACGACCGCGACGACGCGTTCGACGCTCTGCCAGATCGAGCGGACGATCGTCCGGTCCACGACGAGCAGGGCGGCGAGGGGGGCGTAGAACGGCGTGGGGCTGTGCATCACGCGGACGGCGAACTGCCAGGCGATGACCGCCGCCACGGCCGACTTCACGAGGAGCAGGGCGTCCGTGCGTTCCGGGCCGGGGCCCCGCACGGCGGCACGGGTGGTCTCCGACCAGCCGTGGACCGTCGCCCGTACACCGCGGCGGCCGACGCCCTGGTCGACTCGAGGCATGGGAGGGACTCTACCCAGCCCGCCCGGTGCTCGGGCGGACCCCTAGGGTCGGGGGATGCGGACCCTCCCCTACGGCACCTGGCCCTCACCGATCAGCCCGGACGACCTCGCGAGCGGTCAGGTGTTCCTCGACGAGGTGCGGGTCGACGGCCCGGACACCTACTGGCTGGAGGGCCGCCCGGCCGAGGGAGGCCGGCAGGTCCTCGTCCGCCACGACGGCTCGGCGGCGAGCGACCTGCTGCCCGCCCCCTGGAACGTGCGCACCCGGGTCCACGAGTACGGGGGCGGCGCCTACGCCGTCGCCGGAGGCACGGTCGTGTTCTCGCACCTCGGGGACGATCGCGTGTACCGCCTCGACCTCGGGGCGGCCGACCCGGTCCCGCTCACCCCCGAGGGCCCGTGGCGCCACGGCGGCCTCGTCCTCCACGACGGCCAGGTCCTCGCCGTCCGTGAGGACCACTCCCGCGAGCCCGAGCCCGCGAACGAGCTGGTCCGGTTCGCCCTCCGTCCCGAGGGAGAGCCACACGTCGAGGTGCTGCACACCGGAACCGACTTCGTGTCGCGCCCGGCGGTCTCCCCCGACGGCCGCTTCGTGGCCTTCGTCGTCTGGGACCACCCGAACATGCCGTGGAACTCCACGCGCCTCCTCCGCGGACGGCTGACCGACGGCGGACTCGAGGACGTGCACGTCGTCGCGGGCGGCGACGGCGTCTCCGTGGCCCAGGCGCAGTTCGGGCCGGACGGGTCGCTGTGGTTCGTCTCGGACGAGTCCGGCTGGTGGCTCGTGCACCGCGACGGCGGCGACGGCCCGCACCCCGTGCACGACGTCGAGGCCGACCACGCCCAGCCCCAGTGGTCGCTCGGGATGCAGGACCTCGCCGTCCTCGACCGCGACCACGCCCTGGTCCACTGGTGGGAGGGCACCGGACGGCGGCTCGGCGTGCTCGAGGCGTCGAGCGCGACGCTCACCCCGTCCACGGACGCGGGCTCGTTCGCCGACCACCTCGTCGTGGCCGGCGACGAGGTCGCCTTCAAGCGGGGCCACCCCGACCGGCTGCCCGAGGTGGTCCGCGGGCCGGCGGGCGGACCGTTCCGGGTGCTCGGCGGCTCCGGCGGGTCGGCCCTCGATCCCGCGGCCGTCTCGCCGCCGGAAGCGTGGACCTGGCGCAACCGCGACGGCGACGAGGTGCACGGCATCCTCCACGGCCCCCGCAGCGCCGACGTCACCGGCCCCGACGACGAGGCGCCCCCGCTCGTCGTCATGGTCCACGGTGGCCCGACGAGCCGCACCGAGGCCACGTACGCGACCGCCGTCCAGTTCTGGACGACCCGCGGGTTCGCCGTCCTGCACGTCAACTACAGCGGCAGCACCGGCTACGGCCGCGCCTACCGCGACCGGCTGCTCGGCCGGTGGGGCGAGGTCGACATCGACGACTGCGTCACCGGCGCCCTCTCGGTCGCGGGTGCCGGTCGTGCCGACCGCTCCCGCCTCGCCATCCGCGGCGGGAGTGCCGGCGGGTACGCCGTGCTGCGGGCGATGACGACGAGCGACGCGTTCGCCGCCGGGACCAGCCTCTTCGGCGTGGCCGACCTCGCGGCCCTCGCGCAGGACACCCACAAGTTCGAGTCGCGCTACCTCGACACGCTCGTCGCGCCGTGGCCCGAGGGCGAGGCGGTCTACCGCGAGCGGTCCCCCATCCACCACGTCGACCGGCTGCACGGCGAGCTGCTGCTCCTCCAGGGCTCGGACGACCGCGTCGTCCCGCTGGCCCAGGCCGAGGACATGGCCGCGGCGATGCGCGATGCCGGACGTGCCGTCGAGCTCGCCGTCTACGAGGGCGAGGGCCACGGCTTCCGCCGCCGCGAGAGCATCGTCGACGCCCTCGAGCGCGAGCTGGCCTTCTACACGCGGGTGCTGCGACTCGGCGAGTGAGCCTCAGTCGTCGAGTGTCACGACGACGTGCGTCGTCGACGGGTCCTTCCGCGACCGCAGCCCCGCCAGCACGTGGCGGCCCGACCGCTCGACGACGAGCTCGACGGTGCTCGGCAGGAAGACCGGCTTCGGGAACCACACCCGGCTGCTCGACGGCCCGAGCGAGCCGCGGCCCAGGGCCGCGAGGGTGCGGGCGTAGGTCCACATCCCGTGGGCGATGTGCCGCGGGAAGCCCATCGCGCGCGCGGCCAGCGGGTGCAGGTGGATGGGGTTGACGTCGCCCGAGACCCCGGCGTACTCGCGCCCCAGGCGCTCCGGCAGGCGCCAGACCCCGGCCACCGGGCCCTCCGGGAGGGCCGGCGGAGCCTCACCGCGCGAGGCGTCCTCGGTGCCCCGGCCCCGGGACAGGTAGACGCTGTCGCACTCCCAGACCAGCTCGTCGTCGACCCGGGCCTCGAGGCGCACGTCGAGGGTGCGACCGCGCCGGTGCGGCTGCAGCGCACCGGCGGTGACCTCGAGGGTCAGCGGCTGCGCGGCGTCGAGGGCCCGGTGCGTCGTCACCCGGTTCTCGAGGTGCACCATCCCCGGCAACGGCACCGGGAAGTCCGGGCGCGCCATCAGCGCGGTCTGCACCGGGAAGGCGAGCACCCACGGGTAGGGCTGCGGCAGGAGGTCGGAGACGTCGTACCCGGTGAGCCGCTGGTAGGCCGCGAGCCGCGCCCGGTCGACCCGCACGTCCTCGACCCGCAGCGTGCGCTCCGGCACCTCGCTCCCCCGGCGACCACGGGCGGTCAGGGCCGCACGGGCCAGCAGCGGGGCCGTCGCGGGCACCGACGACAGGGTCTCGACGGCCACGGTCACGCCCCCAGCAGGCTCTGGCCGCAGACCCGGACCACGTTGCCCGACACCGCGCCCTGGGCATCCGCCGCGTAGAAGGCGATGGCCTCGGCGACGTCGACGGGCAGACCGCCCTGCGCGAGGCTGTTGAGCCGCCGGCCCACCTCGCGCGTGGCCAGCGGGATGCGCGCGGTCATCTCGGTCTCGATGAAGCCCGGCGCGACGGCGTTGACCGTGATGCCGCGGCGCACCAGCCCGTGGTCCGCCGCGTAGCCGTCGACGAGGCCGATGACGCCCGCCTTCGACGCGGCGTAGTTGCTCTGGCCGCGGTTGCCCGCGATGCCGGCGATCGACGACACGAGGACGACCCGACCGCCGTCGCGCAGACCGCCCTTGGCGAGCAGCGCCTCGTTCATCTGCAGGATGGAGAGGAGGTTGACCCGCAGAACCGAGTCCCAGCGCTCGGCGTCGGTGTTGGCGAGCAGCTTGTCGCGGGTGATGCCGGCGTTGTGGACGACGACGTCGAGGCCGCCGTGCCGGGTGGTCGCGTGCTCGAGGATGCGCGTGCCGGCATCCAGGGCGGTGACGTCGAGCTGGAGCGCCGTGCCGCCGACCTCGTTGGCCACCGCGGCGAGCGACGCTCCGGCCGCCGGGACGTCGACGCACACGACCGTGGCGCCGTCCCGGTGCAGCGTGCGGGCGATGTCGGCCCCGATCCCACGCGCCGCGCCGGTGACGACGGCGACCTTGCCGGCGAGGGGACGCTCGGCGTCCACCGGGACCGCGTGGACCTCGCGCTCGCCGACCCGGACCACCTGGCCGTCGACGTAGGCCGAGCGGGCGGACAGGAGGAAGAGCACCGTGCCGAGCGCGGACGCCTCGTGGCCGTCGGCGACGAGGACGAGGTTGGCCGTCGCCCCGGCCCGCAGCTCCTTGCCGACCGAGCGGGTGATGCCCTCCAGCGCGCGCCTGGCGGCCCGCTGGGCCACCGAACCGGCCCGCTCGGGGTCGCGGCCGACGACGACGACGCGGGCGCAGCGGCCGAGCCGCTTGAGGGCCGGCGCCAGGGTGGCCCGCAGGGACTCGAGGTCGGCGGGCGTCTCCGCGGCGGTGAGGTCGACGACGACCCCGCCCAAGCGCGGACCGTCCGGCACTGCGTCGACGAGGGTGGCCCCGGCGGCGGTCAGCCCGTCGCGCAGGGCCGAGACCGCGGGGGTGTCGGCGTGCCCGCCGACGAGCACCGGGCCGTCGACGAGCGGCCGGCCGGGCGCGTACCGGCGCAGCGGCACCGGCTGGGGCAGGCCCAGGGCGGACGCGACCTTCTTCCCGACCCCGCTGTTGACGAACGAGGTGTAGCCGTCGGAGCGCGGCATCTCAGGCCGCCTCGAGGATCGCCACGACGCCCTGCCCGCCGGCCGCGCAGATCGAGATGAGCCCGCGCGCGCCGGAACCCTTCTCGTGCAGCAGTTTCGCGAGGGTGGCGACGATGCGACCGCCGGTGGCGGCGAACGGGTGCCCGGCGGCGAGCGACGACCCGGTGACGTTGAGCTTCGCGCGGTCGATGCCGCCGAGCGGCGCGTCGAGGCCGAGGCGCTCGCAGCAGAACTCCTCGTCCTCCCACGCGGCCATCGTCGAGAGGACCGTGGCGGCGAACGCCTCGTGGATCTCGTAGAGGTCGAAGTCCTGGAGGCTCAGGCCCTGCCGGGCGAGCATCCGGGGGACGGCGTAGGCGGGGGCCATGAGCAGGCCCTCCTCGCCCCCGAGGTAGTCCACGGCGGCGGTCTCGCCGTCGACGACGAAGGCCAGGGGCTTCAGCCCGTGCGCGGCGGCCCACTCCTCGGAGCCGAGCAGGACCGTCGAGGCGCCGTCGGAGAGCGGCGTGGAGTTGCCGGCCGTCATCGTGGCGTCCGGCCCGGTCCCGAACGCCGTGCGCAGCGAGCCGAGCTTCTCGAGGGTGGTGTCGGGCCGCAGGTTCTGGTCGCGGGTCTGCCCGAGGTAGGGGGTCAGCAGGTCGTCGAAGAAGCCGCGCTCGTAGGCGGCGGCGAGCTTCTGGTGCGAGGCGAGGGCGAGCTCGTCCTGGGCCTCGCGGGTGACGCCCCAGCGGGCCGCCGTGATGGCCATGTGCTCGCCCATCGACATGCCGGTGCGCGGCTCGGTCGCGGCCGGGACCTGGATGCCGAGGTCGGTCGGGCGCAGGGCGGCCGCCGCCTTCGCCCGCTCGGCCGGCGTCTTGGCCCGGTTGAGGCGCAGCAGCTTCCGCCGCAGCCTCTCGGGGACGACGATCGGCGCGTCGGACGCCGAGTCCACGCCCCCGGCGATCGCGGACTCGGCCTGGCCCAGGGCGATCTTGTTCGCCACGAGGATGGTCGCCTCGAGGCCCGTGCCACAGGCCTGCTGGATGTCGTACGCGGGGGTGTCGGCGGCGAGGCTGGAGCCGAGGACCGCCTCACGGGTGAGGTTGAAGTCGCGACTGTGCTTGATGACGGCGCCCGCGACGACCTCGCCGACGCGCTCTCCGGCCAGGCCGTGCCGGGCGACGAGGCCCTCGAGGGCCGCGGTGAGCATGTCCTGGTTGGAGGCCTCGGCGTACGGGCCGAACTGGCGGGCGAACGGGATCCGGTTGCCGCCGAGGACGGCGGCGCGGCGGGTGGTGGGCACCGGTCTGGCTCCTGCGTGTGGGTCGGGGCGCGGGCGGACGCCTGCGCCAGATATCCGATACCGACGGTAGCAGGTACCGTCGGTCCCTGCTACCGTCGGTGTCCGTGACCGCGCCCACGACGCCCGACGGCCGCAGCGCACGCTGGGACGAGCACCGGCTGGCCCGCCGCCGCGAGCTGGTCGAGGCGACCGTGCAGGCGATCCGGACGCACGGCGCCGGTGTCGGGATGGACGAGGTCGCCGCGGCGGCACGCACCTCGAAGACCGTCGTCTACCGGCACTTCGCCGACCGCGCCGGGCTGTACGCCGCCGTCGCGGACCGGGTCGACGGGACGATCATCCGGGGCATCACCCGGGCCGCGGCCACCTCGGACGACGCCCCGCTCCCGGCCCGCGACGTGATCCGGGCGGTCATCGCGGCCTACCTCCACCTCGTCGAGGACGACCCCGAGGTCTACCGGTTCATCGTCAACGCCCCGCTCGTCCCACCCGGCGAGCGGCCGGACGGCGACGTCACCGCGGGGATGACCGGCCGCATCGCCGACCACGTCGCCACCCTCGTCCGGGACCGCCTCGCGGCGACGGTCGACGACGCGACCGCCCACCTGTGGGGCGTCGCGCTCGTCGGGATGGTCCGCGCCGCCGCGGACGCGTGGCTCGCCGACGGCGGCGCCGCGAGCGGGCGCACCGCCGACGAGCTCGCCGACGCGCTCACCGGCCTGGCCTGGGACGGTCTGCGCCCCGCCCACTGACCCCGGACGGCGTCAGGCGCTCCACCACGGGCGCAGCGGCAGGCCGTGGTGACCGGTCGCGTCGGTCTTGGCCGCGAGGACGTGGTGCAGCTGGATCTCGTTGCGCTCGAACCCGACCCGTGAACCGGCCATGTAGAGACCCCACACCCGGGCGGTCCCCTCACCGACCTCGGCCACGCACTCGTCCCAGTGCTCGACGAGGTTGGCGCACCACCCGGCGAGCGTCTTCGCGTAGTGCTCGCGCAGGTTCTCCTCGTGCAGCACCTCGAGCCCGACGTCCTGGGCCTCGGTGATGATCCGCCCCGAGCCGGTCAGCTCACCGTCCGGGAAGACGTACCGGTCGATGAACGCCCCGGTCTCGGTGTGCTTGTTGTGCGGGCGGGTGATGCAGTGGTTGAGCAGCAGGCCGCCCACCCGCAGCCGGTCACGGATGAAGCCGAAGTAGGCCGGGTAGTTGCGCACGCCGATGTGCTCGGTGAGGCCGATCGAGGAGACGGCGTCGAAGCCGGTCTCGGTGACGGCGCGGTAGTCGGAGTGACGGACCTCGGCGAGGTCGGCGAGCCCCTCCTCGGCGATCGCCTTCTGGGCCCACAGCGCCTGCTCGCGCGAGAGCGTGACGCCGAGGACCGAGACCCCGCGGCGCGCCGCGTAGCGCACCATGCCGCCCCAGCCGCACCCGATGTCGAGGAGCCGGTCACCGGGCTTCAGCGCGAGCTTGTCGAACACGAGGCGGTACTTGTTCTCCTGCGCCTCCTCGAGGGTGGCGTCGGCGCTCGGGTAGCAGGCGCAGGTGTAGGTCATCGAGGGTCCGAGGACCATCTCGTAGAAGCGGTTCGAGACGTCGTAGTGGTGGTGGATCGCCTCGGCGTCGCGGGTGCTGGAGTGCCGCAGCCCCTCGGCGAGCCGACGCCACCGCGGCAGCGACTCCTGCGGCGGCGGGGGCGGCGGGGTGAAGCCCCTGAGACCGAGCATCCGCGACAGCTCGAGCACCTGCTCGCGTCCCGGCCGGCGGTAGCGCAGCGACGCCATCGTCGTCAGCAGCTCGTAGGGGTCGCCCGGGTGGACGCCCTGCACGGTGAGGTCCCCGACGACGTACGCCCGGGCCATCCCGAGGTCGCCGGGGGCGGTCGCGAGGTAGGACACCCCGCGCTGGTTCTCGATCCGCAGCCGCACCGGCGAGGCGTCGGGGCCGGCGGCGGAGCCGTCGTAGGCCTCGACCCGCAAGGGCAGGGGTCCGTCGACGACGGACTCGACGATCTGGGCGATGCTCACGCTCTCCTCCTGGTGTGGTCAGGCACCGCGCACGGCCTTCGCGTAGAGGTCGGGCAGCCGGTGGTCCGGGTCGTAGCGCTCCTTGAGCGCCGGGTAGTGCGCGCCGCCGTAGTGGCGCCAGAAGGTCTCCTCGTCGTAGAAGGCCTCCGAGTACAAGGACTTGTGGCCGCCGCGCTCGCTCACGGCGTCCTCGATGCGGCGGTTCGTGGCCCCGGCGGGGGCCGAGGGGTCGACCGGCACGGTGGACCAGAAGCCCACGTTGACGTACCGCTCCCCCGGCTCGAGGGGGTAGAGGGTCCACGACTCCTCGTCACGAAGGCTCAACGGGCACAGCCAGATCGGTTCGATGGGCACCTCGCGAAGGAACCAGCGGAGGAAGTCGGCGGTGGCGGAGAGGGGGATCTCGACGTCCTGGACGACCCGCTCGCGCGGGGGCCGGCCCTTGCGCGCCTCGAGCCGGTCGGCGACGTCGAAGCGCCGGTCGAGGGCGATGAGCTTCCAGTACACGCTCGAGCGCAGCCAGCGCCGCGGCCAGACCCGGCGCACGAGCGGGTTCTGCGCCCCGAACGCGCGGCTGCACCAGAACCAGTCGGTGTCCCAGCGCCACAGGTAGTCGAGGGTGCTCAGGGTGTCGCGGGTCGGGCGCGGACCATCGTGCTGGATCGACCGGTAGAAGATGCCCTGCCCGGTGTAGTCGCTCGTCGGCCCGGACTCGTCGGAGCGACGGCCCAGGACGAGGTAGGACTCGTCGGCGGTGAAGACGACGCCGTCGAGGTAGTCGACCGGCTCCCCCTCGTGCTCGCCGGTGTCCATGATGCCGCCGACCGCCGCGACGAGGGCGTCGAGGTCGTGGAAGCGGACGTGCCGCAGGCTCACCGTCCTCCCGACCGGCTCGAGCTCGATCCGCAGCCGGGTGGCGTAGCCGAGCGTGCCGTAGGAGTTCGGGAACCCCCGGAAGAGGTCGGGATGGCGGTCGGTGGGGTCGCAGGTGACCACCTCGCCGCTGCCGGTCAGGACGTCCATCTCGAGGACCGACTCGTGCGGCAGGCCGTTGCGCCATGACGCCGACTCGATGCCCAGCCCCGTGACCGCCCCGCCGAGCGTGATGGTGCGCAGCTGCGGCACGACGAGAGGCGTGAGCCCGTGCGGCAGCGTGGCGTCCACGAGGTCCTCGTAGGTGCACATCCCCTGGACGTCGGCGGTCCGCTCCGCGGGGTCGACGGAGACGACGCCGGTGAGGCCGCTCGTGTCGAGTCCCGGTGCGTCCGTGGGCGTCCGGCCACGGAACAGGTTGCTCGTCCGTTTGGCCAGCCGCACCGGGGAGCCCGGCGGGATGGCGCGGTAGCTGTCGAGGAGCCGCTGCACGCCGGCGTCGTGCAGGCGCCCGGCCAGGGCCGTCACGCGCCCTCCTCCACGGTCTCGACGGCGTCGCCGACGTGGACCGTGCCGGGCTGGCCGACGGCGGCGTAGAGACCGGAGCACGCGTTGCCGGTGCTCTCGACGGCGAGGAGCACCCCGCCCACGCGCACGACCCGCCCCGCGAGGGACTCGACCTGCGCGGTGGGCACGTCGAGGACGAGGTTGGCGCGGGTGTGCGGCGAGTCGTGGCCGACGACCGACACCGCCGCCTTCTTCGGCCGGTCGCCGACGAGGCCGTCGACCCCCACCTCGGCGGTGTCGTGGGTGACGCCGTCGTGGCCCCGCTCCGGGAAGGTGTGGATGCTCCGCACCGAGATGGTCATGAGGTCTATCAATACACCTGCCGGCCGACACGGTGGACCATCGGTCCCCCGCGTCCCGGCTCCGGGCATCCCCGGCCGGGGTCTGGCGCCCGGCCCCGTCCACGGGCCACCATGACGGCCATGGACGACCCCTTCCGCAACCTCGAGGCCAGGACCGGCCGCCCCATGCACGAGTGGGTCGAGCTCGTGTCCCACAGCGGTCTCCAGAAGCACGGCGAGATCGTGGCCTGGCTCAAGGAGGAGCACGGTGTGAGCCACGGCTTCGCGAACGGCATCGCGCTGGCCGTCCGGTCCGGGGACGCACCGCCCACCGGCGACGCTCTGGTCGACGCCCAGTACGCCGGCGCCAAGGCTGCGCTGCGCCCGGTGCTCGACCGGCTCCTCGCCCTCGCCCGCGAGCTCGGCGACGACGTCGAGGTGGCCCCGAAGAAGACAGCGGTCTCGCTGCGTCGCTCGACGCAGTTCGCGGTCGTCGAGGCGCCCAGCGCGGCACGGGTCGGACTGGGGCTCCAGCTGCGCGACCACCCGACCACCGACCGGCTCCGGGCAGCGCGCGGGATGTGCTCGCACACCGTCGACGTGCGCTCCGTCGACGAGGTCGACGACGAGCTCGCCGGCTGGCTGCGCACGGCCTACGAGCGCAACTGACACACCACGAAGCCCCCGGTCGCTGACGCTCCCGGGGGCCTTCCGTGGATGTGAAGGGACTCGAACCCCTGACCTCTCGCGTGTGAAGCGAACGCTCTAACCAACTGAGCTACACATCCGTGCCGCGGCCTGCCGAGGATACCCGCCGGCCCGAGCGGGCGGAAATCGGGGTGGGACCCGCGGGGCGGGCGCCGCGTCAGAGCCCGGCGGTGTCCTGCAGCCACCCCTCGAGGGCGTCCGGGAGGAAGCCCGGGACGCCGGTGAGCCGCAGCGTCACCCAGAGCACGCCGGCGACGAACAGGAACGTCCCGAGCCCGACGAGCGCCTTGACCACGTGCGACTGCGCCCTGACCCACTCCTCCCAGCGCCGGACCTGTCTCTTGACCCACTCGAGGAGGTCGGACGCGGGCTCGATCTCCGAGGCCCACACGGCGAGCCCGATGATGACGATGAGCCAGCCCGGCCCGGGCAGCGGGACGAGCGCGAGGCCGCCGAGCACCAGCACGAGACCCAGGACCGCGACGACCGAGCGCAGGACCGGGCGGGTCGTGGGGTTGGCCCGCAGCCGGCGGCGCCACTCCCACTCGTCGTGGTCGTCGGCCGTGCGGAAGAAGGGCCGCCGGGTCTCGGCGTCGGTCACGGGTCCACCGTCCGCGTCGAGTGCGCCGCCCAGACGCCCATGACCCGCCGGGTCACCGGCCCGGGGTCCGGCAGCCCGCGCCCGTCGACGGCCGAGACCGGGAGGACGTCCTTGATCGACGAGGTGAGGAACACCTCGTCGGCCTCCTCGAGGACGCCCACCGGCATCGCCTCCTCGACGACCTCGACGCCGTCGGCCCGGCACCACTCGAGGACGAGGCCACGCGAGATGCCGGCGAGGCACCCGCTCTCCAGGGGCGGCGTACGCACCACCCCGCCGGTGACGACGAAGACGTTGCTGCCGGTCGCCTCGCACAGCTCGCCCCGGGTGTTGGCGAACAGCGCCTCGACCGCCCCCTGCTCCTGGGCGCGCGCCAGCGCGACGACGTTCTCCGCGTACGACGTCGTCTTGAGACCGGCGGTCGCGGAGCGCTCGTTGCGCACCCAGGGCACGGTGACGACCGCCCCCGAGGCCGGCGGCCGGGCGTGCGCGACCGCGGTGACGATGTACGTGAGCCCGGAGTCGAGGCGGTCCGAGCCGAGCGGCCCGCGCCCCCCGGTGACCGTCCACCGCAGCCGGCCGAAGTCGATCGGGTCACCGTCGAGCACCGCCGCGATGCCCTCGCGGATGCGGTCGTGGTCAGCCCTCGGGAGGCCGAGGCCGTCGGTCGAGCGGTCCATCCGGGCCAGGTGCCGGCTCACGGCGAACGGCGCTCCCCCCTCGACCTTCGCCGTCTCGAAGGCGCCGTCGCCGACCGTGACGCCGTGGTCGACGGCGCTCACCGCCGGGCGGTCGGCCGGGACGCGGGCACCGTCGACCCAGACGCGGATGTCCGTCATGGGTCACAGCCTCCCAGACGCGCCGACCCGACCCGTCGCAAGGGCGACGAGGCGCGCCGCCTTGAGCTCGGTCTCGTCCCACTCGTGCGCGGCCGAGCTGCCCCACGTGATGCCGGCGCCCGTGCCGAAGCGCAGCACCCGCCGGCCGTCGTCGCGCCGGGCCGCCCAGAACGTGCGGATGCCGACGGCCAGCACGGCCTCGTCCCGGTCGGCGTCGACCCAGCCGACCGCACCGCAGTACGGGCCGCGCGGCACCGGCTCGAGGTCGGCGATGGCCTGCAGGGCGGTGTGCTTCGGTGCGCCGCTCACCGACCCCGGGGGAAAGGTGGCGGCGAGGACGTCGCGCCACGTCGTCCCGGGGCGCATCCGCCCGGCGACGTCGGAGGTGAGGTGGACCAGGCCGGGGTGCTCCTCGACCCGGCAGAGGGCCTCGACGTCGACGCTGCCCGGGAGGCAGAGGTGCCCGAGGTCGTTGCGGACGAGGTCGACGATCATGACGTTCTCGGACCAGTCCTTGGGCAGCAGGGTGTCCCGGTTCGTCGCGGTCCCCTTGATCGGTCCGGACAGCAGCCGGTCGCCGCGTCGTTCGAGGTAGAGCTCGGGTGAGGCGCAGGCCACCTCGAGCCCCGCCTCGGGCAGGTCGAGGGTCGCGGCGAAGGGTGCCGGGTTGCCCCTGGCGAGGACCTCTCCGAGCCCCAGCAGCGACGCGTCCTCGGGCAGGTCGTGCTCGAGGACGCGGCAAAGGTTGACCTGGTAGACCGTGCCGGCCGCGATCCGCTCGCGGACCTCCTCCACACCGGCGACGTAGGCGCCGCGCTCGAGGCTGCTCGACCACGGACCGTCGAGCCTCGGCCAGCCGTCGCCCCGGTCGCTCGGCGGCGGGCGCCGGCGCACCTCACGCATCCGGACCGCCGTGAGCCCACCCTCGAAGGTGACGACGACGACCCAGAAGCCACCGGTCAGCGCCTCGGGGTCGTGGGCCACGGCCTCGACGCCGTGCGCCTCGAGGTTCCCGAACCGAGCGACCGCCACGCCGAGCATCGTAGGACCGACGCGCACGAGGCCCGGGCCCCGCGCGGCGTGCTGCGGGGACCGGGCCTCGAGGCGCGCGGGTCAGGCGGTGACGGTGGCCTCGGCCTCGAGGGCGGCGGCGACCCGGCGGTGGGCCTCCCAGATCTCCTCGGGGAGGTTCGCGAACTGGTTGAGGTGCTCCTCGCGGTGCCCGATCTCCTCGCGCCAGCGCTCGACGTCGACGGTGAGGATGGTCTCGAGGTCGCCCTCGTCGAGGTCGAGCCCGGAGAGGTCGAGCTCCTCCTCGCGCGGGAGGATGCCGACCGCCGTGCGCCGACCGGTGACCTCGCCCTTCTTCAGCTGGACGAGCCAGAGCAGCGCACGCAGGTTCTCGCGGTAGCCGGGCCAGAGGAAGTGGCCGTCCTCGGCGTCGCGCTGGAACCAGTTGACGTGGGCGAAGATCGGCTGGTCCTTCGCGGCGCCGACGATCTTGAGCCAGTGCGCTGCGTAGGGGCCCTCGGGGTAGGACATGAACGGCCGCATCGACATGGGGTCGTAGCGCAGCTTGCCGTCGACGCCCTCCGCCGCGAAGGTCGCCTCGGCGCCGAGGGTCAGCCCGTCGTAGACGCCCTCCGCGAGGTCGGTGATGGCCCGCACGAGCGGCTCGCGGTCGCGGGTGCGACCACCGAAGATGATCGCGTCGATCTTGACGCCCTTCGGGTCCTCGAAGTCGGGCGCGACGTTCGGGACGTTGGCCAGGGTCGTCGTGAACCGGCTGTTCGGGTGCGCCCACGGGTCGCCGGCCTCGTCGGGGTTGCGCTCGGCGATCAGCTCGCCCTTCCAGTCCCGCCAGCCGGTGGCGTCCTGCGGGTGGTGCGGGGTCTTGCCCTCCCACCACACCTCGTGGGTGTCCTCGTTGTAGGCGACGTTGGTGAACAGTGCCTGCGTCCCCGGCGCGATGGAGTCCAGGGCGGTCGGGTTGGTCTTCTCGTTGGTGTCCTTGGCGACGCCGAAGACGCCGTTCTCCGGGTTGAGCCCGTACAGGTTGCCGTCCTCGCCGACCCACAGCCACGCGATGTCGTCGCCGTAGAAGGAGACGTGGTAGCGGTCGCCGAGGGCGTCGGGGGCGAGCGTCATCGCGAGGTTGGTCTTGCCGGACGCGCTCGGGAAGCCGCCGCAGACGTGGTGGGTCTCGCCGGTCTCCTTGTCGGTGATGCCGAGGAGCATGAACTGCTCGCCGAGGAACTCCCCCGAGGCCCAGCCGTCGTAGGCGGCCTGGCGCAGGCCGTGCGCGATCTTGCCGAGCAGGGCGTTGCCGCCGTAGCTGGAGCCGAAGTGCAGGATGGTCCGCTCGTCGGCGACCGTCACGAAGTAGCGCTTGTCGTCCGGGGTGCCCTGGCCGAGGTTCGGCAGGTCGCCGGTGACGTGCACCGCGCGCACGAACATGTCCTGGTCGGCGAGCTCGTTGATGTGGTTCACCCCGACCCGCGCCATCCGGATCATGTGGAGGCACACGGTGCGGTTGTCGGTGATCTCGACACCCGCGGCGAACCGCTCGAGCGGGCTGCCGGGCGGGGCCATGAGGTAGGGGATGACGTACATCGTCTTGCCCGCCATGGCGCCCTTCATGTGGCCCTCGACCACCGGGCGGATCTCGTCGCTGTGCCGCCAGTTGTTGTAGACGCCCTCGTCCTCCGGGCGGCTCGTCGCGACGATCGTGCGCTCCTCCGAGCGCGCGGTGTCCTTGGCATAGCTGCGCGAGTAGTACAGGCCTTCGCCGGCCGGCTGGATCTCCCCCGCGTCGAGGGACTCCCGGATGAGGCGGGCGTCGTCGGACGCGGACACCACCTCGATGCGCTGGGCGCCCAGGAAGTCCGCCCAGTACCGGACGTACTCCCGCACGCTGCTGTTGGTCAGCCCCGCATCATCCAGGGACTTCTCCAGGTCGGCCACAATGCTCACCCTTTTCGGTCGTCACGCAGGTCAACCCGAGGGCGGGCGCACGGCCACGTGCGTCCCGCCCTGCGAGACAGCCATTGCACCGTACGCGCGGCCGGGGGGTCCACGGTGGAAGCGCTTCGACCCGGGAGACCTTCGTCACCCTGCGGCGCGAACGGAGAGACTTGTCACAGCTACTCACCGGTTACGTGTGATGTAAACGATTTTGCCTGTGGGACAACGTTGTCAGCCCGTCCGCCACCGCGATGGCCATGACCGGACCGTCAGGAGCCTCGTGGTCCGGGATCGTCCGCGTCGGGGTGGATGCTCCGCGTCTGTCCCCTGGTGTAGCGGCGGGGGACCCACTCCCCCGGGGAGAACCTTGGCAGGATCTTCGCCACCCCGGGGGCCACGTAGATGACCGTGTTGATGGCCACCAAGACGCTCAGGACGCTGAAACACCTGCTGAAGATCGTGCTCTCGGGGAACAGGATCCCCGCGCTCATCCCTGACCACCACCCTTGACGACGACCTTGCCGTCGGCGGAACGGGAGATGTGCGACCACTGGGCCTGTCGGCCCAGGAGGATGTCGAACACACCCTTGAGGAACACGACGTTGAGGAACGTGGCGTAGGCGAGCTCGGGAAGGAGGGTCGCGGCGAGGACCCTCGCGGCCCACCCCCCGCGCCAGGCGCTCACGACCCGCTCGACCATGAACACGGCGCCGATGCCCAGCCAGAACGGGAACCAGACCCACCGGTCGAGGGACATCGCCATGGTGAAGACGGCGGCGTAGTAGCTGAGGAGCGCGACAGCGCCGTAGCCGATGCCGAACTGCTGCACCCAGTACCGCCATGTCTGCGGGGTGATGCCGTAGGCCCCGAGGTTCTCCAGCGCCCCGCGCTGCCACCGCAGCCTCTGGTGCCAGATGGCGCGCCAGGTGGGCATCACCTCGGTGACCACGGTGCACTGCGCGGGAGAGGTCATCAACGCGCCGAGCGACTTCAGGGCGAGGGTCAGCTCGTTGTCCTCCGTGAGCGCGACCGTGTCGTACACGTCGCCGGGGACGCCCGGGAGCAGCCTCCCCCGTTGGGCGGCGACCTCGGCCAGCGCCCGCGACCGGAAGATCGACGCCGTTCCGGTGAGCACGAAGAGCCGGCCCCGACGGCGTCGGATGTCCCTGTCGTAGCGGATGTATTCGTTGCGCTGGAACTGCCCGAGCACGCCGTGCCCCGGTTCGCCGGTGAACAGGCCGCCGATGGCCATGAGCGCCCGGTCGTCGGTCATCCGGCTCTCGGCCGTCGCGAGGTACTCGCGCCCGATGACGGTGTCGGCATCCATGACCATCACCGTGTCGTTCTCGCCCAGCTCCGGCAGCAGCACGGCCAGCGCCTGGTTGAGTCCGCCGGCCTTCTTGTGGGTGTTGTCGACGGTGCGGAACACCTCGACGCCGGCGGCCCGGGCGAGCTCCTCGGTCCGGTCGGTGCAGTTGTCGGCGACGACGACGACCCGGTCCGGAGGTCTCGTCTGCTCCTGCAGCGAGGCGAGCGTCGCGGCGATCCGGTCCTCCTCGTCGTGCGCCGGGATGAGGACGGTCACCGTGACCGGCCCGTGGTGGACGCCGGCGGTGCGCGCCATGACCGGCTTCGCCGCGAGTGGCGTCCCGCCCGCGTCGTCGGAGCGCCGGTACCGGGTGGCGATCCGGCTCTCCACCAGCGCCACGCCGGCGGCGAGGAGGAGGGCGATGGCCACGGCCGCGACGAGCAGCTGCGTCGAGGGTGCCTGGGTGTCGTACAGGACCTGCCAGACCCCGAAGAGCACGCCCTCGGCGGGTGGGGTCCTCGTCGCGGGGCCGGGCAGGGGCAGGGCGAACCAGAGCATGCCGCCGGCCGCCGCGGCCATGAGGACCACGAAGATCCCCGTGCCTCGCTGCAGTCGGTGTCGCGAACCGCTCACCGGTCCTCACTCCCGGCCAGTGGGTTCCCGAGGGTCCCGACGACCCCCGTCGGCGCACCGATGACCAGCACCTCACGTCGGCTCCGTGCGAGGAGCGTGGCCGCGGCATGGGCGAGGCCGAAGGACAGGAACCGCACGAGCATGCAGGGAACCCTCGTGAGCAGGGGATGAGGCGGTTCGATCATCCACCACGGTCGGCGGATCCGCAGGTCGGGGCCGTCGTCCCGGTCACGCGCCGGGCCGGCGCGGGCACCACCCCGGGGCGCCGACGGCCGGGACCTTTGCCCCTTCCGGCCGCGGCCCGCCCGGCGGGATCGTGGGGGCGAGGGGTGAGGAGGACCGCCATGGACGCACCGAAGGCCCCGAGCAGGAACCCCGTCGTCGTCGGTGTCGACGTCGACGCGCCGTGTGAGGCGGTGCTCGCGGCGGCCGCCGAGGTGTCGATGGGCACCGACCGCGGGGTGCACCTCGTCAACGCGGCCGACGTCGGCATCGTCCCGTGGACCACCGACCGACTGGCACGCCAGGACACGCGGCTGGCCGCCGTCCGTCGTGACCTCGAGTCCCTCGGCGCGCGGCGGGTCACCGCCGAGACGGTCCTCGACCGGCCGGCGCGCGCGCTCGTCGCGGCGAGCACGACCGCCGAGCTCGTCGTCGTCGGCTCGGGCCACCTGGGCCGCGGTGCGGCGACCGTCGTCGGGGGGACCATGCACCAGGTCGTGGCGCACGCGGCCTGTCCGGTGCTCGTCGTGCCACCGCAACCCGCCTCACGGGGCACCGGGCCGATCGTCCTCGGCGTCGACCCGGACCCGCACTGCGCCCCGGCCGTGGCCGCCGCCTTCGCCGAGGCCTCCCGTCGGCGCGCGCCCCTCGTGGCCGTGCACGTGTGCACCTGGCACGAGGAGGACCCGCTGACGGCCGGCCCGGAGTGGGACGTCGACGCCGAGCAGGTCAGGGAGGAGCACCGCGTCGCCCTCGCGGAGATGTTGGCCGGCTACCGCGAGGAGCACCCCGAGGTCGAGGTCCGCGAGGTCGTCGAGCGGGGTCGCCCCGCGGAGGTGCTCCGCCGTGAGGCGCGCATCGCCCGGCTGGTGGTCGTCGGCACGCGGGGCCGTGGCGGGTTCGTCGGGCTGCTGCTCGGGGCGACGAGTGCCGGCCTGACCCACCACCCGCCGTGCCCGGTCCTCGTCGTCCCCTCACGAGCGACCTGAGCCCGGCCCCGAGCCGGGCAGCGGGACGGACCAGACCAGCTCCGTCGCACGCCCCGGCGCCGAGGTGCACGTCGAGCTCCCGCCGAGCGACGTCGCGCGCGCGCTCATGGTCTCCAGCCCCGAGCCGCCGGGCGCCGTCACCGCGAACCCCCGACCGTCGTCGGCCACGACGAGGGTCAGCCGGTCGGCAGCGACCCGGAGGGTGACGGTGGTGCTGCGGGCCCGGGCGTGCCGGGCGACGTTGGACAGGGCCTCCCGGAGCACGGGCAGCACCTGCCTGCGAACCTCCACGGGCAGTCCCTCCAGGTCCCCCTCGGTCGCGAGCAGCGGCTGGTGACCGAGGACCCGTCCCACCTCGGCGACGGTGTGGGCGACCCCGCGCGTGAAGGACGTCGCGTCGTCCTCGGGACGCGCCTCGAAGGCGATGAGCCGCAGGTCACGCACCACCGCCTCGAGCCGCTCGAGCAGCTCGTCGCGAGCAATGCCCGGCCGGGTCGGGTCCGGGTCGTCGTCGCTCGGGCGCGCAGCCATCATCCCGAGGGCGATGACGTCCTGGAGGACGGTGTCGTGCAGGTCACGCGAGATGCGCTGGCGTTCCTCGAGGAGCGCGAGTCGCTCGTGGTGGATCCGGTTCTGCCCGAGTGTCAGCACCATCGTCATGTCGCGGGACAGGTCGACCAGGAGGTCCTCGTCCGCGGCCTCGAAGGGCGCCCGACCCGCCGCGCGGAACGTCGTGAGCAGTCCGGTGAGGCCGGACGGGTCGTGGAAGGGGACGACGAGCCCGGGACCCACGCGCCGCCGCAACGCGGGGGGCATGGTCGGCGGAGGGTCAGCGAGCCGACGGGGCACCCCGGCCCGGACCCACTCCCCGAGCGTGTCGGCGTCGAGCCGCACCCGGCCCCGGAGGTGCGTCGTCGCCGCCGGGCCGACCGCCGCCAGCGTCGTGAACCGGTGCGCTCGGGGGTCGTGCACGACGAGGCTGGCGTTCTCGGAGTCGAGGAGCTGCGCGACGCCCGCGACGAGGGCAGAGTGCAGGTCGGCGAGGGATGTGCCCGAGAGGGCGAGGCCCATGAGGTCGGTCACCAGCTCGGCGAGCTCGACCCGCTGCCCGCTGCGCCGCTCGGCCGTCAGCCGGGGCCGGGCGTCCCGCTCCACGACGAGGAACTTCCGCTCACCGGTCTCGGTGACCACGAGGCGCCCCCAGGAGTCGCACGGGATGTCGGTGCCGTCGGCGGCCCGCCGGACCACCTCGAGCGCGTGCACGTGGCCGGGTCCCTCGCGCTCGTGCTCGGCGAGCACGGAACGCGCCCGTGCACGGCTCGCCGACGGCGAGATGTCGTAGAGGCTCACGGCGCACAGCTGCTCACGCGTGCGACCGAGCAGCTGGCTCGCTCCGCTGCTGGCGTACTCGATCCGTCCGCTCGAGGCGTCGACGACGAACACCGACTCGGACACCATGTCGAGCATCTGGAGCAGCCGGCGTCGCGCGCGGTCCTCCGCACGCTGCCGCGTGGTGTCCCGCAGACTGGCGAGGACGAGCCGGTGGCCCTCGGCCTCGACCGACGAGAGGGCGATCTCGACGGGCACCTCGGCACCGTCCGCACGCCGCAGTGCCGCGTCGCCACCCTCCGCCATGACCCGCACCCTGGGGGCGTTCCGAAAGGCCCGCTCCCAGGTCCGGTGGCGGTCGCGGACCGACAGCGGCACGAGCAGGTCGAAGGACTCCCCGAGGAGCTGCGCCCGGGAGTAGCCCGAGATCTCCTCGAGCCGGTGGTTGAGGTAGGCCACCGACCCGTCCTCGGCGACCAGGAGCGTGGCATCGGGAGCTCTCTCGAGGATCTCCCGCACCAGCGGGTCCTCGAGGACGGTCAGGTCCTCGACCGTCGCCCGCGGCACCCGCGCCGGGGCGGCCACGGGGGTGAGGGTCACGACGCAGCCGACCGAGTGCCCGGCGTCGTCGGGACGTGGCGAGAGGACGAGGTCGAACCAGCGCCCGCTCGCGGGTCCGTCACACGGGATGGTGAACGTCACCGGGGCGCTGCGCTCGCCGGCGCACAGACCGCGCAGCACGGCGGCCACCTGCCCCGACACCCCGTCCCCGGCGACCTCGCACGCCGCGAGGTAGGACGCGCCGGGTCCGCACGCCGCGGAGCTGCCGCCGTTGGCCTCCCTGAAGCGCTCCCATGCGTCGTTGACCGCCACGACGACGCCGTCGCGGTCGAGCACCGCCAGCTCGACGTCCGCGGGCTCGATGGGTCCCGGCCCGGACCACCGGTGCCGGGTCGCCGGGTGGGGGGATACCACGGCAACGATCGTCGCGACCGTGATCGTCCGGCGCCAGTGCCGAAGGTCCCGCCACGGGGCCGTCCGGTTGGCCGACGTCGCACCCGGGTACCGGTCCCCCCATGGACGGTGTTCGCTCGCGGCTCGTGGACTCGACGGCGCCCTCGGACCCCGCGGGCGTCGTCCTCGTCCTCCACGGCGGCGGCGCGCGACCCGGGTCCGTCGACGTCAGCCCGGCCCAGCTGTCGGTGCTCCGGATGGTGCCCGTCGCCACGCGCCTCGCCCGCGCCGGACGGGGACGGCTCGCCGTCCTGCGGCTGCTCAACTCGACCCGTGGCTGGGGGACGCGCCCATCCCCCGTCGACGACGCGCGCTGGGCACTCGGGCAGGTCCGGGAGCGCTTCGGCGCCGACCGGCCGGTGGCCCTCGTCGGCCACAGCCTCGGCGGACGGGCCGCGCTCCTCGCCGCCGACGACCCCGCCGTGCGCTCGGTGGTGGGTCTCGCGACGTGGCTCGGCCCGGCCGACCCCGTCGGCCCGGTGGACGGGCGCGACGTCCTCCTCGTGCACGGGGACGCCGACCGCGTCGCCTCGGTCGACCGGGTCCGTGCCGCCGCGAACGGCCTCGGCAGGCGCAGTGGTCTCGTCACCGTGCGCGGGGGGAGCCACTCGATGCTGCGCCACCACGCCGCGTTCGACGGTCTCGCCGCCCGATGGGTGGCGTCGAGCCTGCTCGGCGACCAGCCCGGAGCCGTCCTCGCCCGGGTGCTCGCCGGTGAGCGTGAGGTCGACCTCTGACCAACGATCGCGGGCCGGGCGCCGTCGACCGGGGCCACGCCGCGTCCTGGTCGGCGGGGAGCCCGGCGAGGCGCCACTCGAGCATCCCTTGGTGGAGTCGCCGGAAGGCGACGCGGTGGCGGCCGACTCGACGCGGACGCTGCTGCGTTCCGACCGACGGACGCCGTCAGTCGCCGCGCAGGACGTCCCGCCGCCGGCGGTACTCCTGCTCGTCGATCTCGCCGCGGGCGTAGCGCTGGTCGAGGATCCACTGCGCGTCGGGGCGGTCCGCGTCGCGTGGCGGACGATGCGGCGCGGCCCCGGCATCCGGGCTCCTCGGTCCCGCCGCCCAGCGCACGGCGAGCACGATCCCGACGATCACCAGGGCCCAGAACACCACCATCCCCAGTCCCAGTCCCCACCAGCCCACGTAGCCCATCCCGTCGTGACCGAACACGTGGAGCACCTCCTTCGTCCGAGGCCTCCACGGTCCTCCCCGTCCCTGTGCGCTGCGTGTGGATCCCGTGAAGTTCCGATGACGCCCGGCCTCACCTCACGTGGCGGCCGCCCAGAGCGGACCGGCCAGCACACCCAGGAGCACCGCCAGCGCGCTCGCCAGGTAGGCCGTCCGAGCGGCCCACGGCCTCGCCGAGGCCGCGGCCGGTTGCGCCCGTCCGAGCGACGGCGCGACCCATCGCAGGTAGTAGTAGAGCGACGCGAGCGAGTTGAGGAGGACAGCGACGGCGAGCCAGGGCATTCCGCCGTCCCAGGCTGCCGTGGCCGTGGTCAGCTTGCCCACGAACACCGCGGTCGGCGGGGTCCCGACCAGGCCGAGGAGTGCCACGACGAGCGCCACTGCCAGCCCCGGCCGCGCGCGGACCAGTCCCGCGTAACCGGCGAGGTCACGGACGTCGGGAAGCGCGACCGTCACCGCGAACGCGCCGACGTTCGTCACGGCGTACCCGGCGAGGTAGACGAGCAGCGAGGGCAGGGCGAGGTCACTGTGCCCCGCGACCGCGACCGGCACGAGGAGGTAGCCGGCCTGGCTCACGGTGGACCAGCCGAGCAGCCGCCGCGGGTCCTGCTGCGCGAACGCCGCGAGGTTGCCCAGCGTCATGCTCGCGACCGCGAGGGCCGCGACGAGCGCCCCCCATGCCACGGTGTCCGGGAGGGCGAGGACGAGGCGCCAGAGCGCGACGACCGCACCCACCTTGGGCACCGTCGTGACGAACACCGCCGCGAGCCCCGTCGCTCCCTGCGCCGCGTCCGGCACCCAGAAGTGGGCGGGCACCGCGCCGGCCTCGAAGGCCAGGCCGGCGACGACGAGGACCGCGCCCGCCGCGACGACGACGGTCGGCAGGCCGTCCAGCCTCATCGCGAGATCGAGGTAGCCGGTGGTCCCGGCGAGCCCGTACAGGAGGGTCACGCCCAGCAGCAGGAGGATGCCGACGAGGGCGCCGAGGAGATACGTCTTCAGGGCGGCCTCCGCACCTCGGGTCGACCGTCGCAGGCCGACGAGGGCGTAGACCGGCAGGCTGGCGAGGAGGAACCCGACGGCGACGACGAGGAGGTCCTGCGCGCCCGCGAGGACGAGCGCCCCCGTCGCGGCGAAGAGGACGAGGGCATACGTCTCGCTCTCGCGGTCGTCACCCGCGAGCTCGTCTCCCCCCAGGAGCAGGACGAGCAGGGTCGCCAGGGCGACCACCACCCGTGCCACCGTCGTCGTCGTGTCGACGACGAAGGCGCCGTCGAACGCCGGCCCGGGAGAGCCCGACCCGACCGCCGCAGCCACGGCGCCGCCCACCAGGGCCGCGCTCGCGAGGACCCGCAGCCGCCACTGCCGCAGGCGCGGCGTGAACGAACCACCGAGCAGGCAGGCCAGGCCGGCCCCGAAGAGGACCATCTCCGGGAGCATCGCGAGCGGCCGCATGGCCATGGACTCCACCGGTCAGCGCCCGACGAGGTCGACGACGGAAGCGGCAGCGGGCTCGACGACGTCGAGGAGCGGACGCGGGACGAGGCCGATGACGAGAGAGAGCACGAGCAACGGCGCGACGGCCCACAGCTCGGGTCCCCGCACGTCGGTGAACCCCCGCGAGCTCGGGCCGAGGTCGCCGGTGAACACCCGTTGGAGGGTCCACAGGAGCACGGCCGCGACGAGGAGGATGCCGAGCAGCCCGACGGCGCTCCACGGGACGGTGGCGATGCTCCCGGTGAAGATCTGGAACTCGGCGACGAACCCGGACAGCGCGGGGAGGCCGAGGGACGCGAACGCGCCGACCGCGAACAGCGCGGTCGTCCGCGGTGCCGTCCCGGCGAGCCCGCCGAAGCGGTCGATCTCGTACGTCCCGGCGCGGTCCAGGAACACGCCGGCGACGAGGAAGAGCGCGGCCGTGACCAGGCCGTGGCTCACCATCTGGGTGACGGCGCCGGTGACCGCGATCTCCCGGGCGCGGGCCGAGCCGTCGGTGACGACCCCTGCCGCGCCGACGGCGAGGACGACGTAGCCCATGTGGTTGACCGAGGTGTAGGCGATCATCCGCTTGAGGTCGCGCTGCGCGAGGGCGACGAGCGCTCCCCACAGCACCGACACGAGGCCGACGGCGAGGACGACCCACGCCCACGCCCGCCAGGCGTCCGGCAGCAGGGTCATGCCGAGCCGGACGAAGCCGTACGTCCCGAGCTTGAGGAGGACACCGGCGAGCACGGCGGACCCGACGGCCGGGGCGTCGGTGTGCGCCGGGGGCAGCCAGGTGTGGAACGGCACGGTCGGGGTCTTGACGGCCAAGCCCAGCAGGATCGCGCCGAGCACGACGGCTGCGGTCGTGCCACCTCCGGCGAAGGGCCCCTGGCGCCGCAGCTCGAGCAGGTCGAAGGTGTGCGGGTCGGCGGCGAGGTAGAGGCCGATGAAGCCGGCGAGGAGGGCGAGGGAGCCGAGGAAGGTGTAGAGGAAGAACTGGAGCGCCGAGCGGGCCCGGTCACCGTGCCCCCAGCCCGCGATGACGACGTACATGCCGACGATCGTGAGGTCGAAGAAGGCGAAGAAGAGGATGAGGTCGGCGGCCGCGAAGACGCCGAGGCTGACGGTCTCGAGCGCGAGGAAGAGGGCCGCCCGGGAGCGCGGCCGATCGGGGTCGCGGACGGAGTACACGGCGCACGCGAGGAAGACCACGGCCGTCATGGCGACGAGCGGCAGCGACAGGCCGTCCAGCCCCACGTGGTAGCTGGCGTGGACCCCGGGGATCCACGGCACCTGCTCGTCGAACGCGAGGGTGCCGGGCGGCGGGGTGTCGTACCGCGCCCAGAGGACGCCCACGAGGACCACCTCGAGCGCCGAGGCGGCGACCCAGCCCCAGCGGGCGACGGCCGGCGCCGCTCCCGGCAGGAGGAGCAGGCCCGCGGCCGCGAGCGGGAGGAAGACGGTCAGGGAGAGCACGCTCACCTCACGACGAGGATCAGGACGGTGCCGAGCGCGACGAGCGCGACGGCCTGGACGTAGTACTGGTGCAGCTGGCCGGTCTGCGGGCGTCGGGCGAGCGCACCGGCGCGGCGGACCGAGGCCGCCACCGCGAGGACGGCCCCGCGCACCCGGCGGTCGTCCGCTGCCCCGACGACGGCCGCCAGCCGGCGCGTCGCGGTGGCGGCGCCGACGACGGCGACCGACAGCTGCCCGTCGACCCGGTCGAGGGCGTGCGCCAGGCGGAGGGTGGGACGGACGAGGACCGCGTGGACGGCCGCCTCGACCCCGCCCCAGGCGAGCAGCACCCGGGCCGGGCGGCCGACCAGCCGGGCGCGTCCCCACCCGACGAAAGCGAGCACGAGCAGCGACAGCACCCCACTACCGACCATCGCCGCGGTCGTGGGCTGCGTGAGCGGCCCGCCGACGACGGCACCCAGCCGCTCGGCGACGACGGGGACGGCGACGCCCCCGAGCAGTGCGGCCCCCGCGGCGAGGACGGCGACCGCCACACCGAGCGAGACCGGGACCGTTCCTCGCGCTTCCTCCTCGCTGCCGCGCAGCGTCCGGGCACGCTCGGCCTCCCCGCCCCGCACCGGGGCCCACAGGACGCGGACGACGACCCCGGCGTACGCCGCCGACAGCGCGGCACCGACGACGGCGACCACGCCGAGGGCGGGCGACTGCTCGAAGACCGCCGCCAGGACCAGGTCCTTGGTGGCCCAGAGCGACAGCGGCGGCAGCCCGGCGAGGGACAGCAGGGCGACGGTCGCCGCGGCCCGCACGACCGGCCACTGCGCCACCGTGCCTCGCAGGCCCTCGAGGGACTTCGTGCCGAGCGCCGAGAGCCAGGCACCCGCCGCGAGGAAGAGCGCCGCCTTCGTCGCCGCGTGCGCCACGAGGTGCCCGACCCCGGCGGACGTGGCGCCGACGCCCGCGGCGAGCACGACGAAGCCGAGCTGGGCGGACGTGGAGGCCGCGAGCAGCTGCTTGAGGTCGCGCTGTCCGAGCGCGACCGCACCGAGGGCGACGGTCGTCAGGGCCCCGGACCAGGCGGTGACGGACCCCGCCCAGGAGGTCGCGAGCAGCAGGCCGTCGAGCCGCAGGAGCAGGTAGCCGCCCATCGCGACCATGGCGGCGGAGTGCAGGAGCGCGCTGACCGGGGCCGGCCCGTCCATCGCCCGGGAGAGCCAGAAGGCGAGCACCAGCTGGGCCGCCTTGCCGAGCGCGGCGACGAGGACGCCCCCGGCCACGACGTCCCGCCAGCCGGCCGGTGCCACGGCGAGGTGGTCCAGGCCTAGCCCCGCGCCACCGGCGAGGGCGGCGCCCGCCGCCAGGTAGAGGCCGAGGTCGGCGGCACGGGTCGTGAGGAACGCCGTGAGGCCCGAGGCGACGCGCCGGGCGTCTCGCCAGACGAAGCCGATGAGCGCGTACGAGGTGGCCCCCATGACCTCCCAGGCGAGGAGCAGCGTCGGCAGGGTCGTCGCCGTCACGGTGAGCAAGGCTCCTGCGGTGAAGAGGAGCATCAGCCCGTGGAAGCGCGGGCGTGCACCGCGGACGTCGGCGGACCCGCCGACCAGGGCGAGCGTCGCGACGACCGCGACGACCGGGGCGAGGACCGCCGCCGGCCCGTCGACGGCGAGAGCGAACTCGGACCCGGCGAGGAACGGCACGCCGGCCACCGGGCGGGCCACGACGACGACGACGGCGAGGACGCTCGTGACGGTCGCGACCCCGACACCCACGGTCGGGGCGACCCACGGCCGTCGGGCCGGCCCGGGGGCGAGCAGGAGCACTCCGCCGGCGGCCGCGGGCAGCACGACGAGCGCCCAGAGGGCTGCCTGGGCGGTGGTCATGCGGCGGCCCACCTCATCCGGAGAGGTCCGTCGCGGAGTCGGTCATGTCGCTCCCCCGGTGGCGGTGGACGAGGGTCGCGACGGCGAAGCCCATGGCCATCTCGACGGTCATGGCGGCGAGCACCACGAGGAGGAGCACCTGCCCCGTGGGGTCGGGCGCGAGGAACCACCACATCGCCCCCGCGGCGAGGAGCACGGCGTTGACCATGACCTCGAGGCCCATCATCACCATGACGACGACCTGCTGCGAGATCGCGCCGTAGAGCCCGACGCCGAACAGTGCCGCGGCGACGAGCAGGACGGTCTGGAGGGTCATCGGTCCACTCCCCCGCGCTCGGGGTCGCGCGGCGGCCGCACGTCGAGGTCGTCGCCGAGACGGTCGTAGCGGGACCGGCCGGCGGCCAGGACGATGCCCCCGACGATCGTGGCGACCATGACCGGGCTGACGACCACCATGACGAGCATGTGCCGGCCCATGAGGGCCTCTCCGAGGGCGGCCGTGACGTCGGGCGACGGGGCCCCCCGACGCGTCGGCCAGGGCACGAGCACCGCGCCGGCGCCGAGGACCACGAAGGCGAGCACCGAGACCACGAGGGCCACCCGCTTGTCGTGGACCATGGACATGGGCATGAGGGCGGGGTTCATCCCCATGTACATGACCATGTACACCGCCATGACGGCCATCTCCATGACCATCATGAGGACCGTGACGACCCCGACGTAGTTCTGCTGCAGCAGGAGCAGCGCGAGGCCCACCGCCACGAAGGACAGCGCGAGGGCGTAGGTGGCGCGGGCCATCGAGTCCACGACGAACACGGCCACCGCCGAGGCGACGGCCACGGCGCCGAGCAGCCAGAAGGCGATGTCGACGAGCACCCGGTCACCCCCTTCCCGCGGCGACGACCGCGACGACGAGGTCCTGGACGAGAACGGCGGGCAGCAGGACGACCCACCCGACCTCCATGAACCGCTCCGGCCGGAGGGACGGCAGCCGGCGCCGGACGCCGACGAGCACCGCGAGCAGCACGGCTGCCTTGAGCGGCACCCACGCCCACCCGGGCAGCAGCGGGCCCGCGCCCCCGCCGAGGAACATCGGCACGGCGAAGAGCGCGCCGGCGGCGAGGAGCGCGTACCTTCCCGCCTGGACGAGGAGCCGGTCGACGCCGTTCAGCTCGGCGAGCACCCCGCCGGCGATGTCGCGTCCCGCCGGGAGCGCGAAGGGCCCCCAGACCGAGAACGCGACGACGCCGAGGCAGTAGACCGCGAACGCGACCGGCATCCAGACGACGAACCACAGCCCCGACTGGGCTGCCGCGACCACACCGACGTCGAGGCTGGCGGCACCGACCGCGGGGGCGACGAGCGCGAACATCAGCGGCAGCTCGTAGGCCAGGGCGAGGGCGAGGAACCGGTACCCACCGATCAGCGAGTGCGCGGAGTTCGCGCCCCAGCCCAGCAGCCAGACGAGGGCCCAGACGAGGACGTCCATGGTGTTGAACCAGACGAGGCCGACGTCGAGGTCGGACAGCACCCGGTCCCCGAGCGGGACGACCGCCACCATGAGCAGCGCGGCGACGACCAGGCCGCCACCCCCGACCCGCCAGAGCAGGCTGTCGGCCGACACGGGGGCCCGTCGGCGCTGGCGGAGGAGGCGCGCCGTCTCGTCGAGCGGTCGGGTCAGGCTCGGCCGCAGCCGGACCCGCTCGGCCCGCGCGTCGACGAGGCCGTCGAGCACGACGGCTCCGACGGCCAGGGCGACCAGGACGGCGGCCCAGACGAGCACACCGGCCGGACCGACGGTCGTCAGCGAGGAGGCGGCGTCAGGCATCGACGGCCTCCTGGGCGGTGGCGGACCCGAGGCTCGCGACGAGCAGCCGCGCGACCCCGAGGTCGAGGCCCGTGACGAGGGACGCCACCGTCTCGGGCGGGACGGCCTGATGGCCCGCCCTGGCCCCTCCGGCCGCCCGGTCGAGCAGGACGAGCAGCCGGTCACGACAGTCCCCGACGACGTCGCCGCCCGCCCCGATCTCCAGCGCCCGGTCCGCCGTGACGGGTGCGGCGCCGCCCAACGACCAGCGCAGGGTCCACGACTGCTCGACCCGATGCCGGAGGGCTCGGACGAGGCTGGCCGCGACGTCCTCCCTCCCGTCCAGCACGGCGTCACGCGCCCGCCGGGCGCCGGAGGCCCCGACGTCGTCCCCGGCGAGGGCGAGCACCGACGCCACGTCGTCGCACCACCGCGCGGCGGCCGGTCCGACGTCGCCGGGCTCCCCGGCCGCGGGGTCGCCGACGAGGCGCCCCACGGCACCGACGACGAGGTCACCGTGCAGGGTGACCTCGAGGACGAGCCCGGCGGGCCACCCCGGCAGGACCGGCCCGAGCCGCAGCGGCAGCTCGTCCATCTCGAGCCCGTCGCGGTCCTCCTCGGACCCCTCCGCGAGGGGGATGCCGTCCGGCGCCATGTCCATGTCGCCGTGGTCCATCCCCTCGTGACCCATGTCCCCGTCATCCATCGACTCGTGGTCCATGTGTCCGTGACCCATCGACTCGTGGTCCATCTCTTCGTGGTCGCCCCCGCCGGCGGGCCTCGATCGGGCTTCGGCGTCGGCGCGCTGGGCGTCCTCGTCCCGCAGGTGGCGCTCCGCCGCGTCCAGCGCCTCCCCGGCGGCGGCCACGTCGATCAGGTTCGTGCGGGCGCGCGGGCCGGGCAGGGCGTCCCAGAGCCGCTCGACGACCTCCGCGAGCTCGCCGGTCGCCGGGCCGGCGACGAGGAGCACGTCGGCGCTGGCCGGCGAGTCGGCCACCCGCCAGCCGCGCGCTGACAGGGCACGCTCGGCGGCGACCCGCACGTCCCAGAAGCCGGGGCACTCGAGGACGAGCACCCGCGTGGCGCGCACCGCGCGCCCGGTCAGCCACCGCCTCAGACCCATCGCAGCGCCCCCCC
>OEIU01000408.1_pt1 | contig 41240 bp, 34 predicted proteins | sample 1539221 | NCBI WGS metagenome assembly OEIU01 (sample SAMN03792071, study PRJEB22550) | activated sludge metagenome | feature: wastewater treatment plant; material: activated sludge; isolation source: Wastewater treatment plant of a petroleum refinery complex | place: Argentina: Zarate | collected...
CCGCCCCGCGTGGGGGGGGAGGGGGGGCAATATTCTGTGGGGGGCCGCTTCGGGGGTGGGGGAGAGGGGCCGGACGCGGGGGGGCACCAGCGGGACTTCCCCCCCCGCCACGATCGCCGTGTCGATCGTGCCCGCCCGCAAGGCGGCGAGCGCCTGGCTCAGCGCGACGAGCGAGGACGAGCAGGCCGTGTCCACCGTCAGGCTCGGTCCCCGGAAATCGAAGACGTAGGAGATGCGGTTGGAGACGATCGAGAGCGCCCCCCCGGTCGCGGAATAGCCGTCCGCGCCGGAGATGTCGGCGTTGCGCAGCGTCTGGTACTCGGTCGAGGAGGCGCCGACGAAGACGCCGACCTCGGTCCCCGCCACGTCCGAGCGCCGGATGCCGGCATCTTCCAGCGCTTCCCAGGTCAGTTCGAGCAGGAGCCGCTGCTGGGGGTCCATCTGCTCGACCTCGCGCGGAGACAGGCCGAAGACGGAAGGGTCGAAGCTCCAGACGTCGTCGATGGTGCCGGCGGACCAGACATAGCTCTTGCCCGCTTCCCGGAGGCGAGGATGGCCGTGCCTGTCCAGGGACCAGCGGTCCTGCGGGATCTCGCGCACCGAGCAGCGCCCCGCCACGAGGTTCTTCCAAAGCTCCTCGACGCCCGAGGCCCCGGGCAGGCGGCAGGCTCGCCCGACCACGACGACGTCACGATTGGAATTCGGTGTTTGCAGCACCTTGGCTCCAGGGGCACGGTTGCCGATCGATCACCCGGCCATCCGCCGGACGGAATCCGGGCGGCGACGCTGAGAGGCGAACTCCGACGCCAGCATATTTGTAATGTTGCATTGCGGCAAGATGGCGCGGACCGGATGATCCGCGGGGTGCCGAGCCCGGCTGATGCTTCGCGAATGCGGCGATACTTGGGTTGTTTTCCCAAGAACAGGGGGAACCTGTCTCAGAGCGGAGGGTTCTGCTCGACAAGCCGAATGTTCTCGGCAATGCAAGCGAGGGAAGACGATGATCGGTTGGGCTTTGACATTTCTCGTGGTGGCGCTGGTCGCTGCCGTACTCGGCTTCGGCGGCATCGCAGGTACTGCGGTCGAGATCGCCAAGCTGATCTTCTTCGTTGCGATCGTGCTGTTTGCGATCTCCGCGATCGTCGGCTTGCTGAGGGGGCGCACGCCGGGCGTATAGATGCCTACCCCTGGGATTGCATGAGCCTTTCGAGTGGGGCTCTCTCTACCGCCTTCCGGGCGGTGCCCCGTGCAGCCTGGGCGATCGCATATGGCGCGGCGGCAACCGCAATGTGAACCCGATCGCGTTTTTAGTGTGAAGGAAGAGTTCGGCTGCGACACGCCATATGCGACAGCCCCCCGCCTCCGGAGGGGGGCTGCGCTCAGCTCGCGATCTGAAGCGCGGCGCGGGTCATGTTGTCGGGGCCGAGATCGCCGACGTCGTCCACGGCGAGGAGCGCCGCGAGGCGCGAGCGGGCCCGGTTCACGCGGCTCTTGATGGTGCCGACGGCGCAGTCGCAGATATGGGCAGCCTCCTCATAGGAGAAGCCGGAAGCCCCTACGAGAAGGAGCGCCTCGCGCTGCTCGGGCGGAAGCTTGGCCAGCGCGGTTCGGAAATCCTCGAAATCGAGCCGCGAACCCTGTTCCGGCTGGGCCTTCAGGCGGCCGGCATAGGAGCCGTCGGGATCCTCCACCTCGCGCCGGCGCTTGCGATATTCGGAATGGAACAGGTTCCGCAGGATGGTGAACAGCCACGCGTTGAGGTTCGTGCCGCGCTCGAAGCGGTCGATATGCGACAGCGCGCGCAGGAGCGTGTCCTGGACGAGATCGTCCGCGCGGTCGACCTGCCCGCAGAGCGAGATGGCGAAGGCCCTCAGGCTCGGCACCGCCGCCAGCAAGGCGTCTCTCAGTTCGGGCTCGGGCTGTGAATTCACGCCTTCGACTCCTGGCCCAGCCGCGCGAGGATCTGCGTCAGCCGGTCGGGCACGGGTTGTTCGGCGAGCTCGCCGTACATGGCTCTCAGCTTATCGCCGATCTGCGCCTGGATCACGCGGTCCAGGGACGGCGTCGGTTCCGGTTTTCTCATTGCCCCGATCGAGGCGGCCCTGGGATCTCGTCTGTCCCGCTTCGCCGAACCCGCCATGCCCACCCCAAACTCTGCGTCGAAAACCGGCCTTAACGCCGTCAGGCCCCCGAAGGTTCCATCCGGTGCGGAACTTTCGGCTGCCTTGCGGGTTGGGGGGCGATTGTCTAACCACCGCCATACAACGTTCCGAGGCCCTTGGATGTCGCCAGCGCAACTCGTGGTGCAATACCTGCCGTATCTTCGCCGGTACGCGCGGGCGCTGACGGGCAGCCAGGTGGCCGGCGACGCCTATGTCGCGGCCACCCTCGAGACGCTCGTGAGCGATCCGGCCGCGATCGGCGGGCAGGGCCCGGGGAAGGGGGCCCCGGTCCCGGGCTTCACCCGGGTCTGGGACCTGCTTGGGGTGGACGGCGAGAGCGAGCCCGCCGGCCCCGGCCCGCCCGCCGAGGTCCGCCTCGGGCAGATCACGGCGCTGCCGCGGCAGGCGTTCCTGCTCTCGAGCCTCGAGGGATTCTCCGAGGAGGAGGCCGCCGTCATCCTCGACGCCACGGTCGATCGCGTAAGGGAGCTCGTCGACGAGGCGGGGCGCGAGCTGGCCGCGGACATCGCTACCGACATCATGATCATCGAGGACGAGCCGCTGATCGCGATGGATCTCGAATCGCTCGTGGAGGGGCTGGGCCACCGGGTGACAGGCATCGCCCGCACGCGGACGGAGGCGGTCAGCCTCGCCCGCGGCAGGCGTCCCGGCCTCATCCTGGCCGACATCCAGCTCGCCGACGGCAGCTCGGGCCTCGATGCCGTCAACGATCTTCTGGAGACCTTCGAGGTGCCGGTGATCTTCATCACGGCCTATCCCGAGCGGTTCCTGACCGGCGAGCGTCCCGAGCCCGCCTTCCTGATCGCCAAGCCCTTCCAGCCGGCGAACGTGTCGGCCGTCATCAGCCAGGCGCTCTTCTTCCAGCAGACGGCCCGGCGGCGCGAGGCCACCTCGGCCTGAGGCCGCTTCCGGCCTCGCCGGGAACCTCGGCTGCGCCATCGGCGTTATCCCCCCGCAACGAAAGCGGGGGGTCGGGATGGCGGCAAAAGGTGGCACACTCCTTTCGCTGGGTGTCGCGTCGGCTGTTCTGGCGGCGTTCGTCCCCGGGGTCTTCGATCCGGCGCCCGCTCTGGTCGCCTCGCCCGTCGTCGCCGTCGAGAAGCCGGTCCTGGCCGAACCTCCGGTCCCGATTGCCCTGCCCGCGACTCCGCCGGCCCGGCCTGCGGCCGAGACCGCACCCGCTTCCAGCCCGCAGGCGCCGGAGACGATCGTGTCCCCCTTCGGGCACCGCGTCGTGGTCCAGCGCCGCCGGTCGGGGATTCCGCTGGGCTGCGAGCGCCTCGTAAGCCCGCTTGTGCATTCCTCCGCCTCCGCGACCATCGGCCGCTGCATCACTTAGAACTGCCTCGCGAGGCAGGTGCTGGCACGCCCGCTGGCATCTCCCTCAATCTCCATCCTGCTCCTCTCCGTCATGGCCGGGCTCGTCCCGGCCATGACGTTGAAGCTCGTGAGACAGATGGAGAGGGATAGCGCGCGACGAGCGGGGATGGCCGGACAAGCCCGCCCATGATGCCGATGGCAAATAGTGGCGCCCGTGGCGAGCAGTCCGGCCCGAGCGGCCGGATTTCCTATGGGCGAGGCCAAGAAAAAAGGCGTGACTGCACGGAGGCAGCCACGCCATTCAGGTGCCGGCCGATGGGGGCAAAGCGGGGCCGGTTGCCTAATTAACGCCGGGTCGCTGGCCTTGTTCCGGGGCTCTCGAAAATTTCCTCATTCGTGATCGGCGAGATAGCGGTGGCCGGAAGCTTGGCCGCCCTTCCGGCCCGCCTCCGAAGCCAGCTCGCGGTCCTGCGAGAAGGATCGCTTTTCGGCGGGCACGCTGCGCCCGCCCTTGCTGGCGATCTCGCGCTGGCGCTCCTCGCTCATCGAGGCGAAGCCTCTGGTCGAGGTCGGATGGCCTCTCGGCATGGTTACCTCCTGGGTTGTCGCCAGGGTCAACAGGCGAGCAAATCGCCTAGTTCCACGTCCGCGGCCGTTCGGCGCTGTTGACGCAGCGCAGCAAATCGCGCATGAGAAAGGCAGGCGTCAGCCCCGAGAAAGGGCTTGATCGGAGCCGCGTGATGTCCGCTTGCATGCGGCTCGGCTCCCTCTTCGTTCGCCCGCTTCCCGGAATGCCCCGATCACGCGGGCAGCCCATAGCGTCCGACGCCGGCGCCGATCCATCGCGCCGTCGCGTCTTTTCGAAAGACTCCATTCCTTTGACCGATTTTCAGCAGTTCCATCTGGCGGCGCCCATTCTCCGCGCGCTCGCCGAGGAGGGCTATGAAAGCCCGACCCCCATCCAGCTTCAGGCCATTCCGAGCGTGATGGCCGGCCGCGATCTCCAGGGCATCGCCCAGACCGGCACCGGCAAGACCGCCGCCTTCGCGCTGCCCATCCTGCACCGGCTGGCCAAGGAGCCCGTGCGCCCGCGGCCCAAGGGCACCCGCGTCCTCGTCCTCAGCCCGACGCGCGAGCTGGCGAGCCAGATCGCCGACAGCTTCCGTGCCTATGGCCGCCATCTGCGTCTGTCGACGACCGTGGTCTTCGGCGGCGTGCCGATCGGCCGCCAGCAGCGCGCCCTGGCCGGCGGCGTCGACATCCTCGTCGCGACCCCCGGCCGTCTTCTCGACCTCGTCGACCAGCGCAGCCTGACCCTCCAGGACGTCGAGATCCTGGTCCTCGACGAGGCCGACCAGATGCTCGACCTCGGCTTCATCCATGCGCTCCGCCGCATCGTGACGCTGGTTCCGCGGAAGCGGCAGACGCTGTTCTTCTCCGCCACCATGCCCAAGAGCATCGAGCAGCTCTCGGCCCAGTTCATCGCCGATCCGGTCAAGGTCGCCGTGACGCCCGTCGCGACGACGGCCGAGCGGGTCGAGCAGAGCGTGCTCTTCGTCGCCCAGCCCGACAAGCCGGCCCTCCTGCGCGCCGTGATCGAGGACCGCGACATCGACCGGGTGCTCGTCTTCACGCGGACGAAGCACGGCGCCGACAAGGTGGTCGCGCAGCTCGCCCGCTCCGGGATCGAGGCCGCCGCCATCCACGGCAACAAGAGCCAGGGCCAGCGCGAGCGCGCGCTCGCCGATTTCAAGGCGGGACGCAACCGCGTCCTCGTCGCGACCGATATCGCGGCGCGGGGCATCGACGTGGACGGCGTCTCCCACGTCGTCAATTTCGACCTGCCCAACGTGCCCGAGAGCTATGTCCACCGCATCGGCCGCACGGCGCGGGCGGGGGCCGACGGGCAGGCCGTCTCGTTCTGCAATCAGGAGGAGCGGGCCTATCTGCGCGACATCGAGAAGCTGACCCGCCTCGCGGTCCCGGTCGCGGATTATCCGCCGGGCTTCGCACCCGCGCAGCGCGAGCCGGCGGTCGCGGCCGAGCCGGCCTCCCATCGCCGCGGCGCCCGTCCCGAGGGGCAGCGCCAGGGCCGCCGTCCCGGCGGGCCGAATCCCGGCCGCGGCCCTGCAAGCGCCTCCCGGGATGCGCACCGGCCCGGCGAGCAGGGCGCGTCCCACCGGGGACAGCCCTCCGAGGGCCGGCGCCCCAAGCCTCAGAAGCCGGTCCCCGGCTGGGAGCCGGCCCCCGGCCGGGATCGGAATGCGGCGCGCGGGGAGGGCGGCGGCGGAATCGCCTGGCTCCAGCGCGGACCTTCCCGGGGCCGCTGAGCGTGCGCTCCGTTTCAATCGGATGACCGGGACGACATCGGCGGGACATCCGGCATGGTCAAACGGGGCGCCGGGGCTGTATGAGAACAGCCGCGGGGAACCTCATGGCCGGCGACGACGATCAGGGCGGATTTCTTTCCGGCAGGGGCGATTCGAGCGGCCCCGCCCAGGCGATGGATGACAGCGCCGCCTTGCCCGACCTGGATTCGGGGGGCGAGGACAGCTTCACCGAGACGACCCACGTCTCGTGGGGGCAGAAGCTGATGGATTCCATCGTCGGGGTCGGACTCGGGCTGCTCCTGGTCCTGGCGATGTCGGCCTTGCTGTTCTGGAACGAGGGCAGGGCGGTCCAGACCTATCGCTCCCTCGAGGAGGGGGCCGGGATCGTCGTGAAGGCCGATGCCGACCGCGTCGATCCGGGGAACGAGGGCAAGCTCGTCCATGTCCAGGGCGATCTGACAGCGCAGGTGCCGGTCTCCGATTCCACGTTCGGCATCCGCGCCAAGGCGGCCCGCCTCGTGCGCCATGTCGAGATGTACCAGTGGAAGGAGGAGCGCCACACCGAGACGAAGAAGCATCTCGGCGGCAGCGAGGAGCGCGTCACCACCTATACCTACAGGCATGTCTGGGAAGACAAGCGGATCGATTCCTCGCATTTCAACCGCCAGGGCGGCCACCAGAACCCGCAGATGCGCTTCTCGGCCTATTCGGCCACGGCCGCGGATGCCCGGCTCGGCGCCTTCCGGCCGGGAGAGCGGGCCCTGTCGCGCCTCCCCGCGAGAGAGGCGAAGCCCATTCCGCAGGAAGCCGCCCCGCAATTCGAAGGCAGGACCGATCTCGGGCCGGCCCATGTGGTGGACGGGATGCTCTATCTCGGCCAGAACCCGTCCGAGCCCCGGATCGGGGACCTGCGCATCACCTACAAGATCGCGCCTCTCGGCCCGGCGAGCTTCATCGGCCGGCAAGCCGGCGCCGACCTCCAGGAATACCAGACGAAGGCCGGCGACGCGCTGCTTCTCGCCCGCTCGGGCCTCGTCACGCCGCAGGCCATGTTCGCGCAGGCCGAGGCGGAAAACCGGATCATCACCTGGATCATCCGCGCGGTCGGCGCGGTCTGCATGTTCTTCGGCTTCCTGCTGATCCTGCGTCCGCTCGCGGTCCTCGGCGACGTCGTGCCGATCGTCGGCTCGGTCCTCGGGGCGGGGACGGGGCTCGCCGCCCTGCTCCTGACCATGGTCGTCGCGCCGCTCGTCATCGCGGTCGCGTGGTTCTTCTTCCGGCCCCTGGTGTCGCTCGGGGTGCTCGCGGCCGGCGCGGCGGTCGTCTACGGCCTGCGCCAGCTGGCCGCCCGGCGCCAGGAGGCCAAGGGCGGCGTCTCCGCGCCGGCGGTCCCGGCCGGCGCGCGCTAGCGGCGCGCCGGTATTTTCAGAACCGCGCGGTCATGAAGAGGCGCACCGTCCGGCCGGGCATCAGGATCTCGTCCTTACGGAAGGAGGTCGCGTTGCGGATGTCGTCGTTGAGCAGGTTCTCGCCGCGCAGCCCGACCGTCACCTCGCTCATGCCGGTGACCTTGCGGTCGAGCGCCTTCGTATAGCTCAGCTCGGCGCGCAGGTTGTCCCAGCCCTTGGTCGTCGTCTCGTAGGGCGAGACGCGGTTCTGGTCGAAGGCGTGGAGCAGGCTCACGCGGGCGAACCAGCCCCCGTCCCGCCAATAGACCCCGCCGCCCAGGCGATGCGGCGGGATGCGCGGCACCGGGCCGTCGCCGTCGAAGCTCGCATGGACGAAGTCGTAGCGCCCCTCGATGCCGGCCATGCCCGCGCCGATCGGCAGAAGGTCCAGTTGCCCGGCGATCTCCGTGCCCCAGAAGGTGGCGTTGCGCTGCGAATAGACGATCTGCTGGAGTTCGTCGCCCGAGCCGCAGGAGTCGAAATCGTCGTCGCAGCGGGCGCCCGTCTGCCGCTTCCAGATGAAGCCGGAATAATGCGTGTAATAGGCGGCCGCGTCGAGCCGGAAGGCGCCGACGTTCCGCTTCAGGCCCAGCTCGATCGTGCGGGCGCGCTCGAGCTTGAGATTCGGATTGCCGATCTCGAAGGTTGCCGTCGCGTCGTGCGCGCCGCGCGAATAGAGTTCCGCCACCGTCGGTGGGCGTTCGGAATAGAGGCCCGTCAGGCTCGCCACGAAATCGTGTGGCAGGTCCTGGTAGGCGCCGAAGGAGGCGCTCTTCGCCGTGAATTCCCGCCGGCTGTGATAGGAATAGGGCTCGTCCGGCGCTCCCGTCGGCAGGTAGTCGGGGGGATAGGAGGCGGCCGTGCCGGTGACGCGCGTGGCCTCGATCCGCCCCGACCCCTGAAGCCTGAAGCCGCCGCCGAGATCGAACTGCTCGAAAAGGTAGCCGGCGAGAAGCCGGCTGTCGGCAGGCGCCAGCAATCCGCCCGCTTCGCCCGACGTGCTGACCTCGCGGTGGCCGGCCTGGATGCCGACGAGGCCGGTCAGCCTGCCGAAATCCGTTGCGACCGGCACGTGCTGCAACTCGGCCCGCGCTTCGGCCTCCCGGTTCTTGAAGGTGGCGCGGACGCCGTCGATCCCATATTCGTCGAGGCCCGCCTCGTCGTGCTTGTAGGTCGAGCCGCCGATCCAGAAGCGGAACGCTTCGAAGGGGCCGCCCTCGAAGCGGTATTCGCCCTTCGAATAGACCTTGTCCTGCTCCGGGTTCAGGCGCGTGCGGGAGATCGCCTCCTCGCCGCCGGGAATGCCGTAGAGCGAAGAGGAACGGCTGGCCCCGATGCCGATGAAGCCGTTCTCGCCGATCCACGAGATGCCGACCGCGCCGCCCTGGTGGCGGGCCTTGGAGTTCAGCTCGGTGCCGCGCGGGGTTCCGTAATCGTCGCTCTGCGTCCTGTAGCCGTCCGCGTGGATGGCGACGTTGCCGCTGCCGGCGTCGAGGGTCGCCGCGGCCTCGCTGCCGTTGCTCACCGAGGAATAGCCCGAGAGGATTCGCGCCGTATATCCGCCCTGCGGGATGAAGCTCGGAATGCGCGAATTCTCCGCATTCACGATGCCGCCCACCGCCTGCGAGCCGTAGCGCAGCGCCTCGGGGCCGCGGATCACCTCGATCCTGTCCTGGACGAGCGGGTTGATCGGCACCGCATGGTCCTCGCCGAGGGCGGAGACGTCCTGGACGCCGATGCCGTTCTCCTGGATGCGGATGCGGTTGTTGTCGAGGCCGCGCAGGATCGGACGCTCGGCGCCGCCCGGCGCATAGCTCGACGAGGCGGCGCCGAGGCGATCGGCGAGGGCGCCGCCGAGCGTCGTCGGCTGCTCGCGGGCGATGGTTTGCTGCGACAGGTCGCGGGCGGCGAAGCTATCCGGCGTCAAGGCCGCCGGAGCGGCCGTCGGGACGGGGGCGGCCGGGGCCGGGGAGGCGGCCTGCCGGGGACGGGCGGCCGGGTGGGAAGCAACTGCGCGCGAGGCCCGGCGGGGTCGCGCCGCCTTCGGCCTTGCATGCGGGGCGGCATGCGCCTCCGGGCCGGGCCGGGGCGCGGCCCGTTTCTCCGCCGGAGCGGGGACGAAGACGGGAGGAAGCGCCGCCGATTGGGCGAGGGCGGATCCCGAGCACAGGACGAGAGCGAGGGTCGTTGGGAGGATAGGTTTCATGTCACGCATTGAATGTTACAACGTAACATCGAGCAGATCGCGGACGGGAAGGCAAGCGCCACCGGGCGCCGGGCGCTCATTGACGATGCGGGTGTGTCTTTGAGGCCGGGCCGGAATTCTCCGCCGCCGTCATCCCGGGCCGCCGCGGAGAGGGCGCTCAGAACTCGGCGTGCAGCCTCGCTGCGAAGAGGTTCACCGGGCCGCGATCGGCATTGTAGCCGGGGCGGGCCACGAGCTGATAATCGAAGGTGACGTCGACGGAGCCCGCGAGGTTCAGCTTGTAATAGGCTTCGAGCGCATGTTCCGGGGCGTAGCTCAGGCGTCCGTCGCCGAGAAGAAGGCCGAGTCCGCCGGCGGCGAGATAGTCGCGATGCGCGTTCGAGATCGCGTTGTAGGTCGCGCCGATCCCGACCGTGTCCTTGGGACGGTTCCACATCGTGCCCTTGAGCGCGAAGCCGCCGGACAGCGAGCGGTCGATATCGGTGAAGGAGAGGATCTCGGAACGCCCGTCGTTCCAGCTCGCGCGGGCGAACAGGCCGAGGTCGTCCGTGATCGCCTTCTCGAGATTGACGTAGAAGCCGCTCTTGCGGCGGTCGCGCCGGGTCAGCAGGGCCGCGTCGTTCGGATCGGGCAGGCCGAGGATATCCGCCGTCACGAGGGCCGTGCGGTAATCCGCCGTCCGCCCGACATTGGTGAAGGCGCCGATCCGCAGCTTGCCGGGCTGGTCGAAGAGCGAGAAACGCTGCTCGAATTCGACGACCGCGCCGCCCTTCTGGGTGATCCGCGGATCGAGCACGTCGCTGTTGGGCTCCTTGGGAACCTGGAACAGTCCGGCGCGGACGGCCCAGTCCTTCCGGTTCAGCTCGGCGACGGCCCCCTGGGTGAGACCGGGCAGGTTGGCCGGAAAGTCGTAGGCGCCGGAGGCCCAAAGGCCCCAATTGTTGAAATTCGCGCGCGGATCATGCGCATAGGCATTGTCGTCGAAGATGTCGCCGACCGCGATCTTGCCGATGGTGAACGTGATGCGGTCGATGTCGCGCGTTCCGGCGATCTGGCTCGGGCCGTCCTCGACGGTCTCGGTCTCTCCCCCGAGCCCGAAGGTCTGGCGGAAGAAATAGCGCTGGGCGCGGAACTTCGGATAGGAGGCGCCGGCCTTCTGGGCCTCGCCGTTGACATAGCCTGCGATGCCGAGCGTGTTGCTGAGGCCGTAACCCTGGTTCAGCTCGGGGTTGAAATAGAGTTCTCCCCCCTCCCAGAGGCGGCGGCCGAAGAACCCGCTCAGGGTCCAGGTCTGCCGCGACTGCGTCGGCAGGAAGCTGTTCTGGCCCGTATAGGGCGAGCGGAAACGCGGCGTCGCCTGCTGGATATAGGTCGTCTGGCCGTGGATGCTCCAGTCGGACGGCTGGCCTTCCTCCTCCTTCGGCTCCGGCGCGAGCGCCATGCCGAAGGGGCGCCAGGTGAGGCGCGCGGCGACCTCGTCGCTGTCCAGCCGCGCGCGCGGGACGGAGGTGAAGGGCGTCCCGTTCCGGCTGAACCGGATCCGCTGGTAGTCGATGCCGAGGGCGAGGGTGGGCGTGATCGCGGTCTCGATCCCGAATCCGTAGGAGAAGCCGAGATCGTCCGAGGTGTCGCGCGTCGTCAGGAAGGGAGAGGCCGCGACGAAACGATGGCGGCCGAAGGCGAGCCCGGCCGTGCCGTAGAAGAGATAGTTGTCGAAAGCATAGCCGAGACGGCCCCGCAGGCCGCCGCCGAGGCTCTGCTTCGCCGTGACGGAATCGGCCGTGCCGTCGAAGGCCAGGGAACGCTTGGTCGAGGTCGTGCCGATCCGGCCCTCGACGCCGTAGACGATCGGGCCGGCCTGCCACAGATAGCCGGCGAATCCGCCCGCGTTCCAGGGCGTGGCCGATCCGGCCGTGGTGAAGGTGCCCGACAGGCCCGCAACCATGTCCGGCCCCAGCATGAAGGGGCTCGTCCGATAGCGCCCGTAATTGCTCCCGGCGCCGGCGGAGAGGCCGAGATAGGGGCCGCTCCAATCCGCGTGGCTCGCCGCATCGATGGGTGGGAAGAGCCGGCCGGCGTCCTGCGCCGCCGCATTCAGGGCGAGGCAGGCCGAAGCCCCGCAGGCCGCCGCCGTCGCCCGCAGCGATCGTGTCGCCCGCAGCAGCCCGGCCGCCCGAATGCTCATCCCTTCCCGATCCACCGCCACTCGCCCCTCCGAAACCCTTCCGCTTCCGGCGGAATCGGCTCGCTTCCATGCCTGGGCGCATCTCGCCGGAGCGGGCCTTCGGCTCCTGCGCGAACCGGGGCCATCCCGCCTGGACATGCGCTAGCGCAACTACGCCGGGGATTGCGACACTTGGACGACACACCCCGTGCCTCGCCTGTCGATATTGCAGGTGCGACTTAGTTGCAAGTGGAGGCGGAGAGATATAGCGCCGTCCTCGTCCTTCCGTGCGCGCTGCCACATGCGGTGTTGCGGTGCGGACACGGCCCTGCCATTCCCGGCCGGATCGCCCGTTTCAAATGCGCCGATGTTCTCTCGACATCGTGGCGCGGAGGCATCAGAAGGGCGCCTTCCGAGAGAAGCCAGATGTCCAATACCCTCAAGGCTCGCCTGCCGCGCGGCTTCGTCGACCGGCCTGCCGCCGACCTCGCCGCCACCGAGCGGATGCTCGATGCGATCCGCAGGACCTATCGGCTCTACGGCTTCGAGGCCCTGGAGACGCCCTTCGTCGAATACACGGAGGCCCTCGGCAAGTTCCTGCCGGACCAGGACCGGCCGAACGAAGGCGTCTTCTCCTTCCAGGACGACGACGAGCAATGGCTGTCGCTGCGCTACGACCTGACAGCGCCGCTCGCCCGTCACGTCGCCGAGCGGCTCGACCAGCAGAGCCTGACCCTGCCCTACCGCTCCTACCGGGCGGGCTGGGTCTTTCGGAACGAGAAGCCGGGTCCGGGCCGCTTCCGCCAGTTCATGCAGTTCGACGCCGACACGGTCGGCTCCGCCTCGCCCGCGGCGGATGCCGAGATCTGCATGATGATGGCCGACACGCTGGAGGCGGTCGGCATCCCGCGCGGGCAATATGTGGTCAAGGTCAACAACCGGAAGGTCCTCGACGGCGTCATGGAGGCGGTCGGCCTCGGCGGCGCGGAGAATGCCGGGCGGCGGCTGACCGTGCTCAGGGCGCTCGACAAGTATGACCGCCTCGGGATCGAGGGGGTGCGCCTCCTGCTGGGTCCGGGCCGCAAGGACGAGAGCGGGGATTTCACGAAAGGCGCGGGGCTCGGGGAGGTCGCGGTCGAGCGTCTCCTCGTCTTCGTCGGAGGTGGAGAGAGTTCGGGGGGAGGGCGCCGGCTCGACGCCCTTCGGGCGGCGGTCGGCGACAGCGCGGCCGGCCTCGCCGGCATCGACGATCTTGCGGCGATCGAGAGGTATTTCGAGGCGGCGGGATATGGCGACGGCCGTATCGTCATCGATCCGACCGTCGTGCGCGGCCTCGAATACTATACGGGCCCGGTCTTCGAGGCCGAATTGACCTTCTCCATCACCAATGACGAGGGCCAGACCGTGCGCTTCGGCTCGGTGGCCGGGGGAGGGCGCTATGACGGACTCGTCGGGCGCTTCCGGGCCGAGCCCGTGCCGGCGACGGGGTTCTCCATCGGCGTCTCGCGCCTGCTCGCCGCACTCCAGCACGTGGGAAGCCCGCTCGCGGCTTCGGGCGCGCATGCGGGGCCGGCCGTGGTGCTCGTGATGGACCGCGATCGCATCGCCGATTACCAGGAGATGGTCTCGAAATTGCGTCTGGCCGGCATTCCGGCCGAGCTGTATCTCGGCTCCGCGGGCATGAAGGCGCAGATGAAATATGCCGACCGCCGCAAGGCGCCCTGCGTCGTCATCCAGGGCAGCCAGGAGAAGGAAAAGGGCGAGGTCCAGATCAAGGATCTCATCCAGGGCACCGAGCGTGCCGTCGTCGATGCCGCCGCCTCGAATGCGGAATACCGCGCCGCCCGTCTGGCCCAGATCTCGGTTTCGGAGCAGGATCTCGTTGCGGAGGTCGGCAAGATATTCGATCGTCACGGCCTGAGGTGACGTCGCGCCGCAGGGCGTGGAATGCCGGAACCGAAGCGGCGCTCGGCGTTTGGCGCGGCAGGGAGCTCCGCAATGGTGCGCAAGCAGGATACGAGAACAATCAAGATGCCCGGCAGAAAAAAGCCCGCCAAGGGAGAGACGAAGACGGACGTCAAGGCGAACGCTGAGGAAGCCGCGCCGAAATCCGCTGCCAAGGCGAAGAGGGGCAAGGTCGCCGCCAAGGCCGAGACCGGCAAGGCGGAGGCGCCGAAGGCCAAGGTCAAGGCCGGGAAGACGACGCCGAACAGCCGCAAGCCAGCCCCGCCCGCCGCGCGCACCCCCGTCTCCCGCGTCACCTCGGCGCCGGCCACCGCCAAGCAGGCGCTCAAATCCGCCCGCGCCCAGGCCAAGGCGCTTGTCGCCGAGATTCCCGTGCCGGCGGGCCCCCCGCAGGTCCGCGACAGCGTGCGTGCGATTGGCAACCAGATCGCGAGCTGGCTCCACAGCGAACTCGGTCGGGCCATGCTCGCGGAGCTTCTCGTCTATCTCGCGCAGCAGATCTCCACGTCGGTCCAGAAGACCGCCGAGGAGATCGAGGAGCCGCCGCCCGCCGAGGCAGGGCCGGAGACCGGGGAGGACCCGGCCACGCCGAACGAGGCCGCCGCCCCGTCCCGGAAGGCCGGGAAGGGCGCCGGCAAGGCTCCGCCCGCCACCTGACGGGCATTTACCCTCGCTCTGGATAGCGGTCGCCCGCGCGCCCCGCCTGGGCTAGAGCATGGTCGGAAAAGGGGATGGCGGTTTTTCGCCCGTGTGGATCTGCGTTTCGAAGAGATCGCGCCCGGTTCGAGAAAGGATGTCTCGCGGAAACAACAGCGGGCTCTCATTTATTGGGGCCGCAGGATGTTTTCGGCAAAGCCCGGCTCCCCTTTCGGGCGGCATATTCTATGAGCCTCTTCCGAAAGGATCGGAGGGGTCGGTCCGGCGAATTTTCGAAAGGGCTCCAAGGGCGCGCGCATGACGAGTTCCGACACAGCCGCCGAGACCGGCGCGACGCTGCTGCGGCTCTTCGAGAGCCGGGGCTGCCGCCGCGTCGAGACGCCCGTGCTCCAGCCCGCCGACATCTTCATCGATCTTTCGGGAGAGGATATCCGCCGCCGCCTCTATCTCACGCAGGACGGCCAGGGGCGGGACCTGTGCCTTCGGCCCGAATACACGATCCCGGTCTGCCGCCGGCATGTCGAATCCGGGCGCGAGGCCGGTGAATACTGCTATCTCGGCCCGGTCTTCCGGCAGCGCCAGGAAGGCTTCGGCGAGTTCCTCCAGGTGGGGGCGGAATCGATCGGCCGCGCGGATCCCTGTCCGGCCGATGCCGACATGCTCGGCCTTGCGCTCGACGGTTACGTGGTCGGCTGGCGCGAGCCCTATAAGGCGCGGCTCGGCGATATGGGGCTGCTCGAGGCGGTGCTGGACGCGCTCGAAGTGCCCTCTTCCCTAAGACGCCGGATCACGCGCGGGCTCGCCGCCGGCAAGGGTGTGAAGGCGCTCGCGGGCGGGGAGGCGCCGGAGACCTCCCGCTATGCGGGGCTCCTCGCCGCGATCGAGGGGCAGGACCCCAAGGCGGCGCGCGCCTTCGTCGAGGACGTCATCTCCATCGCGGGGCTCGCGCAGGTCGGCGGGCGGAGCGCGGCCGAGATCGCCGACCGCTTCCTCGCCAAGGCGGAGAGCCGCTCGGATCTGACCGAGCGCAGCCGCTCCGTCCTCCAGCGCTATCTCGCCATCCGGGGCGACCTCGACGATTGCGCCGATGCGGTGCGCATGCTGGCGCGCGAGGAGGGGCTCGACCTCGACGCTGCCCTCGACCGCTTCGAGGACCGCATCGGCTTCATCGCGGCGCGGAGCATCGACCTCAAGCGCCTCGTCTTTGCGGCCGATTTCGCCCGCGTCCTCGACTACTATACCGGCTTCATCTTCGAGATCCGGCAGGCGAGCCGGCCCGAGGGCTGGTACGTCGCCGCCGGGGGGCGCTACGACCGGCTCTTCGAGCATCTCGGCAGGGAAGGGGAGAAGCGGGGCCCGGTGCCTGCCATCGGCTGCTCCTTCTGGCTCGACAGGTTCGCGGGAGCGGAAGGATGAGCGATCAGCAACTCGTCATCGCCGTGCCCTCGAAGGGGCGGCTCCAGGAGAACGCGGCGAATTTCTTCCGCCGCGCCGGGCTGCCCATGAGTCAGGCCCGCGGCGCGCGCGATTATCGCGGCTCGCTCGCCGGCCTGCCGGAGGTGGAGGTGATGTTCCTCTCCGCGGCCGAGATCGTCGCCCAGCTCGCGAGCGGGGGCGCGCATCTCGGCGTCACCGGGGAGGACCTGCTGCGCGAGGGCGTGGCGGATGTCGAGAAGCGGCTCGAGCTGATCACGCCGCTCGGCTTCGGCTTCGCCAATGTGGTGGTCGCGGTCCCGCAATCGTGGATCGACGTGCGCACCATGGCCGATCTCGACGAGGTCGCCGACGCCATGCGCGCGAGGCACGGGCGGCGGCTGCGCGTCGCGACCAAGTACATGAACCTCACCCGCGCCTTCTTCGCCGGGCACGGATTGCTCGATTACCGGATCGTCGAGAGCCTCGGGGCGACGGAGGCCGCGCCGCAATCGGGCACGGCCGACATCATCGTCGACATCACGACGACCGGCGCGACCCTCGCCGCCAACGGGCTCAAGGTGCTCGACGACGGCACCATGCTGCGCTCGGAGGCCAATCTCGTCGCTTCGCTCGCCGCGCCCTGGGGGGAGCGGGCGCGGGCGGCCGCGCGCACGGTTCTCGGCCGGATCGCGGCCGAGGAGGCCGCCCGCACCACGCGCGAGATCAGGGCGGCGCTGGATGTCGGGAGCTTCGACCTCGCGGCCTTCCGCGCGCAGACCGGCGCGACGGTTCCCGCCGGGCGCGCGAACGACCGCATCCTGGTCGTGCATTGCCCGGCGCCCAACGTCTTCGCGGCGGTGGATGCGCTCCTGGCCGCGGGGGGCGAGGACATCACGGTCTCGACGCCGGAATATCTGTTTCGGACGTCCAATCCCCTGAGCGACAGGCTGTTCGGGCGCCTCGGCGAATGACAGTGGCGTCCGTGCCCTATTGTTGCGCGATTCTCGTGGTTATCGGCGCGCATTGCATGCCGTTATGACGATGGGGATAGACATGCGGGCACTCGGCATCACGATTTTCGCTGCCGTCATGGCCTTCTCGGCGACGGCCGCGCAGGCGCAGAGCGAGGCGGCGCGCGGCTGGGGCGCCGGCCGCCGCGGCAGCGATGACCAGAAGGCGAACAACGCCTTCGCCACGGTCAAGAAGACCGACCAGGACAAGCGCTTTCCGCTCGGCGCGTCGTGGATCGCGGTGAGCCTCAACGGCAAGCCCTATACGGGCGCGGAGCGGCCCGCCTTCTCGCTCGACGAGCAGTTCCGCGTGCGCGGCTTCGGAGGCTGCAACAGCTTCGCCACCTCCGCCTTTCCGCTGCGCGAGCAGGGATTCGCGGTCGGGCCGCTCGCGCTGACCAAGCGCGCTTGCGACAAGGGCAAGATGGATTCGGAGATGGCCTTCCTCACGGCGCTCCGCACCTCGGCCAAGTGGGACACGCAGATCGGCACGCTCATCATCAAGGGGCCGAACGGCGAATTGCGCTTCGAGCGCTCGCTCTGAGGCAGGTGCGACCGAGGGACCGGGCACCGCCTCTTCGCGCGACCTGGAAATCCGGCTAGAGGGGCGCGAATCTTTTCCGACCGCGCTTGGCGCCGGACGGTCCATCCCAACTCGCGAGGTCGCCTGCGCTCACGTCGAGCGCGACGGAGACCTCGGGCCGCCCGACGCATTGGCGGCAGGAGCCCCGCCATGCAGCTTCTGGCCATCGTGACGGCCCTGTTCTCGGCCGCGAACATCGTGGCGGACAGGCTTCCGGTCTATGTGAGCCTCGGCGGACTCGTCCTGGCCGCCGTCATCCATCTCTCCCGGACGATCTCGCCCTATCTGCGCATCTTCATCGTGATGTATGCGGCGGGCTTCCTCTTCCTGGCCTCGCTGACCCTGGCCGGCGAGGCGGGTGTCCTGCCGGCGGCGATGGTCGAGCTGCTGCCGCCCGATTTCTCGGCGGCGGCCGCGATCGTCTTCGCGCTCATCGTCTACGGCGCCTCGTTCCTGCCGGTCATTCGGACCATCACGGCCCTCGCCGACCCCTATTTCGAGGCGAAGGCGTCCTCGGCCGAATTCGGCAATCCGTTCCGCTGGCTCGGCTCGACGGAGGGGCAGGTCGGCTCGCGCCTCGTCGCGCTCCTCGTCGCCATCAACTTCTTCCAGGTCGCGATGCAGATCAGGCTCAACGTCTGGTATCGCGACCTCTTCAACGCGCTCCAGGGCAAGGATCTGCCGACCTTCTGGCACCAGATCTTCCTCGTCTTCGTGCCGCTGGCGACGATCTGGATCACGGTCGCCGTCTACGAGATCTTCGTCGACAATTCCCTGCATATCCGCTGGCGGACCTGGCTGACGCGCAAGATGGCCTCGCGCTGGCTCGACAACGGGACCCATTACCGCATCTCGCTCCTGAGCCACGAAACCGACAACCCCGACCAGCGCATCCAATCCGACATCCGCCTCTTCATCCTCCAGGTGATGAGCCTGTCGATCCGCCTCCTCTCCCAGGCCGCGACGCTGGTCTCCTTCGTCATCATCCTGTGGGGTCTCTCGCGCGACTTCGTCATTCCGGGGACGAGCCTCGTCGTTCCGGGCTTCCTCGTCTGGCTGGTCGTGGTCTATGCCGTGGTCGGCACGTGGCTCACCCACGTCATCGGCAAGCCGCTGATCGGGCTCGATTTCCGGCAGGAGAGCGTCGAGGCGGACTATCGCTTCTCGCTGGCGCGGCTGCGCGAATATGGCGAGCAGGTCGCCCTGCTGCGGGGCGAGAAGGCGGAGACGGCGCGCCTCGACCTGTCCTTCTCCGAGGTGGTGCGGAACTACCTGCAAATCCTCAGCCGGCAGATGAAGCTGACGACCTTCACCGCCGGCTACAGCCAGCTCAGCGTGATCTTCCCCTACGTGCTGGCCGCGCCGTCCTATTTCCTGGGCCGGATCACCCTCGGGCAGTTCCAGCAGACCGCGAGCGCCTTCTCGCAGGTGCAGAGCGCGATGTCCTTCTTCATCTCGGCCTATACGACGCTCGCCGCCTTCAAGGCCAATACCGACCGCCTGACGACCTTCAACGCCTCGATGGCCCGCGCGGAGGCGACGGGGCTCGCGAGCGCGATCGACCTCGAGCCGCGCGAGAGCGGCGCCGACCTCTCTCTCCAGGGCCTGAGGCTCGCGCTGCCGGACGGAAGGGAGATCGTCGACATCAAGGATTTCTCCTTCGCGGAGGGCCCCTCGGTGCTGGTCACGGGCCCCTCGGGCTCGGGCAAGTCGACGATGCTGCGCGCCATTTCGGGAATCTGGCCCTTCGGGCAAGGCCATGTCGGGGTGCCCGCCGGCAAGAGCGTGATGCTGGTTCCCCAGAAGCCCTATATCCCCTCCGGCACGCTCCGTGCGGCGGTGACCTATCCGGGCCTCGACGCGCAATACGACGATGCCGCGATCGTCGCCGCGCTGAAGGCGGTCAGTCTCGGCCATCTCGTCGACAAGCTCGATGTCGAGGATGCCTGGGCGCACCATCTGTCGGGCGGCGAGCAGCAGCGCCTGTCGCTCGCCCGCGTTCTCCTCGCCAAGCCGGACTGGCTCCTCCTCGACGAGGTGACCGCCTCGCTCGACGAGCCCATGGAGGCGGCCATCTACGCGATCCTGCGCAGGGAGCTGCCGGACACGACGATCGTCTCGATCGGCCATCGTTCGACGCTGATCCGCATGCATGACAGGCAGGTCGAGATGAGCGAGGAGGAGGGCGGCCTCTTCGATCTGCGCGAGCGGGCCGCGCCGCCGCGCCCGCTCGCGGCGGGAAATTGAAGGCGCGGTTCCGTCGCGGGGGCCGTGACGCGCCCCCCGAAATGGGGCAGGATCGGCCGTGCAGCCTCTAGGATTGGTGCGCGATGGTCGATATCGCCACGCGGGTCTATAACCATAGCTGGAAGATCGACCCGATCGTCCGCTCGGTTCTGGATACCGACTTCTACAAGCTCCTGATGGCGCAGACGATCTGGCGCCGTCATCGGGACGTCGCCGTCAGCTTCGGCATGACGAACCGGACGACGCGCGTCCGTCTCGCCGATCTCATCGATCACGGCGAATTGCGCGAGCAGCTGGACCATGTCCGCACCTTGCGGCTGTCGCGCGGGGAATCCACCTGGCTGCGCGGCAACACCTTCTACGGCCGCCGGCAGATGTTCTCGGCCGATTTCATGGAGTGGTTCGAAGGCTTCCGCTTCCCCGAATACGAGCTGACGCAGCGGGACGGGCAATACGAGCTGACCTTTCACGGCCCCTGGATCGAAACCACGATGTGGGAGATCCCGGCGCTCGCGATCCTGAACGAGCTGCGCTCGCGCGGCGTCACGCGCGACATGGGCAAGTTCGAGCTTCAGGTGCTCTATGCCCGTGCGATGACGCGGGTCTGGGAGAAGATCCAGCGGCTCAGGAAGCTGCGCGGCCTGCGCATGTCCGATTTCGGCACGCGGCGGCGCCACGGCTTCCTGTGGCAGGACTGGTGCGTCCAGGCGATGATCGAGGGGCTCGGCCCGGCCTTCACCGGCACCTCGAACTGCCTCATCGCGCTCCATCGGGAGGTCGAGGCGATCGGCACGAATGCGCACGAACTGCCGATGGTCTACACGGCCCTCGCGGACGGCGACGAGGCGAAGCGCGCGGCGCCCTACGAGGTCCTTGCCGACTGGCAGCAGGACTACCAGGGCAACCTCCTGATCATCCTGCCGGACACCTACGGGACGACCGATTTCCTCAAGCGCGCGCCCGACTGGGTCGCGTCGTGGACCGGCATCCGCATCGATTCGGTCGATCCCATCGTCGGAGGCGAGCAGGCGATCCGGTGGTGGGAGGCGCGCGGCCAGGACCCGCGCAACAAGCTCACGATCTTCTCGGACGGACTCGACATCGACACGATCGAGCGGCTGCACGCCCATTTCATCGGCCGCACCAAGATCAGCTACGGCTGGGGCACGCTCCTCACCAACGATTTCCGCGGCATGGCGCCGGACGGGGCCCTCGATCCGATCTCGATCGTCTGCAAGGTGATCGCGGCCGACGGCCGGCCGGCCGTGAAGCTCTCCGACAATCCCAGCAAGGCCACGGGGCCCCGCGAGGAGGTCGAGCATTACCGCCGCCTCTTCGGCGCGCAGGAGCAGGTGGCCCAGCCGGTCCTGGTGTGAGCGGCCTCTTCTCCCGCTACCATCCCATCCATGAGAATCCGAGCGGCCGGTCCCCCGCCGGGGGCTCGATCGAAACGGTCGCGGTGCGCCCCGGAATCAGGCGCGGATCGTCCTTGGGGATGTCCACCGCGATCCGCACCGGGATGCGCTGGGCGAGGCGGACCCAGGCGAAGGTCGGGCTGACATTGGCGAGGAGGTTCGAGGCGGCGGTGCGCTCGCGATCGGCGACGCCGGCCGCGATGCTCTCCACGCGCCCGGCAATGGTGCCGCTGTCGCCGAGGAGCGAGATCCGGGCGGCCGCCCCGGGTTTGATCCGCGAAAGCTTGGTTTCCTCGAAATAGCCCTCTACGCGGATCGTGTCGGTATCGACGAGGGCCACCACGCCCCGCCCGGCCTGGACATAGGTTCCGGGGCGCAGGTCGAGATTGGTGATGCGCCCGTTGACGGCCGCGTGGACCTCCGAGCGCGCGAGGTTGAGCCTGGCGAGGTCGCGATCCGCCACCGCCTGCTCGTAGGCCGCCTGGGCCGAGAGATGGAGGGCCCGCGCCTGCTCGACCTTCTGGTCCGAGACGATGCCGCCGCTCAGCTTGGCATAGCGCTCGTCGTCGAGCGCCTGCTGCTTGGCCGTGACGAGGCGGCCCTGGACGAGGGCCTCCGCCTGCCGGAGCGCGAGCTGGAACCGCTCCGGGTCGATGCGGAACAGGAGGTCGCCGCGTTTGACCTCCTGGTTGTCCTCGACGAGCACCTCGGTCACCAGCCCGGAGACGTCGGGGGCGACCGTCACGACGTCGGCGCGGACATGGCCGTCGCGCGTCCAGGGCGCCTCCATGTAGTAGTTCCACAGGGCGAGCCCGACGACGCAGGCCACCGCCACGACCGCGGCGGTGACGGCGATTCGCGGCAGCAAGGAGAGGACGCGGTTCATGGCAATGTCCGGGCCGCCAGCGCGACGGCCCCTCCCAGAAGGATGACGTAGAGGGCGAGATCGAAGAGCGGCGGGTGCCAGACGAAAGCCAAGAAGCCGCCAGCCCGCCCGCCCCCCCCCCCCGGCACGCTGGTCTCGCAGGCTCGGGTCACCCCGCCCGCGAGGGTCGGGACGAACACCCCGTAGAGGTCGATCTCACCCATCATGCGGCAAGCTCCGCTTCGGTCGGCGCCGCCGGCGGCTCGAAGCCGGGGGCGTCGCGGAAGAGGCCCCGGCGAAGGCCGGTCAGGCCGAGGAGGGCGCGGCGTCCGGGCCGGCCCTGGGGAGATTGGAGAAGGCTGGCGATCGCCCTGTCGATCGCGGCGAGCAGCTCCGGCTCGGCTCCCTCGATGCCGGTCCTCGCCAGCCGGGCGAGGGCCTCGTCGATCGCCTGCCTCGCCTCGCCCGAAAGCTTGCGATGCGCCCGGCGCAGCTCGACGACGTTGATCGCCACGCGGACCTCGCCGACGAGGTCGCCGATCTGCTCGATCTCGTCGGGCGGCAGCCGCGCGATGCGGGGCGCGACGAGCCCGATCCGGTCCAGCATCAGGGCTCCCAGCTCGAGCCCGTGGTCGCCGCCGACGCCGCGGGCGGCTTTCCGGAGGCTGGCCCGGTTGTGCCGCAAGAGGCGCGCGACCGTCCAGGGCGCGCTCACGGAGCGGATCAGCCGCGTGATCAGGGCTGCGAGCCACAGCCCGACCACGAGGGCCATGGCGGAATTCACGAAGCTCGCGAAATCGGCGCTGTAGCGGCTCTGCAACGCCATCACCGAGATGCTGTTCGCGGCGAGGGAGAGGCCGATGAGCGCGGTCTGGGGCCGCGTCATCAGGAGTCCGCAGACGATCAGATAGGGTGCGAAGGCGATCGCGAGCTGCTCGAAGGTCGTCAGAAGCGGCAGGATCCCGAACAGGTAGATCCCCGCGGCCGTCGCAGCCACGACGGCCGAATTGGCGAAGGTGAGGATGGAGGGCGCCGGATCGTCGAGCGAGGCGAAGATGCAGCAGCCGACGGCGGTCATCATGGGTGCGGTCGATCCCGACGGCCAGGCCGTGACGATCCAGATGCCCGTGGTGATCCAGATGGCGAGAATCGCGCTCACGGAGGATTGCAGCGCCAGCGTCGGGTCATAGTGCCGGACGGGGCGGGCATGGGCGGAATACCGGAAGGCCAGCCGGTCCTCGGGCGGCTTGCGGTCGATCACGTCCTGCCTCAGCCGCCGGATGTCGGCGCGCAGGTCGATCAGGTCGCGCAGGCGGGTCGCGAGGCTCGCCGTCAGGAGGTCGCGCCATGTCGAGCCGGGACCGAGCGGGACGTCGATCTCCGCGATCGCCGCCTTGACGCGCGCCGTCCTCTCGGGGTCGCTCGCGCCCGCGGTGATCCACTCCCGCACCTGGGCCAGGGCGGCCTCGACCGCGGGGCCGGCACCCCCCGCCTCGTGCAGGGCTCGGATCCGGTCGACGATGGCCGCCGAGGTCGGGATCATCATCAGCATGTGCTGGCGCAGGATCGGAAGGACGCCGGCGCTGCGCTCGGCCCCTGTCGCCTCGTAGCGAAGGGGGGCGCCGAGAAGGTCGATCGCGCTGGCATCCGCGGCGAGCTGGAGCCGCGCGATCCTCATCTGCACCGTGCCCTTCGCGTCGTCGAAGGCTTCCAGCGCGCGCTTGCGCGCCTCGGCGAGCCAGCTCTCGACCCGCCCCGCCACTACCGAGCTGACCGAGCGCGGCAGGATGATCGACGAGGCGAGCGAGGCGCAGAGGATGCCGAGGATGATCTCCTGGGAGCGCGACACGGCCGTGTCGAAGATCACGGCGGGCGTGTCCACGGTCGGGAAGCCGACGATCGCCGCGGTATAGCCTGCGAGGAGGGGCAGGTAGCTCTTGGGCGTCCGGTCATGCAGGGAGACGAAGAGGCAGAGCCCCACCCAGAGCGAGATCGCCAGGGTCAGGAGGACCGGGGCATTGACGAAGGTCGGCACGAGGATCACCGCGACGGTGGCGCCGAGCAGGGTGCCGCCCATGCGGTAGAGGGCCTTGGACCGGGTCGCGCCGGAAAAGGCCTGGCTCGTGATATAGGTCGTCGCCATCGCCCAGTAGGGGCGCGGCAGGTCCATCCAGAGCGCGAGATAGAGCGCGGTCATCGCCGCCGCGAAGGTCCGCAGCGTGAAGATCCATTCCTGCCGCGTCGGAAACGTCACGTGGCGGCCTCGTCGGCGGGGCGGGTGCGGATCGCGCAGCCCCGGCCGGCATTCGCAGGATCGGCGCGCGTCATGATCCGCAAGGCCCCGGGGACTCTCTCGATGCTTCTGATCTTAGAGCATTTTCGAGCGGGGTGGAGCCGCCCCGCGGGAAGAAAACGCGGCCCGACGACGCTTCGCCGGGGCGGGGGCGCCGGTGCGAAAGCTTCGGCCGGGCGGGGGCAGGCCGCGCTGGACCGGCGTCCCGGTTTCGCGGCAGATGGGGCCGGACGACGGAGGACGCCATGCGGATCGACATCAATTGCGACATGGGCGAAAGCTATGGCCGCTGGAGCCTCGGCGAGGACGAGGCGATGATGGATATCATCACTTCGGCCAATGTCGCCTGCGGCTTTCACGGGGGTGATCCGAACGTGATGGTGGAGACCGCGCGCCTCGCCAAGGCGAAGGGCGTGTCTCTTGGCGCCCATCCCGGTTTCAACGACCTCTGGGGCTTCGGGCGGCGCGTCATCCGCGGCGACACCATGGAGGAGATCGAGCGCATGATCGCCTACCAGATCGGCGCGATGCAGGCTTGCGCCGCGCTCGCCGGCCACGAGGTCACCTACGTCAAGGCGCATGGGGCGCTCAACAATCTCGTCAACGAGGAGCGCCCCTTCGCCGAGGCCCTGGGCCGGGCCATCAAGGGGGTCGACGCCTCGCTCGGCTACATGGTCATGCCGGGGCGCCACTCCGAGGCCGTGGCCGGGGAGATGGGCCTTGCCGCCATCGCCGAGGTGTTCGCCGACCGGGCCTATGAGGATGACGGCAATCTTGTCAGCCGCAAGAAGCCGGGCGCGGTGCTGCACGATGCCGAGGCGGCGGCGCAATCCGTCCTCGCCATGGTGCGCGACCAGGCCATCACCTCGATCCACGGCAGGAAGATCCCGGCGAAGATCGACACGGTCTGCGTCCATGGCGACGGGGCGACCGCGGTCGCCATGGCGCGGCGCGTGCGCGAGGTGCTGGAGAGCAACGGCGTGGCCGTCAAGCCGTTCGGGGCGGCGTGATGGCCGCGGCGGCCCGGCGCATGACCCGGCCGGCCTTGCGCGACATCGCGGTCGCCGATCTCGGCCTCGACCAGGCGCGGGCGGAATACGACGCGCTCGCGGCGGAGCTGAAGGAGCACGACGAGCTTTATTACAACGAGGACGCGCCGGCGATCTCGGATGCCGAATACGACGCGTTGCGCCGCCGCTACGAGGAGATCGAGGCGGCCTATCCCGATTTCGCGACGCCCGAGAGCCTGACCCGCAAGGTCGGCGCGAAGCCCTCGGAGCGCTTCGCCAAGCGTCGCCACCGCGTGCCGATGCTGTCGCTGGGCAAGGCTTACGACGATGTGGAGGTGGCCGAGTTCGTCGCCCGCATCCGCCGTTTCCTGCGCCTTGCCGAGGATGCGCCGCTGGCCTTCACGGCGGAGCCCAAGGTGGACGGGCTCTCGCTGAGCCTGCGCTACGAGGGCGGCAGGCTCGTCTCGGCGACGACGCGCGGCGACGGCCAGGAGGGCGAGGACGTCACCCCGAACGCGATGACGGTCGCAGACATTCCCCATGCGCTGAAGGGCGCGGACGTGCCCGACATCTTCGAGGCGCGGGGCGAGATCTACCTGACCCATGCCGATTTCGCCGCCGTCAACGAGCGGCAGGTCGCGGCGGGCAAGCCGCCCATCGCCAATCCGCGCAACGGCGCCGCCGGCAGCCTGCGCCAGCTCGATGCCGAGGTGACGCGCTCGCGTCCCCTCAAGTTCTTCGCCTATGCCTGGGGCGAGGTCTCGCGCCTGCCGGCCGCGACCCAGCATGGCATGGTGGAAACACTCGCCGAATATGGCTTCCGCACGCCCGATCTCCTGCGCCTCTGCCACGGCGTGGACGAGATGCTGGAGCAATACCGCCTGATCGGGGAGGAGCGCGCACGGCTCGGCTACGACATCGACGGCGTGGTCTACAAGGTCGACGACCTCGCGCTCCAGGAGCGGCTCGGCTTCGTTTCCCGCCAGCCCCCCTGGGCCCTCGCCCATAAATATTCGGCCGAGATCGCCGTCACCGAGGTCGAGGATATCGAGATCCAGGTCGGCCGCACCGGGGCGCTGACGCCCGTCGCGCGGCTGAAGCCGGTGACGGTGGGCGGCGTCGTCGTGCGCAACGCGACGCTGCACAACGAGGATTTCATCAAGGGAATCGGGCCGGACGGAACGGAGCTGCGTGGCGGCGTCGATATCCGCATCGGCGACACCGTTACCATCCAGCGCGCCGGGGACGTCATCCCGCAGGTGCTTGAGGTGATGCTGGACAAGCGCCCCGCCGCCGCCGAGCCTTATCTTTTCCCGAATCTCTGCCCGGCCTGCGGCTCCCACGCCGTGCGCGAGCACAATCCGCGCACGGGCCGCGAGGACGTCGTGCGCCGCTGCACGGGCGGGCTCACCTGTCCCGCCCAGGCGGTGGAGAGGCTGAAGCATCTCGCCTCGCGCAACGCCTTCGACATCGAGGGGCTGGGCGGCACCTTCGTCGAGGTGCTGTGGGAGGCCGGCCTCGTGAAGGAGCCGGCCGATATCTTCAGGCTGGGCTACGCCGAAACCAAGGAGGCGCTCGACCGCCGCCGCAACGAATTGATCGACCAGCGCTTCGCGGCGCAGGACAAGGTCCGCGCCGCCAAGGCCAGGAAGGCCGAGGACGAGGCCAAGGTCGTCACCAATCTCCTCGCCGCCATCGAGGCGCGGCGCCGCGTCTCCTTCGACCGCTTCGTCTTCGGCCTCGGCATCCGCCATGTCGGCGAGACCAATGCGCGGCTCCTGGCCCGGCATTTCGGCTCGATCGAGGCCCTGCGCGACACCGCCGTGAAGGCCGCGGCGGGCGAGGAGGAGGCGAAGGCGGATTTCCTCGCCATCGACGGTCTGGGCGAGGTCGTCACCGAGGCGCTGATCGATTTCTTCGGCGAGGAGCACAATCGCGACATGCTCGCGGCGCTTCTCGCCGAGGTGACGCCGGAACCGCTCGCGGCCGTCTCGACGACGAGCCCCGTCGCCGGCAAGACGGTGGTCTTCACCGGCAGCCTCGAACGGCTCACGCGAGAGGAGGCGAAGGCCATGGCCGAGCGCCTCGGCGCCAAGGTCTCGGGCTCGGTCTCCGCGAAGACCGACCTCGTCGTCGCGGGGCCGGGGGCGGGTTCGAAGCTGAAGAAGGCGGCCGAGCTCGGCTTGCAGGTGATCGACGAAGGCGCCTGGCTCGCCCTCGCCGGGCAGAAGGCGGAGGGCTGAGAGGCGGGGCCTCCACCACGCTTCGCATGGTTTCCGTCCCTCTTGCAGCCACTCCCGCTTCGCCCCGCCAGCGACGGGGCTATTGCATATGGCGGTTTCCCCCCCGCCCACCCCCCCCCCCGCCAGCCGGGGGGGGGTTCCCCTGCGAGCTGCCCCCCGCCGCTCAGCGGGCGCCGGTGGAAGACTTCGCCTCGCCTCCGATCTCATGGGCGAAGGCGTTGACGAGGGACAGGGAGAGACGCCGTGGGATGATGTCAGTATAGGCGCTGCTCTCCCATTCGTCCTGCGCCAGGGCGAGCGGCGCGGGCGCGGGATCGACGAAGCGCGAGCCGATCTGGGTGAGGTAGAGCGCCTTGCCACCCTTGCTGTCGACATCGGGAGCAAGAAGCGTCGTGATCGCGATCTCCTCGTGCAGCCCGAGGGCGCTCGCGGTCTCGGTCTGTCGCGTCAGCGTCACGACTTGCTCGCCCGTTTCAGCCCGGCTCGCGATGCGGGCGTCGCCCTCCGCGCCGAGAAGCTTCGCCGCCGTCTCGGCGAAGCGGCGGGTCACGGCCTCTGCGGTCTCCTTCGCCATGGCGGCGGGAAGCGAGACGCCGTCGGCGTTGGTGTAGTTCTCCGCGAGGCGTACCTCGGCGTCGGGGATCGATTTCAGCGCCTCGGCGAGCCGCGGCATCGTGTCCGGCGGCGCTTGCAGGCGCACATATTGCGCCCCTTCCCGCAGGTCGGAGCAGCCTGGGACGAGCTGATTCGCGAGCACCAGGGCCTTCTCGCGGCGCAGGAGGTCGAGCATCGCCCGCAGCGAGGCCGACGGGACCTTGACCGAGATCTCGTTCGGCAGGAGCGAGCCGAAGGAGTTGGGGCTGCCGCCGCCCTCATTGCCGATCCCGGTCTGGAAGCGGGCCGAGGTTTCGCTGATCGTGAAGACCTGCCGGCCGGCCCGGATCTCGCCGCTCAGCGAGATGGAATCGCCGTCCTTCTTCGTCTCGATCCGCGCCGAGACCGGGATGGCATCGACGCCGCTCTGGCCCGAGGCGGTATAGACGCCGCCCGTGGCTTTCGCCGGAGCCGAGAGCCTGTCGAAGGCCGCAAGCTCGGGCCGGCGCGGGAAGCAGATGTCGAGCGTCCAGGCTCCGCTGCGTTCTCCCGCCTCGCGCTTGTATTGGAGCACGCCGTCGAGGGTGATGTGCTGCTCGCCGGCTTCGCCGTCGCTGAAGGCGAGGTAGCGATATTCCACCTCGTCGACCCGGCTCTTCTGGGCGAGCGCACCGCTCGCCGCGAAAGCGGCCAGGATCAGGGCCGCCGATCTCGTTCCCTTCATGCCGGTCTCCTCTCGCCGAGCGGCCTCGTGGCCACTGCCAGCCAGTCCCGCGTCGCCTCGTCGAGCCCCTCCGACAGCGCCTCGCGGACGCGCGCGTGATAGGCGTCGAGCCAGGCGATCTCCCCGCTCTCCATCAGCGTCGGCTCGACCAGCGCGAGGTCGATCGGGGCCAGGGTCAGCGTCTCGAAGCCGAGCATCTGGCGCTCGCCGCCCGCGATCTCGCGGGTCTCGACGAGGATCAGGTTCTCGATGCGGATGCCGTAGGCGCCGGCCTTGTAGTAGCCCGGCTCGTTCGAGAGGATCATGCCCGGCTCGAGCGCGACCGTGCCGAGCTTGGAGATGCGCTGCGGCCCCTCGTGGACCGAGAGATACGAGCCGACGCCGTGGCCGGTGCCGTGGTCGAAATCGAGTCCCGCCTCCCAGAGCGGACGCCGCGCGAAGGAATCGATCTGCGCTCCCGAGGTTCCCTTGGGGAAGACGGCGCGGGCCACGGCAATATGTCCCTTGAGGACGCGGGTGAAGCGCTCGCGCATCTCGGCCGAGGGCTGTCCGATCGCCACCGTCCGGGTGATGTCGGTGGTGCCGTCCTGGTACTGCCCGCCGGAATCGACGAGATAGAGCTCGCCCGCCGCGAGCTTGCGGTCGCTGGCGTGGGTGACGCGATAATGCACGATCGCCCCGTTCGGGCCCGAGCCCGAGATCGTCGGAAAGGAGACGTCGCGCAGGAGCCCGGTTTCGCGGCGGAAGGTCTCCAGCGCCTCCACGGCGCCGATCTCGCCGACATCGCCTTTGGGCGCCTCCTCGGCCAGCCAGCGCAGGAAGCGCGTCACGGCGAGGCCGTCGCGCAGATGGGCGGCGCGGGTGCCGGCGATCTCGGCTCCGTTCTTCACCGCCTTCATGAGGGTCAGCGGGTCCGGCCCGCGATCGGCGACGCGGCAGGATGCCTCGACGAGGCCGTCGAGTTCCTGCGCGCCCGTCGCCGCGTCGATCCTGATCCGGCCGTCGGCCGGGCCGAGCCGCCCGATCTCCTCCGCGAGGCGTTCGGGCGGGGCGATCTCCGCCACCTCGCCGAGGACGGCGCCGACTTCGTTGGAGATCTTGGCCGCCTCCATCAGCAGGACCGGCCGGCCCTCCCGCGGCACCAGCGCATAGCCGAGGGCGAGAGGCGTGTGGGCGACGTCGCCACCGCGGATATTGAAGAGCCAGGCGAGGTTCTGCGGATCGGAGACGACGAGGCCGTCGAGCCGTCCCTTGGCCAGCCGCTCGCGCAGGCGTTCGAGCTTTGCGCCCGCATCTTCTCCGGCCAGGGCCTGGGGCTGGAGCGCGATGGGCGCGCAGGGCGGCGCGGGGCGGTCGGCCCAGATGGCATCGACGGGGTTGCTTTCGACCGGGACGAGGCTTCCGTCCGCTCGCGACACGGCCTTGGCCAGGGCCTCGACGGCGCTCGCGGTGTGCAGCCACGGATCGTAGCCGAGCGTGGCGGAGCCGAGTTCCGCCTCGATCCAGGCTTCCGCCGTCGTCTCGGCCTGCGGGACGACCGTGAGCAGCGCCCCGTCGACCTGCTGGGCGGCCTGGAGCGTATAGCGGCCGTCGACCACGATCGCCGCCTTGTCCTTCAGGATCACCGCCGTTCCGGCCGAGCCGGTGAAGCCGGTCAGCCAGGCGAGGCGCTCGGCATGGGGGGGCACGTATTCGGACTGGTGCTCGTCGGCGCGCGGGACGATGAAGCCGTCGAGCCCGCGGCGGGCGAGTTCCGCGCGCAGGAGCGGAATCCGCTGCGTCCCCTGGGAGGGGGAGGCAAGGTCCTCGAAGGTCTGGAACAGGGCTTTCATCGTCTCTCCCTCGGACAGGGGGCTGCGCCGCCGCGCCGCAGGACGAGCGTCGCCCAGCCCTCGCGGACGGAACGCCGCCGGAGGGCGAGGCCCTGCATCCGGTAGGCGGCGAGGATGCCGGGAACGTCGCGTTCGAGCAGCCCGGAGAGGACCAGCGTGCCGCCCGGCGCAAGGCGGGCCGAGATCGGCCGGGCGAGCCTCGCCAGCGGCCGGGCCAGGATATTGGCGAAGACGAGATCGAAGCGCGGTCCGCGCCGGACGAGATCGTGCCGCGTCCCCGCGCCGACATAGAAGGCGAGATGGGGCCCGACGCCGTTCAGCCGCGCATTGGCCCGCGCGACCTCGACGGCCACGGGATCGATGTCGCCGGCGACGATCCGCGACTTCAGGGCCCGGGCCGCTGCGAAGGCGAGGATGCCGGTTCCCGTCCCGACATCGAGCACCCGGCGCGGACGGCGCTGCTTCAGTTCCGCCGCGAGGGCGGCGAGGCAGCCGCTCGTCGTGCCGTGATGGCCGGTGCCGAAGGCGAGCGCCGCCTCGATCTCGATGGGGAGGTCGTTCGGCCGCACCCTGGCGCGGTCGTGCGAGCCGTGGACCAGGAAGCGCCAGATCCGCACGGGCGGCAGGCCCTCGAGCGAGGTCCGCACCCAGTCGGCTCCTTCCAGCGTGTCGAACCGGGCTTCGTCGATCGCATCCCCGATCACCGACCGCGCCAGCTCGCGGATCGCGTCTTCGTCGGGCTCGACGGCGAAATAGGCTTCGAGCCGCCAGGTCCTGCCGTCCTCGGCCTCGAAGGCCGCGACCGCCGTCTCGGCCGGATCGAAGACCTCGCCGAGGAGTTCCGTCAGCGCGCGCGCCCGGCTTTCGTCCGTCGCCAGACGCATGACATGGGTCGGCGCATGAGGGGGCAGGCCTTCGAGCATGGGAGCAACTAGCATTGCGCGAAGGTTCCGCGGAAGCCGTCATCGGCCGGGATGACGATGTCTTGCCATGCGGCGCCCGCTACCCTAGAATTACACAGTTGCGACGCTGCGCCCCCGTGCGCATGGCTTTTTGCGTCGCGCCATCGGCATTTCTCGTATAGAGCGACGCCGTGCCGGGTTTGTCGGCGCGAAGGATCATGGGTTCACATGGCGAAAGAGGAACTGATTCAGTTCGAAGGTCTCGTGCTTGAGGCGTTGCCCGATACGCGGTTCCGGGTGCAGCTCGACAGCGGCCATGAGATCATCGCCTACACCGCCGGCAAGATGAAGAAGAACCGGATCAAGACGTTGGCCGGCGACCGCGTGACGGTCGAGATGTCTCCCTACGACCTGGAGAAGGGCCGGCTGATCTTCCGCCACAAGGACGAGCGCTCGGCGCCCGGCCCGCGCCCGCCTTTCCGGGGCGGCATGAGGCGTCGCTGACGCCCCTCCGTCATACCGCTTCTGGCTACGGCTCGGCTGTTTTTTTCCCTCTGTCCTCCTTGCCCGGGCCCGCCCCGGCATCCCCGGAACCGGCAGCCGCTTGCGAACCCGTTCACTACGGAGCGCGCGGGAAGGCGTGGATGGCCGGGACAAGCCCGGCCATGACGACCAAGAGAGAACGGGCCGAGTTGATCTATCGGATTTCGTAAACGATGCGACCCGCCGGATGCCGCATCAGCCCGTGAGTTCCGCCGGCAGGCGCTTCAGGGCTCCTGCGATCTCGCCGCGCACCCAATCGCCGAGCGGCAGGATCGGGCGGGGCGGCTCGGCCCGGCAGAGGCCGAGGAGATCGGCGAGGACATAGACCACGCGCAGGCTCGTATGAGCCCGGAAGGTTTCCCAGATCGGCTCCATCGCCGCATGGAGGCGGCGGGCTTCGGCTGCATCGCCGGCCTGGGCCGCGCGCGTGACGGCGAGGCAGGCCCGCGGCAGCGTGCCGCCGATGACGCTGTACCAGGTCTCGGCCCCGGCGAGCAGCGCCTCGGGGGCGTTGATGTCGATGCTGCAACCGATGGAGAAGCGGTGCCGGACCGCCTCCCGCAGCGTGCGGAGCTGGGCGCCGACCTGCTCCTTCGGCTGTGCGCCGGTCTTCAGGGCGACGATCCCGTCCAGGCGGCTGAGGCGCCCGACGAGGCCCGGCGTGAAGGTGAAATGGGTCGTCGCGGGATTGTCGTAGATGCAGAGCGGCAGCCCGCTCTCGCGCCCGACCGTGACGAAATGCTCGTAGACCTCGTCATTCGTCAGCGGAGTGTAGGAGACCGGGGCGAGAAGTCCCGCGGCGGCGCCCGCCGCCTTCGCATCCTGCGCGAGCTTCACCGCCTCGTCGGTGCGCAGCGCGCCCACCCCGACGAGAACCGGCACCTTGCCTCCCGCCTCGGCCATGGCGGCCTCGATCGCGAGCCGGCGCTGCTCGCGCGTGAGATAGGCATAGGTGCCCGTCGAGCCGAGGAGCCCGATCGAATCGACCCCCGCCTCGACCAGCCGGCGCACGATTCGGCGCAGGGCCTCGCGATCCACGATGCCGGCCGCATCAGCGGGTGTGATCGGAAAGGCCGAAAGGCCGCTGAGATTCGTCATGCCTCGTCCGTCGTTCCGGCGGTCACGGTTTCGGATCGGGACGGGCGGGTCAAGCCTCCTCGATCTGGCCGGACAGTTCCAGCCATTCCTCCTCGGCCTTGGCGAGGGCCTCGGCGGCCTCGCCGCGCATGCGGGCCAGCTCGCCCGCCTTGGCCGGGTCCTCGCGATAGGCCCGCCCGCCCGCCATGGCCTCGTCGATCTTGCCGATGGCCGTGCCGAGCTTGTCCATGCGGATTTCGAGCGCATGGAGCTTCTTGCGGAGCGGCGCGAGGGAGGCGCGGCGCTCGGCGGCGAGGCGCCGATCCTCGGCCTTGTCGGAGCCGCGCTCCTCGGATTTCGGCTTCGGCGGCTCGGCCTCGCCGCTGAGGACGTAGCGGCGGTAGTCGTCCATGTCGCCCTCGAAGGGCTTCACGGCACCGTCCCCCACGAGCCAGAGCCGGTCGGCGCAGGCTTCGACGAGGAAGCGGTCGTGGCTGACGAGGATGACCGCGCCCTCGAAATCGTTGATCGCCTCCATGAGCGCGGTGCGGCTGTCGATGTCGAGATGGTTGGTCGGCTCGTCCAGGATGAGCATATGGGGACCGTCGAAGGCAGCGAGTCCCATGAGAAGCCGCGCCTTCTCGCCGCCGGAGAGGTTGGAGATCCGCGTATCCGCCTTCTGGCCCGGAAAGCCGAACTGGGCGCAGCGAGACCGGATGCGCGCCTCCGGCTGGCCCGGCATGCGCTCGGCGACCTGGATGAAGGGCGTCGCGGCCGGACGCAGCTCGTCGAGCTGGTGCTGGGCGAAATAGGCGACGTCGAGCTTCGGCGAGCGGGTGATCGTTCCGCCCAGCGGATCGAGCCGGCCGCCGATCAGCTTGCAGAAGGTCGACTTGCCGCGCCCGTTCTGGCCGAGAAGGGCGATGCGGTCGTCCGGCAGGATGGTCAGGTCCAGCCGCTTGAGGATGGTGCGCTCGCCATAGCCCGCCGCGACGCCTTCGAGCGAGACGAGGGGAGGGGAGAGTGGCCGGTCCGGCGAGGGGAGGTGGAAGGGCAGCGTCGTCTCGTCGATCGAAACGGAGGCCGGCTCCATCTTGGCGAGGCGCTTCAGGCGCGACTGCGCCTGGCGCGCCTTGGACGCCTTGGCCCGGAAGCGATCCACGAAAGCCTGGAGATGCTTGCGCTCGGCCTCCTGCTTGGCCGCGAATTTCGCCTCCAGGCGGCGCTTCTCCGCATATTGCCGCGCGAAGGAGGAATAGCCGCCGCGATAGAGGGTCAGCTTGCCCCGCTCCAGATGCAGGATGTGGTCGACGGAGCTTTCGAGCAGGTCGCGGTCGTGGCTGATGACCAGCACCGTGTGCGGGTATTTGCCGAGGTAATCGTAGAGCCAGAGCGTGCCTTCGAGGTCGAGATAGTTCGTCGGCTCGTCGAGGAGCAGAAGGTCGGGCTCGGCGAAGAGCACGGCGGCGAGCGCGACGCGCATCCGCCAGCCGCCCGAGAAATCCGAGCAGGGGCGCTGCTGGGCTTCCGAATCGAAGCCGAGGCCGTGCAGGATCGTCGCGGCGCGGGCGGGGGCGGCATGGGCGCCGATATCGGCGAGCCGGGTCTCGATCTCGGCCCGGCGCAGGCCCTCGGCACCCTCCGCTTCCGCGAGCAGCGCGGCGCGCTCGCGATCCGCCGCGAGGACCACTTCGACCAGCGTCTCGGGGCCGCTCGGCGCTTCCTGCGCGACGGCGCCGATGCGGGTGTTGCGAGGCAGGGAGATCGATCCGGATTCGGAGGCGATCTCGCCCTCGATCAGCCGGAACAGGGTGGATTTGCCGGCGCCGTTGCGGCCGACCAGCCCGACGCGCGCATCCGGCGGAAGCGCCGCGCCGGCGCCGTCTAGGATCAGCCGCTCGCCGATGCGGTAGCTGAGGTCTGAGATGTGGAGCATCGCCGCTGCCTAGCCGCGGCAGGGCCTCGGGGGCAAGCGGCCAGCGGCCCACTCCCTCCTCTCCCCGCTGGCGGGGAGAGGCCGAGCGCCGCGAAGCGTCGGCCGGGTGAGGCGCGCGCACCCGGCAGCGGCGTGTATCCGTTGCCCCTTATGGGTCAGGCCAGCCGATATTCCCCTTCGAGACGGGGCGCTCCGTCCGTCACGGCGAGACCCCGGCCGACGAGATCCTCGAGATGGGCGAAGGTGGACAGGGCCGCCGCCCGCAGGAGTTGCGGCTTGAGGGTGGGATAGATCGCCGGCACGATCTGGCCGATGTGCCGGTCGCCGGCGCGCAGGCGCGTCAGGATCGAGGCTTCCCGCGCGCGCCGGTGCCCGATCAGGGCGCGCAGGTAGCGCTGCGGATCGCGCACGGGGCCGCCATGGCCGGGCCAGTACAGCCGCTCGGAGCGGGCGCGGAGCTTTTCCAGAGAGGCCATGAAGTCGGTCATCGACCCGTCCGGGGGCCCGACGATCGTGGTCGACCAGGCCATCACGTGATCGGCCGAGAACAAGGATTCCTCCTCCGGCAGGGCGAAGGCGAGGTGATTGGCCGTGTGGCCCGGCGTCGCGACCGCTTCCAGCGTCCAGCCGGGCCCGGTGATCGCGTCTCCGTCGCGCATCTGGAGATCGGGCGCGTGGTCCCTGTCGCCGGAGCCTTCCATCGTGTTCGCCTCGCCGTCCGCGAGAGGCCGGGAGGCGAAATGCGGGCCGCAGCCGACGATCGGCGCGCCGGTCGCCTCCCGCACGAGGCGCGCGCCGGGGGAATGGTCCATATGGGTGTGGGTCACGACGATATGCGAGACCGTCTCGCCCGAGACGGCGCGGAGCAGCGCCTCGACGTGCTCCGGCCGGGCGGGGCCGGGATCGATGAGCGCGACGGTGCCGCGGCCGACGATGTAGCTGCACGTCCCGGTGAAGGTGAAGGGACTCGGATTGGCGGCGACAATGCGCCGGACGAGAGGGCTGACCGCGACGGCCCTGTCCGGGGCGGGAGAGAAGTCGAGATCGAAATCGAGGTCCGACGACATGGGCGGCCTTTCCGCGGGTCAGCGGGCCGTCCGGCGCTTCAGCTCGGCGGCGATGCGATGGATCAGGTAGGGCGGCAATTCGAGCGAGACCAGGCGCCAGCGCCAGTTGCCGAGCCGAAGCTGGAGCCGGAAACGCGACTCCTTGGGCTCGCCCGGCGGCAGCAGGACATAGACGTTGCGAAAGCCCCGCCAGTGGGACGAGGCCAGGAAATCGTCCAGGTCTTCGATCCCGACCGAGCCGCTGCCGAAGGCCGTCCCGGTGGGGTCGCCGACCGGGGAGGTCCGCAGCAGGCGGATCAGCCCCTCCTCCTGGACGAGGGTGTCGAGCAGGGGGTCGGCGAAGGCGAAAGCCATGGCGGCCGCGATCTGCGCGTCCTGGGTGGTGATGCCGCTCGCCGGCTTGGCCGCCGCAAGCTCGGCGGCGATCTGCCGTGCGATGGAATAGCGCAGGGCGCGCGTGTTCACGCGGTCCCGGATCTCCCCGAGGTCGCCGGCCTCGACGGCGCGTCCGAGCCGGTAGACGGCATAATAGGGCGAGCCGACGTAAAAGCCCCAGGCCGCCAGGAGAGCGAGCAAGCCTGCCACGATCCAGCGCATGACGGTGGTGTGTGCCTCCTCGCGGCTCGGGCTCGCCGGCCGGCCGCGCAGTCTCCGAGCGGCCCCTTGCCAGAACCCCGCGGCAGCAATAACCCCGCTCGCTCCCGCCCTCAACTGTGGGCGAACTGTTCTTCTGCCCGGTGTGCTTTCCATGAATATCCGGCGCTTCATCTTTGGATTGCTTCTGACCGGCGGCGCAGGGGCGATCGACGCGGTGAGCTTCATGCGCCTCGGGGCGGTCTATGCCTCGTTCATGAGCGGAAACACGGTCCAGCTCGGCATTCACGTGGGGGAGGGGAGCTTCCTTCCCCTCCTGGGTTTTTCCACGCTGATCGGGCTGTTCATGCTCGGCAGCTTCACCGGCTCCATCGTGACCGCGAAGGCCGGCTCCCGGAACCTTCCGGTCATCCTGGCGCTGGAGGTGGCCGCCTTGTCGGTCGCGTTGCTTCTCGACCTGCGCCACGGCATGCCCCTGGCGACGACCGCCCCGCTCGCCTTCGCCATGGGTGCGCAGAACCATCTCGTGGTGATGGCGCGCGGCTCCAATCCCGGAACGACCTTCGTGACGGGCACGGCCTTCAGATTCGCCGACGCCGTCGCGCAGCGAGCCCTCGGGCGCGATCCCGCCGGCGCCTGGAAGCTGCATCTTGCCGTCTGGATGTCCTTCGCCGTCGGCGCCTCTGGGGGCGCCGTCTTCCAGATCGGCCTGCGCGAGCATGCGCTCGCGCCGATCCTGGCCCTCCTCGCGCTGCTCCTGACGGTCTCGCTCGTCGCGCAGCTCGTCCGGCCGGGCCTCCTCGGCTCGGCGTCGTAAGGCCCTCGATCCCTTAAGCCAGGGCCGCCCGCGCCTCGCCGATGATGCGGTCCTGCGTCTCCTCGTCCAGATAGGGGTGGATGGGGAGCGAGACGACGTCGAGCGACAGCTTCTCCGTCACGGGCAAGCCGTTGCCGGCGCTCGGGAAATGCTTATAGGCCATCAGCCGGTGGACGGGCTTCGGATAGTACATGCCGGTCGGGATGCCCTTCGCCCGCAGATGCGCGGCCAGTCCGGCGCGCTGCTCGGGCTTCACGCGGATCGTGTAGATGGCCCAGCTCGACATGCAGTCGGGCCGGACATGCGGCGGGATGGCGAGGTCGCCGAGGCCCTCGGCATAGCGCGCGGCGATCCTCTGGCGGGCCTCCAGCTCGTCCTCGAAGATGTTCAGCTTCTCGATGAGGATCGCGGCCTGGATGGTGTCGAGCCGGCCCGTCATGCCGAAGCGCTCGTGATCCGTCCGGTCGGCAGTGAGGCCGTGGAAGCGGAGCGAGACCAGGGTTCGGGCGAGATCGTCGTCGTCCGTCGTGACGGCGCCGCCGTCGCCGTAGCAGCCGAGGGGCTTCGCCGGGAAGAAGCTCGTCGTCGTGGCGAGGCCGAAGGTGCCGACCCGGCGTCCCTTGTAGGTCGAGCCGAAGCTCTGCGCGGCGTCGCAGAGCATCCACAGCCCCTCCCGCTCACAGACGGGGGCGATGGCGTCGTAATCGGCAGGCTGCCCGAAGATGTCGACGGGGATGACGCCGACCGGATCGAGCTTGAGATGCCGCGCGGTCCTGACCGCGTTCTCGAGGCTCGCCGGGTCCATGTTGAAGGTGTCCTCGAGGACATCCACGAAGAGCGGCGTCGCGCCCGTCCGGGCGATCGCCTCGGCCGTCGCCGTGTAGGTGAAGCTCGGGCAGAGGACCGCCTGACCCTCGCGCGCACCCTTCGCCATCAGGACGAGGCTGAGCGCATCCGTGCCGTTGCTGCACGAGACGGCGTGCTTCGCGCCGCAGAAGGCGGCGAGCCGGCGCTCGAATTCCGTCACCTCGGGCCCGAGGATATAGGCGCCGTGATCGACGACCCGCAGGATCGCCTCGTCGATCGCCGTTCCGAGGCGGCGGCGCTGGGCGCCGAGATCGATGAAGGGCAGCATGGTCGGCGGGGCCGGGTTGGTCATGGGATCCTGGGCTCCAAGGATACGGTCATGCCTTGACGACGGCCGGGCCGGAAAGGCCCGCCCGCGCGAAGGCGTTGCGGGTGTCGACGATCAGCCGCGCATGGGCCGCGACGAGAGGCAAGTCCAGCGCGTCGTGGTCGGTCGCGAGGAGGATCGCGTCGAATCCCGCCAGGGCCTCCGCCGTGAGCGGGACCGAGCGGCGCCCGGCGAGGGCGGCATGCTCGCGGGTCGGCGGCAGGACGGGGACCAGGGGGTCGTGATAGGCGGCGCGCGCGCCGCGCGCCTCGATCAGCTCGATGAGGCGCAGGGCCGGGCTCTCGCGCGTGTCGTCGACGTTCTTCTTGTAGGCGAGGCCGAGGACGAGGATGTCCGAATCGGCGAGTCCGCGCCGGGCCTTCTCGTCCAGGGCGGCGGCGAGGCGCTCGACGACGAGGCGCGGCATGGCGGTGTTGATCTCGCCCGCCAGCTCGATGAAGCGGCTGGAGACGTCGAATTCGCGCGCCTTCCAGGAGAGGTAGAAGGGGTCGATGGGGATGCAGTGGCCGCCGAGGCCCGGCCCCGGCTGGAACGGCATGTAGCCGAAGGGCTTCGTGGCCGCCGCCTCGATCACCTCCCAGACGTCGATGCCCATCGCGCCGTAGACGAGCTTCAGCTCGTTCACGAGCGCGATGTTGACGGCCCGGAACACGTTTTCCGTCAGCTTGACCGCCTCGGCCACCGCCGGGGAAGAAACGGGCACGACGCGCTCGACCACCGCCCCGTAGAGGGCGAGGGCGGCCTTCTGCGCCAGCGCGCCGTCGCCCGCGACGACCTTCGGGATCGCGGCCGTGGCATGGACGGGATTGCCGGGATCCTCGCGCTCCGGCGAATAGGCGAGCAGGAAGTCGGTCCCCGATTTCAGGCCGGAGCGCTCCAGGATCGGCCGGACGATCTCGTCGGTCGTCCCGGGATAGGTCGTCGATTCGAGCACCACGAGTTGGCCGGGCCGCAGCCGCCCCGCGATCGCCTCGGCGGTCCTCGCGACGAAGCCGAGATCGGGCTCGCGGTGCCGGCCGAGCGGCGTCGGCACGCAGATCAGGATCGCGTCGGCCTCGCCCAGGCGGGCGGGATCGCACGTCGCCTCGAAGCGGCCGCCGGCGAGGAGCCGGCCGATGCCGTCCTCGCTCACCTGGCGGATATAGGAGCGGCCGGCCGCGAGGCTCTCGACCTTGGCGGGATCGGTATCGAGGCCCAGCACCCGGAAGCCCGCCGCGCCGACCGCGACCGCGAGCGGCAGCCCCACATAGCCGAGGCCGATGATCGCGACGGTGGCGCTGCGGTTCTCGATCGAGGCGGCCAGCCGGGCCGGCGCCCCCAGGCTGCCCGCCCCCGCCGGGGCGCCGCCTAAACCCATCACACCCCGCCTGCGCCGCCGTGCCGGCGGCCGATGGCGGGCCGTGTACGAAAGCCGCCCGCGCCGATCAAGCCGGGCGCTTGAGCGCGGCCACCGGGCCGGGTACTCGGCGCCATGGCCGGCAAACGCATTCTGATCACGGGCGCGACGGGATTCGTCGGCCGCCGCATCGTCGCGCGGCTGGCCCGCGCGGGGCACGAGCTGACGCTCGCGACCCGGAGCGCGTGGCAAGGGGAGGTGCCGGCCGGCGCCCGGATCGTGAGGGTCGGCGAAATCGGGCCGGATACCGATTGGCGTGAGGCTCTGGCGGAGGCCGGCACCGTCATCCACCTCGCCGCCCATGTCCATGTTGCGCCCGAGCGGGCCGAGGCCGAAGCGGCGCTGTTCGACCGCATCAACCATCTCGGCTCCCTTCGTCTCTACGAGCAGTCGGCGGAAGCCGGGATCGGCCTCTTCGTGTTCGTCAGCAGCATTACGGTCCTTGGGAGCGAGAGCCCTTCGGGGCGGCCTTTCGACGAGACCTCGCCGCCCCGGCCCGAGACGCCCTACGGCCGCTCCAAGCTCGCCGCGGAGACTTCTCTCCTGGCCGCGGCGGGACCGCCCCTGGTCGTCCTGCGCCCGCCGCTGATCGCGGGGGCGGGCGTCGGCGGCAATCTGCGCAGCCTCGCGCGCCTCGCGGCCCTGCCGTTCCCCTTGCCCTTCGGGGCGGTGCGCAACCGGCGCACCCTGCTCTCGCTCGACAATCTCGCCTCGGCGATCGAGGCGATCCTCGCGGGGCCGCGGCCGGGAACCTACCTGCTGGGCGACAGGACGCCCCTCTCGACGGGAGAGATCGTCGCGGCCCTGCGGCAGGGAATGGGGCGCCGTCCGGGTCTGCTGCCCGTGCCCCTCGGCCCGATGCGCCTCGCCGCCTCGCTCGCCGGTTTCGGCGGCCATGCGCGACGGCTCTTCGGCGATCTCGAAGTCGATTCGTCGCGGTTCCGCGCCGCCTATGGCTGGGACGACGAGGTCGAGACCCGCGCCGTGCTCGCCGCGGTTGGATCGTGACGCATGCCCGGCTTCATGCGGGAGTCCCATGCGGGCGCGGTGACTGTGCCCGTCCCGCCATTGTGATAGGGAAGGGCGACCGGCGCGCCTGCGCCGCCTTCAGGGACCCGTTTTTTTGACCCGTCGTCAGATCATCATCGTCGCGCACGACGTCGTGATGACCGCCGTGGCGCTGCTGGTGAGCTTTTTCCTCCGCTGGG
>OEIU01000409.1_pt1 | contig 41215 bp, 31 predicted proteins | sample 1539221 | NCBI WGS metagenome assembly OEIU01 (sample SAMN03792071, study PRJEB22550) | activated sludge metagenome | feature: wastewater treatment plant; material: activated sludge; isolation source: Wastewater treatment plant of a petroleum refinery complex | place: Argentina: Zarate | collected...
CCGCATGCACGGATCTGTGGAGGGGGTGCTGGGTGACTGGCATTCCTACTCCGACTTGCTGAAAGCGATTCACTCCGGCAGCGCCAGCGACTGGAAGAGCTGCAGCGCGAGGGGCCCCGGCGGGCCGAACCAGGTGGTGTAGAGCGGCGCGAGTTCCGGCGAGCGGTACAGCCGGCTCAGGCTTCGGTCGACCAGCAGACGGAAGGCATCGTCGTCGCGGCGCAGTGCCAGCGCCAGCGCTTCGCGCGTGAAGCTGCGCTCGATCACCTGCAGTTCGCCTGCCGGGCCGCGCCGGGCGGCGTCGAGCAGCACCGGCCGGTCGCCGAAGAGCGCTGCGGCACGGCGATCGAGCACCATCTGTACGCCCGTGGCGTAGTCGGGGACGGGTGCGACGGTGACGGTGACGCGGCGCCTGCGCAGCGCGTCGATCAGCGTGGTCTCGATGCTCGTGCCGGCGACCGCAGCGAACACGACCTTGGCGCTGAACAGGCCCGGCGCGCCGCGCCACACCGGTTGCACCGGATCGGGGCGGTCCTCGAGCGCATCGCGCAGCCGCCAGTCGGCGTCTGCACGCAGCAGCGCGCCGGTGCCGGCAAGGAAGATCGGGATCGAGAAATCCACCACCGCGCGGCGCTGCAGCGTCGGCGTGTCGGTGCCGCAGCTCAGGTCGACGCGGCCCTGCTGCAGCGCGTCGAAGCGGTCGGCCGCCGTCAGCGGCACGAAGTCCACCGCCAGCGTGGGCAGCTTCAGTTCGGCCTTGACCGCGTCCGCCACCTTCAGGCACAACTCGACCGAGAAGCCCGCCGGCTTGCCGCCGTCGCTGAACGCGAAGGGCCGCGCGTCGCTGCGGTAGCCGAGCGTCAGCTTGCCGGAGTCCTTGACCTTGTCGAGCGTGCCTGCGGCCACCGCCGGTTCGGCCGGCAGCGCCAGCAGGGCCAGCGCCGCCAGCAGGACCGCGTGGCGGCGCACTGCGCAGCTCAGCCTGCTCATCGGGGAAACCTCCGCGCTCGCGGGCCGCGTCACGAACGCGATCGAGCTTTCGTGCCTGCTCATGCCCTTGCTCCCTGGGCCGCAGGCGCCGCGACGAAGCGCGGCGCGATGAAGCCGTAGACGATGTAGCCGATGCCCATCACCAGCATGCCGCCCATCACCGCGTCCTTGCCCGAAGCGTACAGCGCGTACACCGAATACAGCATGGCGACGACGGCGACGAAGGCATTGCGCTTGAACACGCCGGGCTCGACCTTGGCGTCGCGCATCATCACGAACAGCGCCGACAGCGCGATGATGTAGGGCACCACGTTGGTCACCACCGCCAGGTTGACGAGCGCGGCGAACTGCTTGCTCAGGTCGGGCGACATCGTCGACAGCGCCATCACCGACTGCACGATGCCCATGATCACCATGCCGGCGATCGGCGCGCCTGCCGCCGTGACCTTGGCGAAGACCTTGGGGAACATGTCGGCGTCGGCGGCGTCCTTGGCGGTCGACGACAGCGTGAACTGCCAGCCGAGCAGCGAGCCGATGCAGGCCAGTGCGGCGAGCGCCATTACCACCTGGCCGATCGCCGGGTTGAACATCTGCGCGAAGGCCAGGCCGAAGGGGCCGCTCGACGCGGCCAGTTCGGCGTTCGGCACGATGCCCTGGATGACGGTGGTCGACAGGATGTAGATCACCGCCGCGCCCAGCGTGCCGAACATGCAGGCCAGCGGCACGTCGCGCTTCGGGTTCTCCACCGCCGAGGCGTTCTGCGACGCCGACTCCATGCCGAGGAAGGCCCACAGCGTGAGCGAGATGGACGAGCCCATGCCCTCGCCGATGCTCAGCCCCTTCGGGTTCCAGGCCTCCGAGAAGGTCGCGCCGCTGAACCAGAACCAGCCGAAGAGGGCCATGAAGCCGACCGGCAGGATCACGCCCCAGACGGTGACCGAGCCGATCTTGCCGGTCACGCTCGGGCCGCCGAAGTTGGCGAGCGTGGTGATCCACAGCAGCCCGATCACGCCGATCGTCGTCATCAGCGGCGTCGAGGTCAGCACCGGAAAGAACGGCGCCAGGTAGCCGAGTGCCGAACTCGCCACGGCGACGTTGGCGATGGCCAGCGAAATGAAGTACAGGAAGAACACCTGGAAGTAGCCGTCCTTGCCGTAGGCATCTTCGGCATAACCGGCCAGGCCGCCGGAACGCTTGCTGAACAGCCCCGCCTGCGCAAAGCCGTAGGCGATGGCCAGCGAGCCGAGCGCGGTGACCAGCCACGACAGCAGCGAGATCGCCCCCACCTGCGCCATGTTCGACGGCAGCATGATGATGCCCGAGCCCATCATGTTGACCATGACGATGAACGTCAGCTGCACGACGTTCATCTTCTTCTGTTGTTCGGCCATCGCAGCTCTCCTGTTACTCGCGCACGACGTAGGTGTGGAAGACGATGCGCCCGTCCACGCGTTCCTGGAACACGCCCTGCACCTCGTAGTTGAAGCCGGGGAAGCGGTTGAACGACTCCTCGAAGGCATGCAGGTAGTCGAGCATCGGCTGCGCACGCTCGTCCCAGCGCTCGCCCGGCACCACCACGCCGATGCCCGGCGGGTAGATCAGCGCCAGCGTCGCCGCGATGCGGCCGCGGCACTGGTCCAGCGGCAGGTAGTCGATGTCGTTGCCGACCAGCGCGCGGTAGGCGTCCTGCGGCAGCATCGCCAGCTCGGGGAAGCTCTGGGCGCGGAAGCACTTGCGCTGCAGGCCCTTGATGTCGCGGCTCTTGTAGAACTCGTGCATCTCGCGGCACACGCTGCGGATCGTGGCGCCGGCATAGCGCTCGGTGTTGGCGGCATGCAGCGACGGCAGCACCTGGTGCAGCGGCGCGTCGGCGTCCCACAAGGTCTTGAACATCACCAGCTTGGCGATCAGCGTGTTGAGCTTGCTTTCGTCCTCGGCCGGCGTCATCAGGAACAGGATGCTGTTCAGGTCGCACTTCTCGGGCACGATGCGCTGCTCGCGCAGGAAGTTGGCGACGACGGTCGCCGGCACGCCGAACTCGGCGTATTCGCCGGTGCGGCGGTCGATGCCGGGGGTGAGCAGCATCAGCTTGTTCGGGTCGACCATCGCGTAGCCCGCCGCCATGCCGGCATAGCCGTGCCAGGCGGCGCCGGGCTCGAAGTCCCAGCACTGCTGCTCGCGCTTGAGCAGATCGGTGGGCAGGCTTTCCCACGGCACGTCAATCGCATCGGCGCCGTGCGCCGACTTGCGCACGCTGACGCGGTCGGGCACGAAGGGGTCGAAGAACCACTGCTGCTCGGGGCCGCGGCCGTGGCGTGCGAAGTGCGCGCCGAACTCGCGCAGCTTCTTGCGCGCCTCGATGGTCAGCTCGATGCAGCGGTCCCACAGCATCTCGCCGGCCTTGCCTTCGTGGATCTTGGCGTTGACGTCGAGCGACGCGAACAGCGGATAGAAGGGCGAGGTCGAGACGTGCTGCAGGAACGATTCGTTGAAGCGCGCATGGTCGACGAAGCGCTTCTGCCCGCGCAGGTGCTCGTCGCGCTTGTGGATCTGGCTCGCCTGCGAGAAGCCGGCGCCCTGCTTGTGCACCGACTGCGTCGAAAAAAGGCCGGGCATCTCGGCCGTCAGCGCCGCCGGTTCGAGGCGCATCGGGCTGTGGCCTTCGAACAGCGGATGAAAGGCGTTGTAGCCGATCCAGGCTTCGTCCCACAGCACGTAGTCGCACAGGTGGCCGATTCTCTCCAGCACCTTGCGCACGTTGTAGACCGTGCCGTCGTAGGTGCACAGCTGGATGCAGGCCATGCGGAACGGCCGTGGCGCGTCGGCGCGCGCCTTGTCCTCGACCAGCGGGTGCCGGCGGATGGCGTCGCGCAGCGCGGCTTCGTCCCAGGCGTCGAAGTCCACCGGGCCGATCATGCCGAAGGCGTTGCGCGCGGTGGGCAGGAACACGGGCACCGCGCCGGCCTGCACCAGCGCGCCCTGGTGCAGCGACTTGTGGTTGTTGCGGTCGAACAGCACCAGGTCGCCGCGCCTGAGCAGCGCGCCGGTGACGATCTTGTTCGAGGTGCTGGTGCCGTTGAGCACGAAGTAGCTGCGGTCGGCGCCGAAGACCTCGGCCGCATGCGCCTGCGCTTCGTTGGCCGCGCCTTCGTGGATCAGCAGGTCGCCGAGTTCGACGTCGGCGTTGCACAGGTCGTTGCGAAAGATCGCCTCGCCGAAATGCTTGAAGAACAGTTGTCCGGCCGGCGACTTGCGGTAGAACTGCCCGCCCTGGTGGCCCGGGCAGTCGAAGGCGATGGTCGCCTTGCCGTCGTAGGCCATCAGCTTGCCGAAGAAGGGCGGCAGCAGGCTCATGCCGTACTTGACGACGCTGGCCACCACCTGCTTGGCATAGAACACCGGCGACTGCTGGCCGAGGTAGAGGTAACCCTCGACCTCGCCCAGGCCGCCGACCACCGGCAGGTCGCTGATGCGGTGCGCATCGGCCAGCGCCCACAGCGGCGTGCGAAAGCCCAGGCCGCGCACGCCGCGCACGACGGCCTTCGCGCCCTCGAGGCGGTCGCCGTCGGTGAGCAGGATGTAGGCCCCGACCGATGCGTCCTCGGCCAGGTCGCGCTCGTAGACCGAGGCCATCTCCACCTCGAAGCCCTCGGCGCGGATCTGCGACAGCAGCTCCTTGGTCGGCTCGCTCGCCGTATCGACGATGGCGACGATCTTCAGCAGCCGCTGGAACGGGATCGGCACCGCCTGCGGCTGCAGCGAGTAGTTCGAATAGCGGTTCATGATTCCACCTGAGTTTGGCGAGTCCGCCGGTCGGCTCCCTCTCCCGTCTTGCGGGAGAGGGCTGGGGTGAGGGCGCGTGTCGGACCCACCCTCATCCCCCGCCTTCTCCCGCAGAGCGGGAGAAGGAGCCGGAGCGAGACGCGCGGCGATTTCACTGCCTGCTCACTCTTTCACACAGTCGACCAGCCAGGTCTTGTGGCCGTGGCGGTCGATGTCGAAGCGCGGCCCGTGGATGTCGGCCTCGAAGCCGGGGAAGCGCTCGTCGGTGTCGCGCGCGAACTGAAGAAAGGCGACGATCGATGCGGTGCTGAAGCGCTCGCCGGGCATGATCAGCGGAATGCCCGGCGGATAGGGCACGACCATCACCGCGGTGATGCGCCCCTTCAACTGCTCGATGGGCACCGGCTCGACCGCGCCGTGCACCATGCGGTCATAGGCCTCGGACGGCGTCATCACGGCTGAAGGCAGCTCGGTGTACATCGCGTTCATCGCCACCGCGGTGTCGTTGTCGCGGTAGCAGGCATGCAGCGCATCGCACAGGTCGCGCAGGCCCCAGCCGGCGTAGGCGTGCTTGCCGGCCGCGGCAATGCTCGGCAGCGTCTGCTTCAGCGGCGCGTTGCGGTCGTAGTCGGTCTTGAAGTCGACCAGCGCGTCGACCATCGAACTCCACTTGCCGCGCGTGATGCCCAGCGAGAACAGGATCAGGAAGCTGTACAGCCCCGTCTTCTCGACCACCAGCCCGCGCTCCCACAGGTACTTGCTGACGACGGCCGCCGGGATGCCGCTCTTGTCCAGCTTCGCACCCTTGCCCAGGCCCGGCGTCAGCAGCGTGACCTTGATCGGGTCGAGCATCACGTAGTCGTCGGCGACCTTGCCGAAGCCGTGCCAGGATGCCTTCGGGTCGAGCACCCAGTCGGCGGTGGCCGGCGCCTTGTTCAGGTCCAGGCCGTCGGGCTGCCAGACCCTGAACCACCAGTCGTGCTTCTTGAAGCCCGCGCCCAGCGCGGCCAGCGCGCGGCGGAAGTGCATCGCCTCGTCGTGCGTTTCCTGCACGATGGCGCGGCCGCTCGTGCCTTCCATCATCGCCGACGACACATCGAGCGAGGCGATGATGCCGTAGTGCGGCGAGGTCGAGCCGTGCATCATGAAGGCGTCGTTGAAGCGCGTGGTGTCGATCTTGCGCGTCTGCGATTCCTGGATGTGGATCATCGACGCCTGCGAGAAGGCCGCCAGCAGCTTGTGCGTCGAATGCGTGGCGAAGACCAGCGTGTGGTCGGCCCGCGGGTGGCCACGCGGCACGCCCATCGCATGGCGGCCGGCATAGAACTCATGGAACGCCGCGTAGGCGTACCAGGCCTCGTCGAAGTGCAGCGCGTCGACCTGGTCGGCGGCGACGGCCTTGATCTTCTCGGCGTTGTAGCAAAGCCCGTCGTAGGTGGAGTTGGTGACCACCGCGATGCGCGGGTTGCCCTTCGCACCCTTGGCGATCGGGCTGGCAGCGATCTTCTTGCGGATCGCCTCGGGCGAGAACTGGTCCAGGCCGATCGGGCCGATGATGCCGTAGTCGTTGCGCGACGGTGTGAAGTAGATCGGCGTCGCGCCGGTCATGATCAGCGAGTGCAGCAGGCTCTTGTGGCAGTTGCGGTCGACGATCACCAGGTCGCCGCGTCCGGCCATCGAATGCCAGACGATCTTGTTCGCCGTCGAGGTGCCGTTGGTCACGAAATAGGTGTGGTCGGCGCCGAAGACCTGTGCCGCATAGGCTTCGGCCTCCTTGATCGGCCCGGTGTGGTCGAGCAGCGAGCCGAGTTCGAACACCGAGATCGACAGGTCCGATCTCAAGGTGTTCTCGCCGAAGAACTGGTGCAGCGCATAGCCGGCCGGCGACTTGAGAAATCCCACGCCGCCGGCATGACCCGGCGTGTGCCAGGAGTAGGCCGAACGCTCGGCATGCTTGGTCAGCGCCTTGAAGAAGGGCGGCAGCAGCTGGTCCAGGTAGTCCTCGGCGGCGCGCATGATCTGCCGCGCCAGGAAGGGCACCGTGTCCTCGTACAGGTAGAGGATGCCGTGCAGGTTGCGCAGCGCCTGCACCGCCTTCGGCGAGCTGCCTGCCAGCGTGGCGGTCTCGCCCAGCGCGATCACCGGCAGCCCGGGCGCGCGCTGGTGCACGCCGCTCATCAGCTCGACCAGGCGCGCGCCGGTGCCGGCGTCCTTCTGCAGCGCTTCGGCACGGAAGACGATCGCCGCCAGGCCGCGGTGCGCGCCGGCCACGATGCCGGTGTCGCTCTCGTTGTCGATCACCAGCGTCTTCCAGCCGTTGGCTTCCAGCTCATGCTGGATCTGCTGCAGCCGCACGCCGGCCACGCTGTGCCGGCCGATGTCCCGATGCGCGATCAGGATCGGAAAATCGCCCTTCAAACTCATGCCCGTCTCCCTGGGAAAGCGACTGCAAACGCGATCAGAACGTGACCTTGGTCGAGAACTGCAGCCGGTAGTCGGGAGCCGACTGGCCGTCCTTCTGCTCCAGCTCGCCCCAGACGAATTCCAGCCCGGTGAGCACGTTCTTCCACGGCGTGTACAGCAGGTTGAGGTTGCCGTAGCTGCCGCGCTTGAAGGCGGTGGCGGTCTGGCCGTCGGTGTTGTCCTGGATGTGCTGCGAGAAGCCGATCGCGCTGCTCCAGTTCGGCGCCCAGACGTGGTTGTAGTAGGCCAGCCAGCCGATCGACTGCACCGTCTCGGCGCGCAGGCCCTGGCCCGGCGCGAGGTCGACGCCGCCGTCGTTCATGTAGCTGGCGATGGCCTTGCCCCAGGCGAACTGCGCCGTCAGCTTGTCCTGGCCGAAAGCCTTCAGCGAACCCGTCAGGTTCAGGCCGTAGCCGGTCTTGTGGCCCGAGGGGTTGTTGTCCGGCGTCAGCGTGTTCTGGTAGCCGACCTCGCGCAGGATGCCGGCGGCCTTGAAGTGGCCCCAGTCGCCGTCGTAGCGGAATGACCCGGTCAGGTCCGGCAGGCGGTTCCAGCCGGTGAAGCCGGCGCCGAAGTCGGGTGAGACCTCGCTGATCTTGCCGGTGTCGAGCGCCGAGTTCGGCGCCTCGAGCGTGAAGGCGATACCCATGCCGTCCTTGGCCCACGGCGTGACGCGCAGCTGAGGGTTGCGCACGAAGACCATGCCGCTCGGGCCCCAGTAGTCGATCGTGTTCGGGAACACGTCGATGTCCATGAAGTTGGAGTAGGTCTGGCCGGCGCCGAACATGCCCAGCTCGGCCCAGATGCTGAGCCAGTGGATCGAGGTGCTGCCGTCGCTGCCGAACAGGTCGAAGCTCAGGTCGGTCTTGACCAGGCCCCAGGACGTGGGGATGAAGCTGCGCAGCCCCAGGCTGGACTGGCGCGCGCTGAAGATCCAGTTGCCGTCCTTGCCGCAACCCGCGCTGCCCGGGCAGACCACCGGGATCTTCGACGGCCGCAGCGTCGCGCTCCAGTCCGGGTCCATGCGCTTGAAGTCGTAGATGCTGTCGAGCATCACCTGGCCGTAGACCTCGATGCGCGCCTTGTCGGCGTCGGGCGTGGCCGCATCGTCGGCGCGCGTGCCCACCGAGACCACCGGCGCGCCCCATTGGCCGGGCGCCGGTGCGCCGGTCGGCGCGGCTGTCGGGGCGGCTGTCGGGGCGGCTGTCGAGGTAGTGGCCGGCTTCGCCTGCTCGAGCGCCTTCACCCGGCCTTGCAGGTCCTGGATGGTCTTCAGCGCCTCGTCGAGCTTGGCCTTGAGTTCCTCGTTGGACTGCGCCTGCGCCGTGCCGCCGCACAGGGCGAGGGCGATCGCCGGAATCCATGCCTGTTGCTTCATCGCTTCCCCTGCCGTTCAAGAGGCCTGCCGCGGCGCACCCCGCGAGGCGCGGTTATCCCCGAAGCGAGAGCGCCGGCAAATCGTACGAAGGTAGGATTCACCGCGCCCGGACTGCGCACTAGCGTGAGCGCCCGCGCAGCGGCCCCACGGCTCCACGCTGGCGCGCGTGCAGCTCGAGGAGGCGGACGAAATGCCGATGCGATCCCGCGGTGTGGTCTACATCGTCGATGCCGACGCCTCGGTGCGCCAGGGTCTGGCCCGGCTGATGGACGCCGCGGGCCTCGTGGCGAGGCCTTGCGAATCCACCGCCGCCTTCCTGGGCCAGGTGCCGGCCTGGCGCTGCGCCTGTGCACTGATCGACGTTTCGGATCTGATGCAGTGCGAGCCCGATCCATGGGCGCAGTTGTGCGCAGCCTCGCGCGCCATACCCATCATTGCGCTGTCGCCCGACGACGACTCGGCGACGCGGCAGATGGCTCGCGCCATGGGCGTGCAGGCCTTCTTCCGCAAGCCGGTGGATGCCGCGGCGCTGCTCGATTCGATCGACTGGGTGATGCGCGCCGAGGCGCGTGACGCAAGCGCTGAGGGAAGCTGACTTCGCGCATTACCCGTATGCTCGCGGCCGGGCAGACGAACGCAGCGCAGATGCAGACGACAGGGGGAGCTGAAGACGAGCGCGGCGCGGCCGGCGGCGGCGCCGGTTTCGAAGCGCTGCTCGCCGGGCTGTCGCTGCGTTTCGCCAACGCCGGCATCGACGACATCGAAGCCGAGCTCGAGTCCGCGCTGGCGCAGCTCGTGGCGCGCCTCGGCTACGACCGCTGCACCTACGGCGAACTGCTGCCCGACGGCAGCTTCAGCGTCCTGCGCTCGGTGGCCGCCGCCGGTCTGGAGCCGCTGCCGCGCGGGCCGCGCGCCGGCGTCGAGCCCTGGGTCATCGAGCAGATCCGCGCCGGCCGCGTCGTCGCGCTGCCCGATCTGCCGCACGGCCTGCCGGCCGAAGCCGTGGTCGATTTCGAACGTTGCTGGCGCATCGGGTTGCGCTCGCACCTGTCGCTGCCGTTGCGCGTCGGCGGCCGCATCGTCGCGGCGTTGTCCTTCGGCGGGCTGCGCCGCGCCTACCGCTGGCCCGAGCCGGCTATTGCGCGCCTGCGGATCATCGGCGAGCTGATCGCCGGCGCGATCGAGCGCAGCCGCGCCGAAGCAGAGGCGCGGCGCCTGCGCGCCCGGCTCTGGCACGTCGACCGGGCGGCGCGCGTGGCGGCGCTCGGCGCCGGCATCGCACACGAGCTGAACCAGCCGCTGACGGCAATCCTCAGCAATGCGCAGGCCGGGCTCGCCTACCTCGAGCGCGGCGAGCCGCAGCTCGGGCAGCTGCGCGCCATCCTGCAGGCGGTGGTGCGCGACGACAAGCGCGCGGCCGAGACGATCCGCTCGATGCGTGCGCTGCTGCGCCCGGACGACATGCAGCGCGAGCGCATCGACGTCGCGGCCACGCTGCGCGAAGTGCTGCAACTGCTGGCGGTGGAGCTGCGGCAGCAGGGCGTGCGCGTCGAGGCCGCGCTGGCGGGCGGCTGCTGGGCGATGGCGGACAAGGCGCAGATCGCGCAGCTGGCGCTCAACCTGGTGATGAATGCCGCCGCCGCGATGCAGGCCTGCCCGCGCGAGCAGCGCGTGCTGCAGGTCTCGGTGGCCGGCGGCGGCCAGGGCCGCGTCGTGGTGGCGGTGCGCGACTGCGGCCCCGGCATCGCGCCCGAGCACCGTGATGCGGTGTTCGAGCCGTTCTGGACGGCGCGCAGCGACGGCCTCGGGCTCGGGCTGCCGATCTGCCGCTCGATCGTGCAGGCGCACGGCGGGCGCATCGAGCTGCTGCCCAACGCCGATCGCGGCGTGACGCTGCGCGTCGAGCTGCCGGGCGCCGCCGCCGCAGGCGCGGCGCACGACGCCGGCACGCCGGCCGAGGCAGTGACGCAGCCGGCGGCGGTGGCCGCGGACGCGCCGTTGGTGGGCGTGGTCGACGACGATGCAGCGGTTCGCCAGGCGCTGTGCCGGCTGCTGGCCGGCGCGGGGTGGCCGGCGGCCGCCTTCGCTTCGGCGGAGGAGTTCCTCGCGCGCGCGCCGCTCGCGCAGCTGGCATGCCTCGTGCTCGACTACCGTTTGCCGGGCCTGTCGGGTCTGGAACTGCTGCAACGCCTGTTGCATGAGCGTTGCGCGCCGGCGGTGGTGTTCCTCAGCGGCGACAGCGACGCCGAGGCCGGCGTGGCGGCGATGAAGCTGGGTGCCGTGGACTACCTGGTCAAGCCGGCCGACGACCAGGTGCTGATCGCCGCGGTGCGCAAGGCGCTCGAGCGGCACGCCGCCGAGCGCCGGCATCGGCTCGAGCGCGAGGCCAGCCGCGAGCGCATCGGCCGGCTGTCGGCGCGCGAGCGCGACGTGATGGCGCAGGTGATCCGCGGGCGCCTGAACAAGCAGATCGCCGCCGACCTGGACATCGCCGAGCAGACCGTCAAGCAGCATCGCGGCCGCGTGATGGAAAAGATCGGCGTGCGCTCGGTGGCCGAACTGCTGCGCGTGTGCGAGGCGGCCGGGGTGGTCGACACGGCGGGAGCTGCGCCGGCGCAGGCCACGGGTCCGCGATGATTCCCGCCGGCCACGGGGCGCCGTGGCGTTGCGCCAGAGCCCAGCGTCGTGGCGATCCGGCCATGCGGGTCCGTCGGCGCATCGCAGCACGGTCGGCTGGCAGGGAATGGTCGGCTGCAGGGCCTGAACCGGGCGTTGCCGATCACGACGTGGACGGCCGCGCTGTCCGGGCGGTGCCGGGCTTTCATCGCGGCCCACGAGCACCCGAGGCCGGGCATTGGATCGGGGGGGGCTGCGGGCATGACGCCGAGGCCGGGATGCCCCCAACAGGTTGGCCGCCGGTGTACAGTCTGCTTTAACGAATGATTTAAGGAATTCAGCAGCATGGTCCTGCGGACATCGGACGTGGTTCCCATCAGCGAAGCCCGCGCTCGTTTGACCGAGTTGGCCGAGGATGTCGTTGGCTCCGGCGCCGAAAAGGTTCTTACGAAGAACGGTGCCAGCTATGTCGCGCTCGTCGACGCGCGCCGGCTCGACTACTACCACGCTCTCGAAGCCGAGCACGCCAACCTGGTGCTCGCTGAAGACGCCATCACCGGGCTCGAGGAAGCCATGTCCGGTCAGTTCGTCAGTGACGACGAACTCGACGCGGCGCTTGGCGTCACGCCTGTCCGGTGAGCATTCCAGTCAACGCCAAAGTCAGGGCCGCCCCGAACCTTCTGGTCTGCTTGCGTGCCGCTCGCAGCTTCATGGCGGAGCAGGATGCTGCCTCGGCATCGCGGCGCTTCAAGAAGTTGCAGGCCGAGTTGGTCAAAGCCCGGGGACTTCTGTCGTTTGCACCCACAAGCGGTCGCCCGGCGAGATTCCTGCAAGCCAAGACCGGGTGGGGGCGGTACCAAGCTCAACGAGCGTTCCAGCTTGCGCGTGCGATCGGCATGCCCGAACTCCGGGAGCTCGTCTTGGAGCGCCATGTCATGCTCTACGCTCATTCGCAGCGCGACGTGCTGCTGCTGTCCCTGCGCCACGAACGTCAGCTGGGTTATCCGTTGCCTGGATGACGCCTCCCGGGGCCACGCACAGGCGTGGTGGCCACGCTCATGAGCAAATGCGGCTCCGCCACTTTGCCCATACCCCCGCGGGGGGCGGCCGGCAAGGCCGGCCTGGGGGCGCTCTTAAGATCGGCTCCGGCCGCTGCGCGCCGTCATTCCAGGAGTCCACCGCATGCATGCCTCTTCGCGCCGGCGTTTTATCGCCGGCTCGTCGCTCGTCCTGCCCGTCTTCGGCCTCGGCCTGGCCGCCGGCCCGGGCGGCGTGTTCGCCTCGAGCGTGACGCCGAGCGCCGCCGGACCGATGCGCAAGCGGCCGATTCCCTCCAGCGGCGAACTGCTGCCGGTGATCGGCGCCGGCACCGCGGACAGCTACAACGTGGACATCGGCTCGCCCGAGTACCTCCAGTTGCAGCAGGTCGTGCGCATCTTCTTCGAAGGCGGCGCCCGGGTCATCGACACGGCACCCAACTACGGCCGTGCCGACACGGTGGTCGGCAGCCTGCTCGATGGCGGCGGCTGGCGCGACCAGGCCTTCATCGCCACGAAGATCGCCGCCGACAGCCTCGAGGCGTCGCGCTCGCAGTGGGCCGAGTCGCTGCGCCGGCTGCGCACCGGGAAGGTCGAGCTGTTGCAGGTGCACAACCTGCGCGACTGGAAGCTGCAGTTGCCCTTCGCGCGCGAGCTGCAGCAGCAGGGCAAGACGCGCTACGTCGGCGTGACCCACTACACCGACTCCGGCTTGCCGGAGCTGGAGAAGATCCTGCGCGGCGAGAAGCTGGATTTCATCCAGATCCACTATTCGGTGAACGCGGTGCGCGCGGCCGAGACGGTGCTGCCGCTGGCGCAGGACAAGGGCGTGGCGGTGATCATCAACCGCGCCTTCGACGACGGCCGATTGTTCGCCAGGGTCAGGGACGTGCCGCTGCCGGCGTGGGCCGCTGAAGCGGGCGTCGCGTCCTGGGCGCAGATGTTCCTGAAGTTCGCGATCAGCCATCCGGCGGTCACCGTGGTCATCCCGGCGACCGGCAAGCCCGAGCGCCAGCGCGACCAGCTCGAGGCCGGCAGAGGCGCGCTGCTGAGCACGGCGCAGCAGCAGGAACTGGTGCGCCGGTTCGCAGGCTGAACCCGGCCCGAACGGTGGCTGCGCAGACCGGCGCCGGCCGCAGGCCCTGGCTGTCGCGCGCGTTCGGCGTGCGCCCGCCCGAAGCGCCCGCCGTCGCTGCCGGCCTGGCGATGTTCTTCCTGCTCTTCACCGGCTACTTCATGCTGCGGCCGGTGCGCGAGACGATGGGTGTGGCCGGCGGCGTGGACAAGCTGCAGTGGCTGTTCACCGGCACCTTCGTTGCCACCGTGGCGGTGCTGCCGCTGTATGGCTGGATCGCCTCGAAGGTGGCGCGGCGCACGATCGTGCCCTGGGTCTTCGGGCTGGTCGTCGCCAGCCTGCTCGGTTTCGCCGCCGGCCTCGCGCTGCGGCCGGAAGACATCTGGGCCGGACGCGCGTTCTACATCTGGGTCTCGGTGATCAACCTGCTGCTCGTCTCGCTCGCCTGGAGCGTGCTGGCCGACGTGTTCGACAGCGCCGCGGCCAAGCGCCTGTTCGCGCTGATCGCCGCCGGTGCCAGCGCGGGCGGGCTGCTCGGGCCGGTGCTGGCCACCGTGCTGGTGGGGCGTCTGGGCCACGGCGGACTGCTGCTGCTGTCGTCGCTGTGCATCGCCGGCAGTGCAGCGCTGGCGCGCTGGCTGCACCGCTGGCGCGAGCTGCAGCCGTTGCGCCGCGCCGCGGCGCCGATCGAAGGCCGGCAACCAGTCGAGGGCAATCCCAGCGCCGCGGCGCCGACCGAGCCTCGGCAAGCACTGGGGGGCAATCCCTTCGCCGGCGCGACCGATGTGTTGCGCTCGCCGTTCCTGATGGGCATCGCCTTGTTCGTCGTGCTGCTGGCGGCGGTGACGACGTTCCTGTATTTCGAGCAGGCCCGCTTCGTCGCCGAACTGTTCCCCGACCGCACGCGCCAGACCCAGGTCTTCGGCCTGATCGACAGCGTCGTCCAGGCGCTGGCGATCCTCACCCAGCTCTTCATCACCGGCCGCGTCGCGCAAAAGCTGGGCGTCGGCGTGCTGCTGGTCGGCGTGCCGCTGCTGATGGCCTTCGGCTTCCTGTGGCTGGCGCTGGCGCCGGTGTTCGCGGTGTTCGTGGTGGTGATGGTCGCGCGCCGGGCCGGCGAGTACGCCTTCGTGCGCCCGGGGCGCGAGATGCTCTACACCGTCGTCGCGGCGAAGGACAAGTACAAGGCCAAGAACTTCATCGACACCGTCGTCTACCGCGGCGGCGATGCGCTCGCCGCCTGGCTCAAGCGCGCTCTGGACGTGCTGGGCGAACACCCGGCGCTGGCGATGTCCATCGGCGCCGCCATCGCCCTGGCATGGGCCGGCACCGGCTGGGCGCTCGGCCGCGCCCAGCGCCGCCGTGAAGCGATGCGCTGACGCCGGCATCGGCGACATCAGCGACATCGAAGCCGGGCTCGAGTTCCTCAGCGGCGACAGCCGCGCCGAGGCCGGCGTGGCGGCGATGCGCAGGCAGGGCCGCGGCCTGCACCGATCAGGCCGCCGCGGCAGCGCTGACTGCCGGCTGCATGCGGCGTGCATGCAGCCCGTCGGGCAGCAGGAAGTGCGACAGCGCCGGAATCAGGATCACCGCGCCGACCATGTTCCAGACGAACATGAACGCCAGCAGGATGCCCATGTCGGCCTGGAACTTGATCGGCGAGAAGGCCCAGGTGACCACGCCTGCGGCCAGCGTCACGCCCACCAGCACCACCACCTTGCCGGTGAACTGCAGCGCACGCCGGTAGGCCTCGCGCAGCGGCACGCCGATGCGCTGCTGCGCCAGCTGCACGCTCAGCAGGTACAGCGCGTAGTCGATGCCGATGCCCACGCCCAGCGCCACCACCGGCAGCGTCGCCACCTTGACGCCGATGCCCAAGGCCACCATCAGCGCCTCGCACAGGAACGAGGTCACGACCAGCGGCAGCACGGCCACCACCACCGCGCGCCAGCTGCGGAAGGTGACGAAGCACAGCACGGCGACCGCCGCATACACCAGCAGCAGCATCTGCGTCCAGGCCTGGCGCACGACGATGTTGGTGGCCGCGTCGATGCCGGCCGAGCCGGCGGCGAGCAGGAATCGGCGCTCCGGCGTCGAGTGCTTGTCGGCGAAATCGGCGCTGGCCTGCACCACGCGCTCCAGCGTCTCGGCGCGGTGGTCGGCCAGGTAGGCGATGACCGGCATCACCGAACATTCGGTGTTGAACAGGTCCGGGTTGTTGACGCTGGCCTGCTGCGCGCCGTAGTTCAGCACGTCCTGGTTGCGCGCGATCGTCAGCCACTTCGGGCTGCCTTCGAAGCTGCCGGCGGTGATCTGGCGCACCGCGTTGGTCAGCGCCACCGTGGTCTGCACGCCCGGCACCTGCTGCAGCGCCCAGGTCAGGCGGTCGGCCTCGATCAGCGTCTGGTACTTCAGGCAGCCTTCCTTTTCGGTCTTGACGATGACCGCGAACTGGTCGCTGGACAGCGAATAGTTGGCGGTGATGAAGGCGTTGTCCTGGTTGTAGCGCGAGCTGGGGCGCAGCTCCGGCGCGCCGGCGTCGAGGTCGCCGATCTTCAGCTGGAAGCTGGCGAACACGCCGAAGGCCAGCAGCAGCGCCGAGCCCAGCACCGCGGCCGTGGCCCAGCGGCGCCCGGTGAAGCGCTCGAGCAGCGGCCACAGCCGGTTCATGCCGCGCGGCGCGGCGTCGTCGGCGTGCAGGCTGCGCGCCGCGGCCGCCGGGCTGACGCCGACATAGGACAGCAGCACCGGCAGCAGGATCAGGTTGGTCAGGATCAGCACCGCGACGCCGATGCTCGCGGTCAGCGCCAGGTCCTTGATCACCGGGATGTCGATGACCATCAGCACCGCGAAGCCCACCGCGTCGGCGAGCAGCGCGGTCAGCCCGGCCAGGAACAGGCGGCGGAAGGTCCAGCGCGCGGCCACCAGCTTGTGCGCGCCGCGGGCGATGTCCTGCATGATGCCGTTCATCTTCTGCGCGCCGTGGCTCACGCCGATGGCGAACACCAGGAAGGGCACGAGGATCGAATACGGGTCGATCTCGAAGCCGAAGGCCGCCACCAGCCCCAGCTGCCACAGCACGGCCACCAGCGAGCAGGCGATGACCAGCACCGTGCTGCGCACGCAGCGCGTGTAGGCGTAGATGATGGCCGCGGCCACCACGGCGGCGAAGGCGAAGTACAGCGCCACGCGGAACAGTCCGTCGATCAGGTCGCCGACCAGCTTGGCGAAGCCGATGACGTGGATCTTCACCGCCGGCGGCTTGGCGTCGGCCGACTGCTCGTGCTTGGCGCGGATGCTCTCGATCTGCTGCGACAGCACGCGGTAGTCGATGCGTTCGCCGCTGCGCGGATCCTTGTCGAGCAGCGGCACGACGATCATGCTCGACTGGAAGTTGTTGCCGACCAGGCTGCCGACGATGCCTGAGCGCGCGATGTTGGCGCGCAACTGCTCGTTGGCCGCGGCCGAGCCGTCGTAGTTGTCGGGCATCACCGGGCCGCCGCGGAAGCCCTCTTCGGTGACCTCGGTCCAGCGCACCGCCGGCGACCACAGCGACTTGACCCAGGCGCGGTCGACGCCGGGCGTCAGCACCAGCTCGTCGTGGATCTTGCGCAGCGTCTGCTGGTAGCCCGGGTCGTAGATGTCGCCGCCCGGGTTGGCGACGACGATGCGCAGCGAATTGCCCAGGCCGCGCAGCTCGTCGCGGTTGTCCAGGTAGTTCTGGATGTACGGATGGCTGAGCGGCAGCATGCGCTCGAAGCTGGCGTTCAGCGTCAGGCGCGTGGCGGCCAGGAAGCCCAGCCCCAGCGTGATCAGCGCGCACAGCACGATCACCGCGCGGCGGTGGTTGAAGACCAGGCGCTCCAGGAGCGAGCCGGTGCGCGGATCGAAGTCGTCCAGACCGCCCGGCGCGGGCAGGTTGTCGGTGGAGGTGGGGACGTGCATGGCGGTTCTCGTCGAAGGGGTGTTCAAGGCTGCGTCAGCGGCAGCGGCATCAGGCCGCGCGGGCCGCCGACGACCAGCGCCGACGCGCCCGCGCTGGCGACGGCCGCGGCCGGCAGCGGTTTGGCGACCGGGACCGGCGCGAAGCTCGCGCCGTCGTCGCGGCTGAGCAGCACGTGCCCGGCCTGGCTGACGACGACGATGCGGCCTTGCGCATCGCTGCTGCTCGCGGTCAGGCCGGCCTGCACGCCGGTGTCCACCGGCTGCCAGCTGCGGCCGGCGTCGGTGCTGCGCAGCAGCGTGCCGCGCAGGCCGTGCACGAGCAGCGCGCGCGGCGTGCCGGTGATGCCGAACAGCGTGCCCTTGTAGGGCAGTTCCAGCGCGCGGAACTGGCCTCCGCCCGGTGCCGCACGGTCCAGCTTCAGCAGCAGCCCCTGTTCGCCGGCCACATAGATCTCGCCGCCGACCACGCGCACCGCGTACAGGTGCAGCGCCTTCGGGTTGTCGGTGGCATGCAGCATCGGCTGCCAGCTGGCGCCGCCGTCGGTGGTGCGGAAAATCAGGCCGAAGGCGCCGACCAGCCAGCCGCTGGAGGCGTCTTCGAAGACGACGTCGAGGAAGGGGTTCTCCGGCCCCTGCGCGGCGAAGCGCTCGGCCTCCTGCAGCAGCGCCGCGGCGCGCTTGTCGCCGGCGGCGTTCGCCGCCTCGCGCTGGTAGTACTCGAGCATGCGCGCGCCGGCCTGGCGGCCGTCGAGCACGCGCGCCCAGGTGGCGCCGGCGTCGTCGCTGCGCAGCACGATGCCGTCGTGGCCCACCGCCCAGCCCTGCGCCGGCGTGGCGAAGCTCACCGCGACCAGATCGGAGCTGACCGGCACCTCGGCCTGGCGCCAGCTCTTGCCCTGGTCGTCGGACAGCAGCACATGGCCGCGCTGGCCGACGGCGACCAGGCGCTCGCCGGCGCGGGCCAGGCCGTTGACCAGCGCGCGCGGCGCGAGCGCGCTCTTCATCGCGGGCACGTCGAGCACGTCCAGCGGCGCGGGCGGGGCGGCCGGCGTGGCGGCGAGCGCGACGCCGGCGAGCGTGCCGGCGGCCAGCGCCCAGGCGAGGGCAGGTTTGAGCATGGTTCGTCTCCCGATCTGGGTCCGGCGCTGGTCGTGCGGCGCTGCCGCGCCTTGCCGGACAGTGATGAAATTGTCGAAGCCCGCCCGCGCCCCAGACCCCCTCTTGACGGGGGGCGGCGTGTGTCGTGCGCCCAATGAAAACGGCGGCAGGCCGCGAGGCCTGCCGCCGTGGTGGGCAGCGTGGTCGGGCCGCGTTTTCAGCGCACGCCGGCCCCGGCCAGCGCGTCGGCGGTCCACTCGCGGTCGGGCAGCGGCTTGGTCTGCTTCATGCCGCCGGTCTCGGCGATGAAGCCGGTCAGCGAATAGGTGCGGCCGATCAGGTCGTAGGTGCTGAACATGTCGGTGTACGGCGCCGGCAGGTCGTAGCTCGGCGCCATGTAGGCGAAGCCGGCGCGGTAGATCTGGCCGCGCGCGTCGTACTCGTCCGAGGCCAGCGCCGCCCACGAGTCCTCGTCGAGGTAGAAGCTGCGCTTGCTGTAGACGTGGCGCTTGCCCTCGCGCAGCGTCGCCTCGACCACCCACACGCGGTGCAGTTCCCAGCGCACCAGGTCGGGGTTGAGGAAGTTCGGCTTCAGCAGCTCGTCCTGCTTGGCGCCGTACACCGCCGCGTAGGCGTTGTAGGGCACGATCATCTCCTTCTTGCCGACCAGCTTGAAGTCGTAGCGGTCCATCGAGCCGTTGAAGATGAAGACGTCGTCGAAGGTGTTGCCGCCGGCCGTGCCGGGGTTGGGCGTGTCGAACGAAAAGTCGGGCGCCACCTTGACGCGGCGCTGCCCCGGCAGGTAGCTCCAGGCGCGGCGGTCCTTGGCGCCGATGTCCAGCGGGTCGACCAGCAGCAGCGCCTCGCCGGCACGGCGCGCCGGCGCGGTGTAGCTCAGCTTCATGCGCCAGTAGGTCTCGGCGCTGGGCTTGGTGTTGTCCCAGTACGGATATTCCTGCGCGCTGTTGCCTTCGGTGGCCAGCGTGGCGCGGCCGCTGGAGTCGACCGTCAGGTTGCGGTACTTCGATTCGTAGGCCGGGCCGTTGAAGCGCACCAGGTGGTTCCACATCGCCTCGTAGCCGTCCTTGGGGATCGGGAACGGGAAGCCGGCGTGCGCGCCTTCGATCGAACGTCCGCCGTTGCTGGTCTTGGCGGTGGCCGCCACCTTGGCGGTGTTGTCCAGCACCCACTTCGGGAAGGCGACGCTGCGGTGCGTCGGATAGACGTCGACGCGGAAGTTCGGGTACTGCTGCAGCAGCGCCTTCGTGCCTTCGGTCAGCTGGTCGGCGTGCTGCGCCATGTTCTTCGCATCGATGCTGAACTTGGGCTTTTCGTTGGCATAGGGGTTCGGGCGCAGGCCGTCGCCGGGCTTGAAGCCGGCCGGCGGCTTGGTCAGCCCGCCGTCGTAGGCCGGAATGCTGCCGTCCTTGTTGCCGGCCTTCTCGGCGCCGACGCCGGTCAGCGTCGTGCCCAGCGCCTTGGCCTGTTCGGCAGTGATTGCGGCGTGCGCGCCGGCGCTCAGCAAGCCGGCCATCATGCCGGCCAACAGCGTGTAGTGCAGTTTCATCGATGTCTCCAGTTCGAGTGAGGGTCTAGAAGGTGGTCTTGAAGGTCAGGTAGACCGAGCCGCGGTCCTTCAGCAGCGTCGTGAAGCCGTTCTGCGAGGTGACCATGGTTCCGTTGTCGCGGGTGCGGCCGAAGTAGTCGATGTACTTCAGGTCGATGCGGTACTTCTGGAACACGTCGGCGCTCAGCCCGACGGCGTAGTTGCCGTTGCCCTGGTTGCCGGCGAAGACCGTCGGCGCGTTGCCCGACAGGCCGGCGTACACCGCCAGCGGCGCCGACAGGTCCACGCCCGGGAACACCTGGTACCAGGTCGGCGTGAACGCGGCCGACATGCCGAAGTAGTTGTCGGTGACGCAGCCGTCCCACTTGTCCTTGCCGGCGCAGGGCGCATAACCTTCGCCGATGAACAGGTTGCCGCCGCTCTTCACCGATACCAGGTGCGCCCACACCAGCTCGCCGGCCCAGGTGGCGGCGTCGAACAGCGGCGTCTTCGGAATCACGCCGAGCACGTTGACCAGGCCGTTGGCGGTGTTGCCGCGCGGGCCGGCGGTCTCGCCGCCCGGCAGCGGGCCGGCGGCCGCAGCGTTGCCCAGCACCGCCGCGTTCAGCGGCGTGTTGTTGCGGTAGGACAGCTCGGCGCCGACGCTGAGGCCGCCGATGTTCTTCGCCAGGCTGATGCCGTACAGGCTGATGTTGTCGCCGTAGACCAGGTTGTACTGGCTGGTGCCGGGGCCGACGCGGGTCAGCAGCAGCTGCGGCAGCTTGTCGGAGTAGTTGCGGTAGTAGAAGCCCAGCGTGCCGTCCAGCCACTCGGGGCTCCAGCGCGCGCCGATGCCCCAGTCGCCCCTCTCGTCGGGGTTGATGTTGCCGCGGTTGGCGGCGAAGCCCAGCGGGCCGAGGAACTGGCGGTCCGGGCCGCGGAAGGCGAAGTCGACCGGGCCGAGGAAGGTGCCGCCTTCGGGGTAGCGGAACGAATCCCACTCGAAGTAGTACTGTGCCATCACGGTCAGCTCGTCGGTCAGCGCCGCCTGCCCCGAGATCTGGTTCAGCGGCCGGAACAGCTCCTTGGCCTCGGCGCCGGGCGTGGCGAAGCCCTTCTGCAGGTCCAGCGGGTTCTGCGCGTAGGCGATGCTGTTCAGGTTGCCGTTGACGAACAGCGACTCGCCCCAGTACAGCGAATGCCGGCCGAGCTTGACGGTCAGCGGCACCTCGCCCAGGTCGAAGCGGCCGAAGACGAAGGCGTCGAGGAACTCGGCATCGGGGCCGCGGTACAGGTCGCGCGTGTAGTCGCTGTAGCGGTTGTCGGCGTAGCTGGCGATCGATGCGAACCGCGGGTTCGAGCGGCCGTAGCTGCCGTAGGCACCGTCGTACCACGCTTGCGCGCTGACGCGGCCGCCGAAGCGCTTCTGGTAGGTGATGTCGAGCTCGGAGAACCAGTCGAGGCGGCCGGCAACGAGGTCGCCGCGGTCGAAGCTGTAGGTGCCTTCGTCGTACAGCTGGTTGTTGCCGATCAGGTCGTTGCGCTTCTCCACACGCCAGCCGAGGTTGACGCGCGGCGTGTTGTCCCAGCGGATCTTCAGGTCGTCGTTGCCGGTATCGAACTCGAAGGCGTCGGCCGGCGCAGCGGCCAGCATCAAGGCCGCTGCCGCGGTGCCGAGGGCCGTGCGGGTGAAGGGGGCGCGAGCAAGGTTCTTCATGTCGTGTCTGTCTCGTGTCTGTCGTCTCGTGAGGGGTCTGCGGCCCGGCGTGGCGGGTGCTGCAGGGTGTGGGGCTCTTGGCTCTTGGACCCGCATCGGAATTCTGTGAGCCGCGCTGCAGGCCCGGCCCCCTCTTGGCGGGGGGCCCGGCAGCGGGTGTTCAGGGCCGCGGCTGCGCGCGGTTGACGATGCGCGAGAACAGCTGCCGGTAGGTGCGGTCGGCCTCGCCGTCCTTGGTCAGCTCGCGGTTCTGCTGGAAGGCGCGGTCGATCTCGATCCAGTCGCCTTCTTGCAGGTGCCGTTGTGCGGCGGGCAGGATCACGCCTTCCTCGCGTCCCAGGTGTTCCCACAGGAAGCGCGCGTAGGCCTGCACCGCCTCGTCGAGCGTGCGCGTGGCCGCAGTGGCCGCGACGGCGTCGTTGCAGCGCTCCAGCACCTCGACGTGCGCCGCCAGTTCGGCCACCAGTTGTTCGTCGCGCTCGTGCTGGCGCTGCAGCTCGTCGAGTTCGGCATCGAAGGCGTCGGTGCGCTCGCGCAGCCGCTTGAACAGGTACTGCTCCTCCTTCGGATGGTGCAGCGCCACCGGAAAGTCCTGCAGGTAGCGCACGATGCCGCGCATCTGCACGGCATCGGCGGGCGCGCCGGCCTGGTGTGCCGCGGCCAGCGCCTGCATCCAGGCATGCATCACGGCGGCGAGCGAACGGTGTTCGTCGCGGATGATGCCGATGGCGTGCGCCAACGCTTTGGGCTCGCCGGTGGCCGAGACCAGCACCGGCAGGCCGGCATCCATCAGCACGCGCAGCGTCTCGGAGGCCAGCGCCATGCCCAGCCGGCCGCGGTGGCCGTGCGAGGCCATGAAGATCAGGTCGCAGCCGCAGGCGCGCGCCGCCTCGACGATGGCCGCGGCCGGCTTGTCTGCGGGCCGCTGCAGCGCATCGCAGGGCACGCCGAAGGCATGCGCCGCGGCCTCGGCCTTGGCCAGCAGTTCGCGCGCCTTGCCGGTATAGGCGTAGTCGTAGTCGTCATGCGCGGTCGCGCGCAGCAGCTCGGCGTCGCTGGCCACCGAGCGCGCCGGGTCGGCGACGGCATGGAAGAAGGTGATGCGCGCGCCCAGCGAACGGGCCAGGCCCACGGCGTTGCCGATCACGTCGATCGACAGGTCGCTGTCGTCGATGGGCACCAACAGATGGCGATACATGATCTTCTCCGAATCCTCGACAGTGCAATGCCGAAAATTTAGGCGCGGCGGCACCGCGCCGGCCTACTCTCGAAGGGGGGGTCAGTCCGGACGCCGCCGCGGCCGGCACCGCGTTAGCATCCCCGCGCACGAGGATGCCCCGCGGCCATGCCCACCACCGGCCCCACCGACGACCTGCTGCTGAAGGTGACGCCGCCGCGCGTGCTGCGCCATCTGGTGACGCGCTCGCGCCTGTCGTCCGGCGATGCCCGGCTGGCCGGGCAGCCGGTGGTGCTGGTGCAGGCGCCGGCCGGCTTCGGCAAGACTTCGCTGCTCGCGCAATGGCGGCTCGAACACCTGGCGCGCGGGGCGGTGGTCGCGTGGCTGTTGGCGCAGCCGCAGGACAGCCCGGCGCGCCTGGTGCAGGCGCTGGCGCTGGCGGTGCGCAGCGGCGCGGCGCGGCCGGGCTTCGGCCACACGCTGCTCGAATCGCCCGCGGCCGACGGCGTCGAGGGCGTCACCGTCTGGCTGGCCGAAGTGGCGCAGAGCGCGCTCGACCTGGTGCTGTTCGTCGACGAGCTCGAGCGGCTGCCCGAGGACACGCGCGAGGTGCTGGCCTACCTGCTGCGCAACGCGCCGCCCAACCTGCGCGTGGTGCTGGCGGCGCGCAGCGACTGCCCGCTGGACATCGACGACCTGGTCGACTACGGCCACTGCGCGCTGGTCGGCCAGGAGATGCTGCGCCTACAGCTGGACGAGACGCTGGAGCTGGCGCACAAGCGCCTCGGCGAGCGCATCGACGACGATGCCGCGGCGCGGCTGCACGAGCTGACCGAAGGCTGGCCGCTGGGCCTGCAGCTGGCGCTGTCGGCCCTGGCCGGCGGCGGCGATGCGCGGCTCGCCGCGCTGACGCCGGGCGCGCAGGGCGGCGCGCTGCGCGAGCACTTCGTCGCGCTGCTGCTGGCCCCTCTGGACCCCGCCGACGTGGACTTCCTGACGCGCATCTCGGTCGCCGAGGCGCTGCACGCCGGGTTGTGCCGGGCGCTGACGCAGGCCGGCGACGCCGCCGAGCGCCTGGCGCGGCTGGTGCGCGACACGCCGGTGTTCATCGTCGCCGAAAGCAGCGACTGGCTGCGCATGCACAGCCTGGCGCGCGACGTGCTGCGCGAGCGCTTCGCGGCGCTGCCGGCCGCCGAGATCGCTGCGGTGCATGCCCGCGCCGCCGACTGGCTGGCTGAACAAGGCCTGCTCGAGGACGCGGCCGGGCATGCGCTGGCCGCCGGGCAGAACGACCGCGCCTACGAACTGGCCGAACGCAGCCTGTACGAATCGCTGATGACGCGCGGCCGCCAGGGCAACGTGCTCGAATGGCTGGGCCGCCTGCCGCCGGCCGAGCTGGACCGGCGCCCGCGGCTGCTGCTGGCCGCCGCCTGGTCGCTGGCGCTGAGCGAGCGCCACGACGAAGCCGGGCGCATGGTGCAGCGCATCCTGGCGCAGCCCGAGGTCGATGCCACGCTGCAATGCGAATGCGCGCTGGTGCTGAGCGCCGCCGCGGCCTTCGCCGACGACCCCGACCGCGTCGTCGCGCTGTACGCGCCGTGGAGCGAGGACCCGCCGCTGCGCGACCCGCTGCTGCTGAAGATCCATGGCAACCGGCTGGCCTACCGGCTGCTGCTCGAAGGCGAGCCCGAACAGGCGCGGCTGCGCCAGCAGCAGCCGCTGCCCGGTGCGCCGCCGTCGGCGCTGGCCTACATCAGCCGCTGGGGCGACTTCATCGTCGGGCTCAGCTACCTGTGGCAGGGGCAGGCGCTGCTGGCCGAGCGGCAGCTGCGCCCGGCGCTGGCGCTGGCCGAGGCCGAGCTCGGGCGGCGCAGCGCCTTCGCGACGATGCTCGGCGCGCTGCTCGCCGCCGCGGTGTGGGAGCGCGACCAGCCGGCCGAGGCGGCGGCGCTGCTCGCCAACCGGCTGGACGTGCTCGAACGCAGCGGCCTGCCCGAAGCGGTGCTGCTCGGCTACCGCACCGCGGCGCGCGCGGCCGCTGCGCAGGGCGCCGAGAACCGCGCGCTGGAGCTGCTGGGCGCGATGCACGCGGTCGGCGTGGCGCGGCGCCTGCCGCGGCTTTGCATCGCCAGCCTGGCCGACCAGGTGCGGCTGCACGCGCGCCGCTTCCGGCCCCAGACCTGCAGCGGCCTGTGCACGCGCATCGACGCGCTGCTCGCCGACCCGGCCGCGCCGCAGGGGCCGCTGTGGCGGCGCAGCGTCGAGCTGCTGCGCGACGTGGCGCAGGGCCATGCCGCGGTGGCGGCGCAGCAGTGGCGCCAGGCGGTGGGCGCGCTGGCGCAGGCGGACCAGCGTGCGCTGGCGCTGAAGCAGGGCCGGCTGCACATCGAGCTGCTCGGCCTGCGCGCCTATGCGCTGGACCGCTGCGGCGAACGCGCGGAAGACCTGCTGCGCGAAGCCGCCGATCTGGCGCAGACCTACGGCCTGCTGCGCGTCTTCGACGACGCGCATCCGGCGCTGGGCGGCTGGGCGCGCCAGGTGCTGGATACGGCGGCCGACGCCGCACGTCCCGGGCCGCTGGCCGCGCCGATGCGCGCGCCGGCGCCTGCGGCCGAGGCGGCGCGGCTGCGCTCGCAGCCGAGCATGGCGCTGACGCCGAAGGAGCGCGAGGTGCTGGAGCTGCTGACGCGCAACCTGTCGAACAAGGAGATCGGGCTGGCGATGCAGGTCGGCGAGGCCACGATCAAGTGGCACATGAAGAACCTGTTCGCCAAGCTCGACGCCGGCACGCGCAAGCAGGTGGTGCAGCGCGCGCGCATCCTCGGGCTGCTCGAAGGCGCTTGAGGCGCTCGCAAGGAGCGGCGCGCACAGGTGCTGGCGACGGCGGCGCATAGCAGTCGCTGCCAAGTCGCCTTCCAAAGGCTGGCGCGTGGGGCCGCGGGCGGGCCGCTGCCAGGGCTTCGATGCGAAGCCCCCGCCCTGCGGGCGGGGGTCCCCTGCGATGCTCGGTCCCATGGCCTCGTCGCGAACTCACTTCGCGAACTGGCGTTCGCTGCGTTCAAACAGGCGCGACGAAGTCAGATCACGAGGCGCGCTGCGCGCGCTGGCCATGGGCCCTGCGCTTCTCGGCATCGCATAGGCGCCCTGGCAGCGGCCCGCCCGCGGCCCCGGGTCGGCTGAGTGCCGTCCGAAGAAAACACACCGCGCAGCCGTTGGGCACGGGCTGTTTTCGGCTGCGCCAGAGGGCACCACGGTGACCAGCCGAGGACGGCGGGGAAGCGAATCCGGGAAGTAAAGGAGGAGCCCGGTCGACAGACCGGGCGGGGGACATGAGCGGATTCGCTTCCCCGCTGTCCTCGGCCCGCACGGAAATACGAACAGCCACGAGCAGCCGCTATGCGCCGAAAGGGACAGCGAGTCCGCATGGGCGCGTGCGCCTGATCCGCGCCCTCCCCCCTCTACGGTGGGGGGGCTGAGACAAGGAAGCGCTCCTAAGCTTCTGCGTATCGAAAGCGGCCATCGGGCCGCAGCCCAACCGCAGGAGACACACCCTCATGAGCGCTTCCGTTTCCGCCCCCGCCGTGGTGCGCACCGCTGGTTCGATCCGCGTCGAGCCGCTGACCTGCGCCATCGGCGCCGAACTGTCCAACGTCAACCTCGGCGTGGCGTCGCGCGACGCCGGCCTGGTGGCGGAGATCCGCGCACTGCTGCTGAAGCACCGCGTGCTCTTCTTCCGCGACCAGGACATCACGCGCGCTGAGCACGTGGCCTTCGCCCGGCAGTTCGGCGAACTGGAAGACCACCCAGTGGCCGGCAGCGACCCCGAGAACCCCGGCCTGGTGCGCATCTACAAGAACCCCAACCAGCCGAACGATCGTTACGAGAACGCGTGGCACGCCGACGCCACCTGGCGCGAGAAGCCGCAGTTCGGCGCGGTGCTGCGCTGCATCGAATGCCCGCCGGTGGGAGGCGACACGATGTGGGCGAACATGGTGCTGGCCTACGAGAAGCTGCCCGAACACGTCAAGACGCAGATCGCCGGGCTGCGTGCCCGCCACAGCATCGAGGCCAGCTTCGGCGCCGTGATGCCGGCCGAGAAGCGGCTCGCGCTGAAGGCGCAGTTCCCCGACGCCGAGCACCCGGTGGTGCGCACGCATCCGCAGACCGGCGAGAAGATCCTGTTCGTCAACGCCTTCAGCACGCACTTCACGAACTTCCACACGCCCGAGCACGTGCGCGTGGGCCAGGACTACGCGCCGGGCGCGAGCCAGCTGCTGCAGTACCTGATCAGCCAGGCCGCCATCCCCGAGTACCAGGTGCGCTGGCGCTGGAAGCCGAACTCGATGGCCATGTGGGACAACCGCGCGACCCAGCACTACGCGGTGATGGACTACCCGCCGTGCCACCGCAAGATGGAACGCGCCGGGATCATCGGCGATACCCCGTACTAGACCCACCCCCTACGCGCTTCGCGCGCCGGCCGCGAGGACGCTGCCGGCGCTCGCAGGCGAGGAACAGTCCGCAGGGACTGTTCCGCGTCCGGCTCGCCCCCCTCGAGGGGGCACCGCTGGCGGCCCGGCGGAGCCGGTTCCGCGGCGGTCGCTCGATGGACCTCGCCGATTGCCCTGCAGCCTTTTCTCAGCTTCTTACAAAGGAACCACCATGAACTTCCTCGACGGCCACCTCTTTCCCGAGAACCAGGACAAGCTGGTCATCACCGCCGCGCCCTACGGCCCCGAATGGATCCCTTCGGACTTCCCTGAAGACATCGCGGTGTCGATGGCCGAGCAGGTGCAGAAGGCGGTCGACTGTTACAACGCCGGCGCCACGGTGCTGCACGTGCACGTGCGCGAAGCCGACGGCAAGGGCAGCAAGCGGCTGTCGATGTTCAACGAACTGCTCGCCGGCATCCGCAAGGCCGTGCCCGACATGATCCTGCAGGTCGGCGGCTCGATCAGCTTCGCGCCCGAGAACGAAGGCGCCGCCGCCAAGTGGCTGTCCGACGATACGCGCCACATGCTGGCCGAACTCGAGCCGACGCCCGACCAGGTGACGGTGACGGTCAACACCTCGCAGATGAACATCGGCGAGCAGTTCGACATCCGCGACGTCGCCGGCACCTCGCTGGCCGATCCGAAGAACTTCGAGACCTACTCGAACATGATCGTGCCGTCGAACCCGAGCTTCTTCGAGGAGCACGTGCGCCGCTTGAGCGCCCGCGGCATCCAGAGCGCGTTCCAGTTCTACAACATCAACAGCTTCGAGACGGTCGAGCGGCTGATGCGCCGCGGCATCTACAAGGGCCCGCTGGTGTGCAACTGGGTGGCCATCGGCGGCGGCATGGACCAGCCGACGATCTACAGCCTGGCCAACTTCGTGCGCGCGGTGCCGGACAACGCCGTGCTGACGGTGGAAAGCAGCATGCGCAACGTGCTGCCGATCAACATGATGGGCCTGGCCATGGGCCTGCACGTGCGCTGCGGCATCGAGGACAACCTGTGGAACCAGTCGCGCACCGAGAAGATGAGCACCGTCAAGCAGATCGAGCAGCTGGTGCGCATCTCGCGCGAGTTCGGCCGCGACATCGCCAGCGGCAAGGAAGCGCGCAAGATCTGCAAGATCGGCGTGTTCTACGACAGCGTCGAAGAAACGCTGGCGGCCAACGGCTTCGCGCCGAACCCCAAGGGCGGCCAGCAGGGCTTTCTGCGCAAGGCGGCTTGAGATGACCCACCCCCTACGCGCTTCGCGCGCCCCCTCGAGGGGGCACCGCAGGCGGACCGGCAAAGCCGGATCCGCGGCGGTCGCTCGAAGCGCGGTGGAACAACCGACATGAGCTCACCGACCGTATTGATCGTGCCGGGGCTGCGCGACGCCGTCGCGACGCACTGGCAGACGCTGCTCGAAGCGCGCCTGCGCTCCGCCGGCCAGCCGGTGGCCAGCGTGCCGCCGCTGGGCCGCGAGGACCTGGACTGCGCGCGCAAGGTGGCGGCGATCGAGCGGGCGGCGCAGTCGGTCGGCGGCCCGATCGTGCTGGTTGCGCACAGCGGCGGCTGCATCATGGTCGCGCACTGGGCGCTGCAGACGCAGCGCGCGGTGCAAGGCGCGCTGCTGGCCACGCCGCCGGATTTCGAGGCGCCGATGCCGCAGGGCTACCCGACGCTGGACGCGCTGCGCGCCGGCGGCTGGCTGCCGGTGCCGCGCACGCGCTTGCCGTTTCCGAGCCTCGTCGCCGCCAGCCGGGACGACCCGCTGGCCGACTTCGACCGTGTCGCCGTGCTGGCGCGCGACTGGGGCGGCCGGCTGGTCGACCTCGGCTTCGTCGGCCACCTGAACCCCGCTTCCGGCTACGGCGAATGGCGCCGCGCCGAAGACTTCATAGCCGAACTGGCAGCCGCGGCGCGCTGACCGATTCGACACTCAAGGAGACACCATGGCTCAGGCCATTCGCCTTTATCAGACCGGCGGCCCCGAGCAGCTGAAGCTCGAACAGCTCGAGGTCGGCGCGCCCGGCCCCGGCCAGGTGCGCGTGCGCCACGCTTACGTGGCCGTCAACTTCATCGACATCTACTTCCGCACCGGCCGCTACCCGATGCCGCTGCCCAATGGGCTGGGCAGCGACGCGGTCGGCGTGGTCGAGGCGGTGGGCGAGGGCGTGGACTTCGTCCAGCCCGGCGACCGCGTCGGCTACCTGCTCGGCCCGCAGGGCGCGTATGCCGACGTGCGCCTGATGCCGGCCGAGGTGCTGATCCCGCTGCCCGACGGCATCTCCGACCGCAGCGCCGCGACGCTGATGATGAAGGGCATGACCGCGCAGTACCTGTTCCGCCAGGTGTTCCCGCTGCACGGCGGCGAAACGATCCTGTACCACGCGGCGGCCGGCGGCGTCGGCCTGGTGGCCTGCCAGTGGGCCAGGGCCATCGGCGTGACGATGATCGGCACCGTCAGCACCGAAGCCAAGGCCGAGGTGGCGCGCGCGCATGGCTGCGCGCACGCCATAGTCACCGGCGGCATGACGGCCGAAGACATGGCGCGCGAGATCCCGAAGCGCGTGCGCGAGCTCACCAGCGGCCAGGGCGTGCCCGTGGTCTACGACTCGGTGGGCAAGGACACGCTGACGGCTTCGCTGGACAGCCTGCGCCCGCGCGGCACGCTGGTCAGCAACGGCACCACCTCCGGGCCGGTGGTCATCGACACCACGCTGCTGGCGGTGAAGGGCTCGATCTGGCTGACGCGGCCGGCGATGATCCACTACGCCACGCCGCGCGCGCACATGCTGGCCATGGCCGACGAGCTCTTCGGCCACGTGCTGGCCGGGCGCATCGTCGGCGAGCCGAAGCAGGAATTCGCGCTGGCCGACGCGGCCGAGGCGCACCGCGCGCTGGAGTCGCGCGGCACCACCGGCGCCACCGTGCTGGTGCCCTGAGGAGCGGCGATGGACTTGCAAGCCCTGGACAAGGCCGCGCCGAAGGACGACTACCTGTTCGGCCCCGGTCCCGCGTGGTTCGCGTTCGCGATGACGCTGGGCCTGATGATCTTCGACTACGTCGACCGACAGGTCATCGTCTCGCTGTTCCCGTACCTGAAGGCCGAGTGGCAGCTGTCGGACAAGCAGCTCGGCGCGCTGGTGTCGGTGGTGTCGTTGACGGTGGCGCTGGCCGCGCTGCCGGTGGCGCTGTTCGCCGACCGCGTCAGCCGCGTGAAGAGCATCGTCGCCATGGCCACGATGTGGAGCCTGGCGACCATCTCCTGCATGTGGGCGCGCAGCTACGGCGCGCTGTTCGCTCTGCGCTCGGTGGTCGGCTTCGGCGAAGCCGGCTACGGCGCCGTCGGTGCGGCGTTGATCGCCAGCCACTTTCCGGCGCGCATGCGCGGTGCGCTGCTCGCCGGCTTCTTCGCGTCGGCCTCGGTGGGCTCGGTGCTGGGCGTGATGCTCGGCGGCGTCATCGCCACGCACTGGGGCTGGCAGGCGGCCTTCGGCGTGGTCGGCATCCCCGGGCTGCTGCTGGCGCTGCTGTACCTGAAGGTGCGCGACTACCAGACCGTGGCCATGAGCCCGGCGCTCGAAGCCAAGCGCCAGTCGCTGGGCCGGACGGTGCGCCACGTGGCGCTGATCCTGGCGCGCACGCGCACCATGCTGTGGGTGTGCATCGGCGGCGCCGCGCAGCTGATCGTGGTCTCGGCGCTGTGGTCCTGGCTGCCCAGCTTCCTCAACCGCGTGCACGGCATCGCGCCGGCCCAGGCGGGCGTGAAGGCGGCGCTGGTGGTGCTGGCCGGTGCCGTGGGCAGCGTGCTCTGGGGCGCGCTGGTCGACCGCGTCGGCGCCCACCATCCGCGGCGCAAGCTGGCGGCGATGGCGCTGCTGTGCCTGCTGTCGATGGCGGTGATCGCCTACGCCTTCGGCACGGCGCACGAGCCGGCGGCGCAGTTCGGCTGGATCGTGCTCGGCGGCTTCCTGGCCACCTGCAGCGTCGGCCCGGTGTCGGCCATCGTCATCGACGTCATCCACCCCGGCGTGCGCGCCACCGGCTCGTCGGTGCTGGCCCTGTTCCAGAACCTGTTCGGCCTGGCGGCCGGCCCCTTTCTCGTCGGCATCCTGTCCGACGCCATCGGCCTGCAGCCGGCGTTGACCGCGGTGCCGCTGGCCAGCGTGCTGGCCGCGGCCGCCTTCGTGCTGGCCGCGCGCAGCTACGAGGCCGACAAGGCGCGTGCCGCCGAATTGCCCGAAGCCGCGGCCGCGCCGCGCGCCGCGCTGGCCTGAGACCGCCATGGAGGTGCTGACGCTGCGCGCCGGCGAGGCGCAGACGCAGGCCCGCAAGCTCTTTCCCGGCGTGCTCGCCTGCGCCGTCGTGGCCGCGGCGGCGACCTTCCTGTCCGAGCACTACGGCGCGCCGGTGATGCTGTTCGCGCTGCTGCTCGGCATGGCCATGAACTTCCTCTCGGGGGAAGGGGCCTGCAGGCCCGGCATCGAGTTCAGCGCGAAGCAGCTGCTGCGCATCGGCGTCGCGCTGCTGGGCCTGCGCATCACGCTCGGCCAGATCGTCGAGCTGGGCTGGCAGCCGGTGGCCATCGTCGTCTTTTCGGTCGCGCTGACGATCGCGGTGTCGATGCTCGCGGCGCGGCTGATGGGCTTCCAGACGCTGTTCGGCCTGCTCAGCGGCGGCGCCACGGCGATCTGCGGCGCCTCGGCCGCGCTGGCGCTGGCCGCGGCGCTGCCGAACCACCCGCTGAAGGAGCGGGCGACGCTGTTCACGGTGATCGGCGTGTCGGCGCTGTCGACGCTGGCGATGATCGTCTACCCGATGCTGGCGCAGGCCTTCGGCCTGGATGCACGCCTGGCCGGCATTTTTCTCGGCGCCACGATCCACGACGTGGCGCAGGTGGTCGGCGCCGGCTACAGCCTGTCGAAGGAGACCGGCGACGTGGCCACCTTCGTCAAGCTGATGCGCGTGGCGATGCTCGTGCCGGTGATCGTCTTTGCGGTGCTGCTGGTGCGCGCCCGCCACCACGACGCCGCCGCAAGCGCCGGCCCGCGTCCGCCGCTGCTGCCGTGGTTCGCGGTCGGCTTCGCGCTGCTGGTCGCGGTCAACAGCACCGGCTGGCTGCCGCAGGCGCTGACGCAGGGCGGCAGCGAGTTTTCGCGCTGGTGCCTGGTGGCCTCGATCGCCGGCATCGGCATGAAGACGCAGCTCGCGGAGCTGGTCACGGTGGGCATCAAGCCGGTGCTGCTGATGTTCGGCGAAACCATTTTCCTGGCGGCGCTGGTGCTGGCGCTGCTGCACTGGACCCACTGAATGCCATCTCTCGAGGACCGATGATGAACCGCCGCCAATTCCTGCCCACGCTGCTGAGCGCCGCCGCGCTGGCGCTGCTGGGTGCCCCCGCCGCACAGGCGCAGACCGCGCAGGGCGCGTGGACGACGAAGCCGGTGCGCATCGTCGCCGCCGGCCCGGCCGGCGCCACCGCCGACATCGTGGCGCGGCTGCTCGCCGACAGCCTGCACCAGCAGACCGGACAGACCGTGATCGTCGAGTCCAAGCCCGGCGCCGGCGGCATGATCGCGGTCAACGAGCTGAACCAGGCGCCGCGCGACGGCACGGTGCTGCTGGTGGGCGTGAACTCGCTGGTCAGCGAGATCCCGCACATCGTCAAGGCGGCGGCGAACGTCGGCAACCAGATCAAGCCGCTGGCCGAGATTTCACGCGGCGGACTGGTGATGGTCGGCAACCTGCAATTGCCGGCGAAGACGCTGCCCGAAGTCATCGCCTACGTGAAGGCGAATCCGGGCAAGGTGAACTTCGCCTCCTACACGCCGGGCACGCTGTCGCACGTGATGGGGCTGCAGCTGAACCAGGCCGCCGGCATCGACATGACGCACGTCGGCTACAAGGGCTCGACGCCCGCGCTGCAGGATCTGATGGGCGGCCACGTGCAGCTGATGTTCGACGGCATGGCCACCTCGATCCCGCTGATCAAGGGCGGCAAGATCAAGGCCTTCGCGGTGAGCACGCCGAAGCGCTCGCCGCTGCTGCCCGAGGTGCCGACCTTCAGCGAGCTGGGCTATCCGCAGCTCGAAGCCATCGGCTGGATGGGCCTGTGGGTCAAGCCGGACATGCCGGCGCCGCTGCAGGCGCAGATCCGCGAGGCGGCGCTGAAGGCGCTGCAGCAGCCGATGGTGCGCGAGCGGCTGCAGGAACTGGGCTTCGAGCCCGGCCAGCCGCGCACGCCGGAGCAGCTGGGCGCGGCGCTGAAGGCCGACTACGAGCGCGTCGGCGCGGTGCTGCAGTCGGTGGGCTTCAAGCCGGAATGAACTCAGGGCCGAAACCAGGCATTGCCGATGACAAAGTAGACGGCGGTGGTGCCGGGGCTGTGAGCCACGTCGATGCCGGCATTGAGGCCGAACTTGCGCGCCAACTCGTAGCGCAAGCCGAAGCCGCCGCTGCCCACGCTCTGATTCAGCGTGTCGAAGCGGCGCTCGGTGCGCGCGGCGCCCGCGCCGCCGAAGCCGACGATGCTCCAGCGCTCGAAGAAGTGCCAGCGCAGCTCGGCCTCGGCCGACACCGCCTGGTCGCCCTGGTAGCGCACGGCAGGCACACCGCGCAGCACGATGAACGGCCGCAGGAAGAACGGCGTGCCCGACGAGGACCACGCATAGTTGCCGCGCGCCCCCAGCGTCCAGCGCGGCCCCAGCGGCAGCCAGCCGGTGAGCAGTTGCTGAAAGCGGGCGAAGTCGTCGCTGGCACCCAACGCCTCGCGCGAGGCCAGGTACGAGGTCTCGGCATAGATGCCCTGCGTGGGCGTGAACACGTTGTCTCGGCTGTCGTATTCGAGGACCGCCGTGGGTGCCGAGATGCTCGTGCGCACCGCGTCGGCCAGCCCGGGGAAGACCGCGTCCTCGCGCAGCTGCGGGTCGACGCTGGCGTACACGTAGCGCAGCCCCAACCACCACGGCGACTTCGGCGCCAGCTGCCAGCTGGCCTGGGCCACCGCGCCGCTGAACTGCAGCGAATAGCGGATGCCCCGGTCGAGCACCGGCAGGTTCAGCCCCGCGCCGTAGAAGTCGAGATTGACGCGGCCGAGGCCGGCACCGACCAGCGTCTTCAGCCGGCCGTCGAGCCACAGGCTGGCGTCGCCCCCGAAGGCGCCCCAGGTGCCGTTCTGGGTGCCGAAGGCGCCGAGGCCGGAGATGTCGGGCCGCGCCCAGCCTTCCTCGCCGGCTTCGTGCCGCGGGCGCAGGAACATGCCGGCCAGGCCGCCGCCGTAACCGACCGCCGGTTCGGTGACGATGATCGGTATCGGCAGGAAGCCGCGCGGGTTCTCCAGGAACCAGCTCAGGTCCAGCTGGCCGTCGTCGGGGTCGATGAAGCGCGAGTGGCGCAGTGCCGGCGACTCGGCCGGGCCAGTGGACGAACTGCCCTGCGGCTGCGCCACGGCCGCAGCGGCCAGCAGCAATGCCGAGGCGCCGGCACCCCAACTCGAACGCAGCGGTGTCATGCACCCGCATTGTGCTGTGCCCTGCGCTCGCGGCAAGCGGCACCGTGAAGGCTCACGATCGCCGCGGGCCACCGGCTTGCCGGGCCGACGCTCGCGAGAGCCCCCATGGGATGGCGTGCAGGGTGATTGTGAGATCACTGCGTGACGCGCATACTCGTCCCGAACATGGGGAGGCTGCCATGGCCGCGATCTCCGAAGCCGCGTTCCGGAACCTGGCGCTGCAGACGATGGACGCCGCGCTCGATGCCCAGCGTTGGCCGGCCCTGGTGCAGGCACTGGCCGACACCTGCGGCGGCATGGGCGGCTTGATGTATGGCTGCTCGCTGACGCGACCGGAGCGCAGCTTCGTGCTCAACAGCGGTTTCGATCCCGACATCACGCAGCTCTTCAGCGAGCGCTATCAGGACAACCCATGGACCCGTGCGGGCGCGGCATGGCGCGGCGCCGGCGCGTTCGACAGCGAGGCCCTCGTCGGACGCCGCGCGCTGGTAGGGACGGCGTTCTACGCCGATGTCGTGCGACCGCAAGGCATTCGCACGATGACGGCCCTGAACCTGCAGCTCGGCGATGGATTCGACGTCGCCGGTGTGTCGCTCGGCTTCAACGGAGTCGACGGCGACGCACCGCGCGGCGCGGTCGAATTGCTCGGCGCGCTCGCCCCGTTCCTGCGCCGCGCGGCTGCCGCCACCCAATGCCTGAACGCCGCCGTCGGCATGGCGCAGGGCTTGGCCGCGGCCATGGACGCGATGCCGCATGCCGCGCTGCTCCTGGCGGCCGACGCGTGCATCGTGTTCGCCAACGGCCGCGCCGAACGTCTGCTCGAGGAGGGCGACGGTCTGCGCGCAGGCGACGGCGTGCTGCGTGCCGCGCGTCCCGCCGATACCCGCGCGCTGCACCGTCTGGTCGGCGAAGCCGCCGTCGCCGTTGAAGGCGGGGTACCGCGCGGCCCGGACGCCGTCGCGCTCGCGCGCCCGTCCGGCCGTCCGCCGCTGACGGTGCTGGTGACGCCGATCCGCGGGCGTGCGCTTGCACTGCCATTGCCCGGGCGGGCGGTGGCGATGCTGGTCGTGGCCGACAGCGACGAGCGGCTCGTACCGCCGCCGCAGGCGGCCACACGGCTGCAGGCGCTGTTCGGCCTGACGCCGACCGAGGCGCGCGTGGCGCTGCGGGTCGCGCAAGGCTGCAGCGGCCCGGAGGCGGCCGAGGCGCTGGGCATCGGCGCGGGCACCGTGCACGCGCACCTGAAGAGCATCTTCGCGAAGACCGGTGTGCGCCGCCAGTCGGGGCTGGCGCGGCTCGTCACGCGCAGCGGCGTGCTCGACCTCCACTGAAGGCGGGAAGCTTCTCCTGCCGGATCTCCGCCACACGGCAGAACCTCCGGCATGCGGTGCCGTGCCGGAGGTCCTGCGCAGTTCAACGAACTCAGGGGCTCATGATGTCGGCGCTCGAAGAGCCGTGCTGCTTGGTCTTGTACCGTTCCTTGGCCACCTTCTTCGGCAAAAAGGAAGCTTCCGCCGTGAGCAGGGCCGGCTCGTTCTCCAGTGCGTATTCCGGGTCCAGGAAGCCTTCTTTCCAGAACTTGGTCTTGCCGTTGTGGCTCAAGACGTTGTCGAGAAACGTCAGCAGCAGTCTTTGCGTTGCGCGCACGACATCGTGAGTGCTCAACTTGTTCGGGACGCTCTCCGGCGTCGGCAGGGTCCCCGCGTAGGCCTGGACGAAAGCGGTGACATCCGTCGGCGTAGTGAAATGCGAGTAGTCGCAATAGTCGTACGCCGTGCCCGCATAGGGATAGAGGAACAACATTGCCAAGAAAGGGTACTCCATGAACGCACGAGGATTCGCCTGTGCGATGGCAGCGGCTGCCTGCATCTCGTTGCAGAAGTTCGAACCACCCGACAGATGCACCGCGTTGTCGAGCTGGTAGAGCCCCTTGTTCTTGCTTGGCATCGAGTCGTAGTACTGCTTCAGCAGCGCAGCGGGCACGCCTGCGTCGCCGCTCGACGTCACCAGAACCGCCGGCAGCTCCACCTTGTTGAGGTCGATCGGGAGCACGACCGGCGCGAGACCTGCCGACCAGCTGAAGATCCCCTTGAGGCGGCTGTCCATCGCGGTGATGCCGTAGACCGCGCTGCCGCCGGCCGCCGCCATGGCAGTTGCACCGCCTCTCGAGTAGCCGACGACGGCGATCCTGGAGCTGTCGACATGGCCGCCAAGGTGCGCGCCGAGGCCGTCTGCGATGGCCTTGAGGTCGAGTACACGATCGGCGATGGTCCGTCCGCCATTGGCGTCCATGCACGGCCCGGGCAACCCGGTCAGGCAGGCGAGGTTGCCGCCGGTTTGCCAGTTGAATTGGTCGACCCTCAGGTCGTCGAACGTGTTATTGGTATGCCACGGAGCCGCGACGACATAGCCATGGCCCGCCACCGACTCGAGAATCTGTGCCCAGTCGAATGGCTGGTTGTTGTTGCCATGGGAGTGAATGACAAGCGGGAAGCGTCCCCCCTTCTTGATCCCCACGTCGCGAGCCAGCCCGGACACCGTCTCGGAAGAGAGCGCGTCGAAGTTCGCGTTCAGCGGCACTCCCCACAGCCGCGAGCGATACACGGTCGAACTGGCGTCCTTCCATTTCCCCCGGTCGGCCGGATACCAGAGCTCGACGTCGATCGCGCGTGGCATGCCCAGGGAACTGGTGAGCTCGATCTTGACGCGGGCGTGGCCAACGACATGCTGGCCGGGCCCATCGACGGGTTTCAGGGCCTCTGCCTTGAACGGCGTCGCACCCAAGACCAGGGAAGCAGCCAGCAGTACGGACTTGGCCGCATAAGACTTGAAAAGCTTCACGCTCGCCTCCTGTGTAAAAGATGCCCGAGCAGCCATCGTCGCCAAAGCAAGCTCGACGCGCCTCTCCCGATCGGGAGAGGCAACACGGCAGCGGCCCGCGGGCAGAGCTGCGGGCACGACTCTGGCCAGCAGACGATGGGACTTGCGTTGGAACGCGCAACGGCCCTCAGGCGGCCGCCTGCGCCGCGACGCTGCGCAACGCCTGCTCGTAAACCTCGACCGGCTGCGCGCCCTGCAGCAGCCGGCGCCCGTCGGCCGCTTGCCGCAGAATGCGCGCCGATGATCCTTCCGGCAGCATGAGCATCGACCGCCGCCACTTCCTCGTTGCCGCATTCGCCAGCGCCTCGGCTGCGGCGCAGGGGCTGGCGCCGGGCCCGCTCGGGCAGCCCGGACAGCGCCATCCGGGCCGCTTCGTCTGGTTCGACCTGGCGACCGACGACCCGGATAGTGCGCGCGCCTTCTACGGCTCGGTGTTCGGCTGGCGTTTCCGGCGGGTGCCGGATGCGAACGCCGGCTACACGCTGATCGAGAACGACGACGGCCGCGTCGGCGGCGTGTTGCGCCAGGCGCGGCCGCCGCAGGCGCCGGTGGGCTCGCGCTGGCTGTCGCTGATCTCGGTGCCCGATGCGCAGCGCAGCGCCCGCCTGGTGCCGCAACTGGGAGGCCAGGAGCTGGTGGCGCCGGCCGAGGTGCCGGGGCGCGGCACGCATGCGCTGTTCCGCGACCCGCAGGGCGCGGTGTTCGGCGTGCTGGCGGCCAGCGGCGGCGACCCGCCGGACGGCCCGGTGTCCGAAGGCGAGGTGTTCTGGCTGGACCTGCTGACGCCGGATCCGGCGCAGGCCGCGGCCTTCTACGCCGCATTGATCGGCTACGACCTCAGCGAGAACGAAGCCGGCGTGCTGCCGCGGCGCCGCATCCTGAGCAGCCAGGGCATCGCACGCGCCGGTGTCGCCGCGCTGCCGGCGGGCGTCAGCGGCCCGGGCTGGCTGCCCTACATCCTGGTCGACGGTCTGGCGGCCGCGCTGCGGCGTGCGCTCGCGGCCGGCGGGCGGGTCGTGCTGCCGCCGCGCCCGCAGTGGCTGCACGGCCAGCTGGCGGTGATCGCCGACCCGCACGGCGGCGTCACCGGCCTGGTCGACTGGTGGGCGGCGCAGGCGAAGGAGGCGGGCTCATGACGCGGCGCGCCTGGCTGCGCACCGCGGTGCTCGCCGCCGGCCTGGCGCTCGGCGCCTGCAGCAGCACGAGCGTCGGCATGGACTTCTACGGCGGTGTCGGCTACTACGACGACCCCTGGTACTCGGGGGGCGGCCCCATCCACCCGCCGTCGGACATCGGACCACCGCCGCCGCGGCCGGCCCATCCGATCGCCACGCCGCCGCCGGCACGGCCTGCGCAGCCCATCGCCGCGCGGCCGATGCCGGCACCGCGCCCGGCGGCGATGCCGCGCGGGCGGCGCTGAGCGGCATTGAGCGGCATTGAGCGGCGTTCGGGCCTGGCGGCGTGGCAAACTGAAACGCAAAGATGAAGCGCACAGACAGAGGAGTCCGCAGCCATATGTCTCTTCGGTGGAAGTTCAACACGGCCCCCGCGCACGGGAGGCTGCGCGCCGCCCTCGCCGCGGCCGCACTGGCCGTGCCTGCGGCCGCCCATGCCTCGTTCCTGCCGCCGGCGCTGATGGACAGCGCCGCCTGGGGCATCGCCTGGTTCGTCATCGTCGTCATGCCGATCGCGGCCATCGTGCTGTTCTGGATGGTGCACGTGCTGCCGGAGAAGATCGCGCACAAGCGCCACCATCCGCAGAAGGACGCGATCCAGGTGCTGTGCCTGCTGTCGCTGGTCTTCGGCGGGCTGCTGTGGCCGATCGCCTGGCTGTGGGCCTACACCAAGCCGGTGATGCACCGCATGGCCTTCGGCACCGAGAAGCACGACGAATACTTCGTGCACATGGCCGAGCGCGCCGAGGCCGGCGAGATCGGCCCGCGCGAGCGCCAGCACCTGCTGGAAGAACTCGACGCCATCGCCGCGCGCGGCGCGCTGTCGGCCGAGCAGCGGCAGGCGCGCGAGCGCATCGCCGCCGCGCCGGTGGCGGTGGTCGACCAGCCGCAGGGAGCCGCCTGATGGAAGCGCTGCTGCTGGCGATCTACGGCTTCTTCGTCTGGCTGATCTTCATCAAGCTGAAGTGGCTGCCGTGGAACATCACCTCGCAGGTCATCGTCGTCATCATCCCGATCGTCGGCCTGACGGCGATGATCCTGACGCTGAACGTGGTGGCGCCGTCGAGCAGCGACGTGCGCGTCTTCAAGTACGTGGTGCAGATCCTGCCGCAGGTGCGCGGGCGCGTGATCGAGGTGCCGGTCGAGCCGAACCGGCTGGTGAAGAAGGGCCAGCTGCTGTTCCGCATCGACGCCACGCCCTATCAGAACGACCTGAACCTGGCGCAAGCGAAGTTGGGCGCGGCCGAGGCGCAGTTCGCCACCGCGGGCGCGAACCTGGTCGACGCCGGTGCCGGTGCGCGCCAGTTGCAGGAGCAGTTGAACTCGGCCAGCGCGCAGGTGCGCGCCTTGCAGCCGCGCGTCGAGCTGGCGCGGCTGCGCGTGCAGCAGAACCGCGAGCTGGTGGCTGCCGGCGCCGGCGACCGCTTCGCGCTCGAGCAGGCCGAAGCCAACCTGGTCGAGCTCGAGGCGCAGCTGGCCAAATCCCGCGCCGACGAGGCGCAGGTGGCGCAGAAGCTGTCGGGCCGCGTCAACGGCGAGCAGGCGAGCGTCGCCGCGGCGCGCGCGCAGCTGGCCACCACCAAGGCGCAGGTCGATTCGGCGCGTGCCGATGTCGCCAACGCGCAGTGGAACCTCGACCAGACCACGGTCTACGCGCCGGCCGACGGTTATGCGATCAATGTGCAGTTGCGCCCGGGCTCCTACGTGGTCTCGATGCCGCTGGCGCCGGCGATGAGCTTCGTCGAAGAGGAACTGCAGGTGATCGCGCTGTACGCGCAGAACGAGCTGGTCTGGGTCGAGCCCGGCAACCGCGCCGAGTTCGCCATCAACACCTATCCGGGGCGGGTCATCGGCGCCAGCGTCGATTCGATCGTCTGGGCGCAGGGCCAGGGGCAGCTGCTGCAATCGGGGCAGGTGCCGCAGACGGGGGTCTACCCGCAGGCGCCGGGGCGCTTTCCGGTCAAGCTGATCGTCGACGACAAGGACCGCGAGCTGTTCCTGGCCGCGGGCGCCACCGGCCACGGCGCGATCTACACCGACCACGTGGCGGCCTTGCACCTGGTGCGCATGGTGATCCTGCGCATCGGCTCGATCACCGACTACCTGGTCTTGAAGCTGCACTGATGCGCCGCGTCCTTGCCCCCCTGGTCGTGGCGCTGCTGGCGGGCTGCGCGCTGAAGAGCCCGCCGTCGCCGGCCGAACTGCAGCGCGACACGCTGGCGCACACGCAGCTGCCGCCGCAGTGGCGGGCCGGCGGCGGCGCGCCCGGGCCCGTGCCCGCGGGCTGGCTCGCGCGCGTCGCCGCCCCCCCCCCGACCGCGCTTGGCGCCCAGGGGCCGGGGCA
>OEIU01000410.1_pt1 | contig 41008 bp, 37 predicted proteins | sample 1539221 | NCBI WGS metagenome assembly OEIU01 (sample SAMN03792071, study PRJEB22550) | activated sludge metagenome | feature: wastewater treatment plant; material: activated sludge; isolation source: Wastewater treatment plant of a petroleum refinery complex | place: Argentina: Zarate | collected...
CGTTTCTCGAGCGCTATCGCGCACATCTTGCAGCGTTTACCGCAGAGCGGCAGCCCGAGATCGACGCCCTGTCGCGCAAGCTCGCACGGCAGGATCGCGCGATCGCCGTCTTTCGCGATCGCCATTGCGTTGAACGGCCGCGCGCTGCGTGAAGCGCGGGGCGTGATCATGGTCCGATCCTTTTCGGCAATAGGGTGATCGTCTCGACCCCACCGTCCTTTTCTCGGTTGTGGAGCGGTCTAAACCGGCTGGCGTTCGCTTCAAGGCCGCTGCGCGCCGCGGTGCGGCCGGAGCCGCCGCGCTTCGGCAAAGCCGGCCCGCGTCCTGCGCAGGACTTTCGCCCCGCTTGTCCGCAAGCCGGCTTCGCTCGCTTCGGCGGTCCCGGACCCTGAAGCGCCCGCCGGGCGCCGGTTTTTTGTGACCGCACCCGAGGGAAGGACGGCGCGGCCGATCCGAGGCCTCGGGCAGCCGAAAAGGATCATTCCATGGCCAAGCCCGCTCCGACGTCCCGCCGCCCGGACCGCGTCGTTCAACTCCGCAAAGGCACGACCCTCGAAATGGTGCGTCTCGCCTGTCCCGACGCCGAACAGGCTCTACGGATCGCCGAAAGCTTCGGGCTCCCGGTTCTCGACGGCGACGGCGTTCGCGAGAGTCACGAAAGCCTCATCGTGGAGACCTCCCGCGGTCTGAGCGACGGCCTCGGCGAGCGCGCCATGCAGATCCATCTCCAGCGCATCGTCGGCGCCTATGTCGGCTCCGCCCATGGCGCGGGGCAGTTCTACTCCCGGGCCGTCACCGAAGCGCGCGACGCCACCGGCAAGGCCGCCAACGACAGCCGCGACGAAGACCTCGACGGTCCCGTCGGCTTCGACTCCGCCGCCCAGCGCAAGCGCGAATTCGCGGCCGACATGGGCGTGCAAGCCCATGCGCTGCGGATGGCGGCCGAGGGCGCCGTCGCCGCCTACGAGCAGATCGTCGGCGAAGCCTGGAAGCCGTTCGAACGCCCGATCGAGAATCCGGGCGCGTCCGTCGACCGCAAGGCCGCCGCAGTTCAGATGGCTGCCTTCGGGTGATCGCCACGGCGGGGTTTTTGCCCCGCCTCCCTCTTCCTCCGATCGCTCACAGGGTCGGCTCCCAGCAGGAGCCGGCCCTTTTTCATGTCGCGCGCCGAAACAACGAAGAAGAAAGAAGAATGTCGCGAAGGGCCGCCCTTCGCGGACCCCGTCCCGAATCGAGGTCCTGCCGGAGGCGGTCGCGCGCACAACGGCTTCGCCGTCCTCCACTCCGTTCCGGCCCTTCGCCGCCCCATTGCTCCTGGCAATGGGATCGGCTCGGGTGCGCGCCCGCCCTGCTCCTCCGGCGCCGGACCTCCGTGACGGGGTCGCGATGGTCGCGACCTCCAGCAGGAGGTTCGAAAGATGAGTAGGAAGCAGGAAAAGCCGCGTGTCGATATCTATGCGCGCATCACCGAAAAGATTGTCGCCGATCTCGAAGAGGGCGTCCGCCCGTGGATGCGTCCCTGGAGCGCGGCGAACGCGACCGGACGGGTGACGCGGCCGCTCAGGCATAACGGCCTCCCCTACAGCGGCATGAACGTCCTGCTGCTCTGGTCCGAGGCTATGGCGCGTGGCTTCGTATCTCCGACCTGGATGACATTTAAGCAGGCGCTCGAACTCGGCGGCGCTGTTCGCAAGGGCGAGACCGGCTCGATGGTCGTCTTCGCCAGCCGGTTTACGAAGACCGATGTCGACGCCGCCGGCGAAGAATTCGATCGCGAGATTCCATTTCTCAAGTCGTACACCGTGTTCAACACGGCGCAGATCGACGGCCTGCCCGATCATTACTACGGCGCGGCCGCGCCCGCCCGCGATCCCTTGGAGCGTATCGAACATGCCGATCGCTTTTTCGCAAACACGGGCGCCGTCATTCGGCATGGCGGCGACAAGGCGTATTATTCCCCATCGACCGATCACATTCAGATGCCGCCGTTTCAGACGTTCCGGGACGCGGCCTCATATGTCGCGATCCTGAGTCATGAGGCGACGCACTGGACGTCTGCGCCGCATCGCGCCAATCGCGACCTCAGTCGCTATGCGAAAGATCGCTCCGAACGTGCGCGCGAAGAACTGATCGCCGAACTCGGAAGTTGTTTCCTCTGCGCCGACCTGGGCATCGCGCCGGAACTCGAGCCGCGGCCGGATCACGCCGCCTATCTCGACTCGTGGCTGAAGGTTCTCGCCGACGACAAACGGGCGATCTTTCAGGCCGCAGCCCATGCGCAGCGCGCGGTCGCATTCCTGCACGGCTTGCAGCCTATCGAGGTCGCGGACCGTGAGGCGGCGTGATGGCCAACGTCTTATCGAGCTTCGGAGAGGGCGTCTTGCCCTCTCCCATCCGGTTCCGCGTGCCGAACCATTATTAATAACTGGATTGATTGCCGGCAGCGTCGGACTCACGTGAAGAACGCGCGGCGAGCGGTGTCTCAACCGGCGCACGCCAATCCCGCTCTTTTGCGATGGCGTCCTGGCCCGTCCCCGGATCTTCCACGATCAACCCATAAAGGGTCGGCTATGCGAGCATGCCGCCGCTGCGACTTCGCCTGCGCGGTGATCGCGACCGGGGCCGCGCCTTTGAGGAGCCATCGAGCGGGAATTGGCCCGCTCCGGATGGAGCCTCCGAAATGTCGCACGATCTTTCCCTCGCCCAGAACCACGCCTTCCAGCTGGCGCGCACTCTGATGGTTCCGGTCACCCTCTTTCAGGTCGACGGCGAATACGGCGTCCTGCCGAGCGACGAACTCGATGACGCCGACGGTCTTGAACTGATCTGCGAATACGATCCCTTCGGGCGCGGGCTGGCCTTCTGAACAAGCCGACCCGCCGCTCGCATGAAGCGGCCGCCCAGATGGCGGTCGCTTCAACGCGTTTTCGTCGACGTTAAAACGAACTTCCGGCGTCGCCAATCCGGCTCGGGCGCGGCCCGACGGATTGATCGGATACGACAAGGCGGTTCGGCATGGCCAATACCTTCCTTGCCGCAGCAAGCAGCGCTTCCTGAACTGTTGGAAACGTTTCGGCCGAACTCAATGAAACGCCGCCTGGATAAGTCACGGTCGCCTGAAAGCCATTGCCTTTGGGCGTCGCCGAGAGCTTGACATCGAACATTGCGTCGCCCTCTCCATTCCAACGTCTTCGCTGATTGTAGTGCGGCGTTGGAGCGCTGACCACGTGAAACCGATAGACGCATGCATGTCGATACGACCTCGCATGGCCGATCATCGGAAGTCCCGCGTTTTCACGCGGATTTCATCGATGTGAGTATATGGGTCCACGATATTGCGCGGTCGCGGTCCCGTCGGCATCCCGCGCGGATCCGGCGTCGGCGATCCGTGATGGAATTCGTCGCCGCGACCGTGCGGCAGTGGGAAAGCGGCTTCGCGCGATCCGACGCTGGCGAGCTCGGCCGACAGGTCGATCAGATGGTGGGCGACGATATGCACGACTTCGCCCTCCCGTTGAATCCTTCCCCTTACGCCGATCATGCCGGCGCCGAGCACGATGCGTCGATGCTGCTCGAACACTTTCGTCCAGATCACGAGATTGGCGAAAGCCGTCTCGTCTTCGATCGTGATGAAAATCACGCCTTTGGCGGAACCCGGCCGCTGGCGCACGAGGACCAAGCCCGCGGCGTCGACCCAACGGCCGTCGCGCCCAGCGATAGCGTCGGCGCAGGTCAGAACGCCACGCCGCGTCAGGTCCGCGCGGAGGAAAGACACCGGATGGCGGCGCAGGGTCAGTCCGACGTGGCTGTAGTCCTCCACGACCTCGCTGCCCGCGGTCATCGACCGGAGGGGGACTGCGGGCTCCCTCTGTTCGGCGACGGACTCCGTTTCGCGGGCCGCGGCGGCCGCGAACAGTGGCAGCGGCTCGTCTCGTAGCGCCTTGATCGCCCAAAGGGCTTCGCGCCGGGCGAGGCCAAGCGAGGGCCGGAAGGCGTCGGCTTCCGCCAGATGCACGAGAGCTGCGGCGGGGATGGCGGCGCGGCGCCAGAGATCGTCGACCGACGCGAACGGCTGGTCGGCACGGCAAGACACGAGGCGCGCGGCTGCAGCATTGCCGAGGCCGTTGATCATGCGCAGACCGAGCCGGACGGCAAGACGGTCATCGTCGAAGTCGCGCGGCTCGAGGGTGCAATCCCATCGGCTGGCGTTGACGCAGACCGGACGTATCTCGACGCCATGCTGTTGTGCATCGCGCACGATCTGCGCCGGCGCGTAAAAACCCATGGGCTGCGCGTTGAGCAACGCGCAGCAGAAGACATCGGGATGCCAGCATTTGATCCAAGACGAGGCGTAGGCGATCAGCGCGAAGCTTGCAGCATGGCTTTCGGGAAAGCCGTATGAGCCGAAGCCTTCGAGCTGGCGGAACGTGCGCTCGGCGAAGTCGCGTTCATAACCGTTGGCGACCATGCCGCCGATCAGCTTCTCGCCGAACTTGCTGACACCGCCAGTGTGTTTGAACGTCGCCATCGCGCGGCGGAGCTGGTCGGCCTCGCCAGGCGTGAAGCCGGCGCATTCGATCGCCACGCGCATCGCCTGCTCCTGAAACAGCGGCACGCCGAGCGTCTTGCCGAGCACCGCCTCGAGTTCGGGCTTGGGATAGACCACATCCTCCTTGCCTTCCCTACGACGCAGATAGGGATGCACCATATCGCCCTGGATCGGGCCCGGCCGGACGATCGCGACCTCGATGACGAGATCGTAGAACGTCCGCGGCTTGATGCGCGGCAGCATTGCCATCTGCGCGCGGCTTTCGATCTGAAACGTTCCGAGCGTGTCCGCCTTGCGGATCATCGCATAGGTGCGTGGGTCTTCGGCCGGGATCGTCGCCAGATCGAGCTGGACGCCCTTGTGTTCGGCGAGCAGGTCGAAGGCGCGGCGCATGCACGACAGCATGCCGAGCGCCAGCACGTCGACCTTCATCATTTTCAGCGCGTCGACGTCGTCCTTGTCCCATTCGATCACCTGACGGTCGGCCATGGCCGCCGGTTCGATCGGGACCAACTCGTCGAGCCGGTCGCGCGTCAGCACGAAGCCGCCGGGGTGCTGGGAGAGATGGCGCGGGACGCCAACGAGCTGATGGGCGAGCTCCAGCGCCAGGCGCAGGCGACGGTCGCCCATATTCAGGTTCACCCCTTCGGCGTGCTTCTGCTCGATGTCTTCCGACCAGCCCCAAACCTGTGATGACAGGGTCTTCGTCAGGTCTTCCGGCAGGCCGAGCGCCTTGCCGACATCGCGAATAGCGCCCTTCCCGCGATAGCGGATCACTGTCGCACAGAGCGCCGCGCGGTCGCGGCCATAGGTCTCGTAGATCCACTGGATGACCTCCTCGCGCCGCTCGTGTTCGAAATCGACGTCGATGTCCGGCGGCTCGCGGCGTTCCTCAGAAACGAAACGCTCGAACAGGAGATCATTGCGGTCGGGGTCGATCGACGTGACGCCGAGCACGAAGCAGACGGCAGAATTCGCGGCCGAGCCCCTGCCCTGACACAGAATCCCGTTCGAGCGCGCGAAGCGCACGATCGAATTCACCGTGAGGAAATACGGCGCATATTCGAGCTTGGCGATCAGCCGCAGCTCGTGCTCGAGGTTGCGCCGCACCTTTTCGGGCAGGCCTTCCGGATAGCGCTCCGCCGCGCCTTCCCAGGTCAGCTTTTCGAGCACCTGTTGCGGCGTCAGGTCGGGATAGAGCTTCTCCTCCGGATATTGATAGGCGAGTTCGTCCAATGAAAATCTGCAGCGCTCGACGATCTCGATGGTGCGTGCCAAAGCCTCGGGATAGCGCCCGAACAACCGATGCATCTCTTCGGGCGTCTTGAGATAGCGATCGGCGAAGCGCTCGCGCCTATGGCCGAGTTCGTCGATCGTGGCGTTATGGCGGATCGCGGTGACGACATCCTGCACGATCTGCCGCTCCGGCGCATGAAACAGCACGTCGTTGGTGACGGTCGTCGCAACCCGCGCCGTGGCCGCCAGATTGGACAATTGCCAAAGCCGCAGCTGGTCGTTCGGCCGCCGACGCAAGGTGAGCGCCATATAGGCGCGGTCGCCGAATATTTCGCGCAGGCGATGGAGGCGCATGCCGCAGGTTTCGTCGGCGATGTCGGGCACGAGCGCTGCAAGCAGGCCTTCGCTATAGGCGGCGAGATCAGACCATTCGAGGTGACATTTCGCTTTGCCTGCGCGCTTCTTGCCGAGCGAGAGAAGGCGGCAGAGACGCGCATAGGCCGGTCTGTCCGTTGGATAGGCAAGAACCGACATGCCGTCGACGAGATCGAGCCGGCAGCCGACGACGAGGCGCACGCCGGCCGTCTTCGCCGCCTCATGCGCGCGCACGATTCCCGCAAGGCTATTGCGATCGACGATGGCGAGCGCTTCGACGCCCATCGCCGCCGCCGTCGCGAACAGTTCTTCACAGGACGAGGCGCCGCGCAAAAAACTGAAATGCGATGTGACCTGCAGTTCGGCGTAGCGCGGCTTCATCCGAAGATTCCATGCAGGAACCAGCTCTGGCTGCCACTCTCCGGATGCTCGCCATCGCCCGAGCGAAAAATCCAGTAGCGCTCGCCCGCGTCATCCTCGACGCGAAAATAGTCCCTGACGGCTGCAAGCTCCGCGTCGCGCTTCCACCATTCGCCGCGGATCCGCTCCGGCCCGTCGGCGCGGCGGACGCGCCGGCGCATGCTGCGCCAGACGAACCAGACCGGGGGATGATCGGGCAGGAGCGCCATCGTCTCGATCGGCTCCGGTTCCTGCAGGAGCCGCGGCGGTCTCGGCCAGTCGCCTTCCCATGTGACGTTGGTCTCCGGCGAGAGCGGCGGCGCGCGCGCGACGGAGCGCTCGGGCACGTCGCTTTGGACCGCAACGAAACGGCACAGGCGATGTGCGCCAACGCGATTGGCGAGGACATCCATCAGATCGGAGACGTCGGGCTCGGCCTCCTCGACAAGCGAAGTCACGGCCTGCTTGTCGGGCAGAGGCTCAGCCAGGATCGCGGCAAGCTCCATGATCTCGATGCCAAATCCGGGATCGACGATCGCGATCTTCTCCGTCAGCAATCGCGTCAAACGTCTTGCGTCACGTACGGGCTGCGCTGTGCCGACTCTGATCGCCTGCCGGACACCGTCGACGCGATGGAACAGGAGGTCGAGGCGGCGCGCGCCGAGCCCCTGCCCTTCCAGCTTCGCGCAGAGCGCGGTCACGAGCTGGCCAATGTAGCGCGCGATCGTCTCGGCCGCGCCGATCGGCTCCGGGAAGGCGCGCCGAACCGCGATCGTCTCTTCCTCACGAAACGGCTCGATCGGCTCGGCCGCCAGACCAAAGGCCTGATCGAGCCTGCGGCCGATCTCCGGGCCGAAGCGAAGTGCAAACGGCGCGCGCGGCTCGTTCATCAGCTCTCCGATCCGCTCGAAGCCGAGCTTATTTAATCCGCGCACAGTTTCGTCATCGAGACGTAGGGCCGCGATTGGCAGTCGCTGTAGCGCGCCCGCGGCCTGTCCCGGCGGAATGGTCGTTGTTTCCCCTGCGAAAAAACGCGCCGCTGCATGCGCCGCGCCCCACGTATCCGCGATAGCGGCGCGCGCCTCGACGCCCGAGGCAGCGAAGCGTTCGACGAGCGAGATCAGCATGGCCGCCTCGCCGCCATGCAGATGGTCGGCTCCGGTCGTATCGATCACCAGGCCATCCGGCGGATCGGCGGCGACTATCGGCGAGATGCGGCGCAGCGTCCAGAGCGCAAGACGCTCGAGCCCCTCTGCGTCCGCACGCGCATCGGCGTTCCGGACGACAAGGCCGGGCGCAAGCGCTTGGGCCTTCGCCAAGGGCATGCCTGCGCGCAGCCCCAACCGTTCGGCGGCCGCATCGAGCGCGGCGACGATGCGCCGCCTGCCGTCGCGACCGCTGAGCACGATTGGCGCGTCAGGCAGAGGCGACGTCGCGCTCGATTTCCTTCGAAGGCGGTCGGTTGGCCACCTCGGAAGGAAGAGAGAGACGACCCTTGCCATCACACGCCTCCAACTCGAAATCCGCACTCTCGCCGGCGCGACACCGGATCAACTCGACCAGCCAGCGCGGCCGGCCGACGCCGGGCGCAGGCAGCGGAGTTGACGGCAACGCGGTCACGCGCCAGCGCGTGACCGCCGCCGTCGGCTGCCCGAAATCGACCGCTTCGCTCTGCCGGCGCCAGCGACGCAGGGCGATCCCGATCGCGCCCTTGCCTTCGGCGGCGAGTTGAAGACGACGCGACGCCGTCATCGGGAGCCGCGCCACCTCCGCCACGACCGCGCCAAGTCCACCGTGCCGCAGGCCCTCCTCGAAACAGGCGAGCACGGTTTTCTCGTCGCCACCCTCGAGAAGGATCAGCCGATCAGGCTGCAGGCCCACCTGGGCGAGCGCCGGCGCGAACAGATCGCGCCGGGTCACGCACCAGAGCACCCTGCCCTTCGTCCGCGCGGCGACGCCGGCCGCAAACAACGCCGCGGCCGCGCCGTCCACGGCGCCGTTCCCGCCGCCGGCGACCTCATGCAGGCACCCGAGCGCCAGCCCCCCTTCCGGCAGCCTGCGGTCGACCTCACGGACGCCGAACGGCAGGACCGCGCGCCGGCCGCCGCGCACTCCTTCGAGGCGCTCGATGCGCTGTCGCAGCTCGGCGATCGCGGGACTGGCAAGGCGATCCGGCATGACGAAAAAGGTGGCTCCTTGGGCTTTGCAGTGAGCTTCTCCGCAGGTATGTTCCTTATTTGTTCTTATCGAGATCACGAGTCAATCGGAGTCTTCGGTTGAAACGAAAAGGTCGGGAGAACGCGTGATATCCGTGTATCGTTCGCGACAGCGAGGGCGTGTCCGCTTCGATGTCGGCGCCTGAATGCGCGTCGTGCGGCGCAAGGGAGGTCGCCATCTGCAATCTCTACAACGTCACCACCACCCGCGACGCCGTCATGGAATTCACCCGGGCGTTGCGGGACAAGGCCGGTTGGAATGACCCCTCCTTCGACGTCTATCCGAATACGTTGGCGCCGATCGTGCGGGTCGGCGAAGACGGACAGCGCGAGATCGCGCGCGCGACCTGGGGCATGCCGACCCCGCCCGCCTACATCAAAGGAAATTACGATCCCGGCGTCACCAACATCCGAAACGTCAACTCGCCGCACTGGCGCAGATGGCTCGGACCGGCGAGCCGCTGCGTCGTGCCGTTCACGTCCTTCGCCGAGCCTGACCCGGTGAAGAAGCCGCCGGGCGGCAGGACGCCGAACGCATGGTTTGCCGGCGGCGACGACCGGCCGCTGATGTTTTTCCCAGGCTTCTGGACGCCGTGGCGTGGCGTGCGAAAAGTGCGGGACGGCGAGGGCGAATATGAATTGTACGGGTTCCTGACGACGGCGCCGAACGAGATCGTCAAGCCGATCCACTTCAAGGCCATGCCGGCGATCCTGACCACGCCTGCGGAAGTGGACCTATGGCTCACAGGTTCGTGGAACGAGGTCAAACACCTGCAGCGGCCGCTGCCCGGCAATATGCTGGTGATCGTCGAGCCGCCGGCAAAGCCGCACGAGGACCTTTCGCCGTGATGGGCGCATATTGCATCGGTGCAGTGCGCGCCACTCGCGCAAGGACACGAGCGTCGGCGGAATGAGCAATGGCGGCGCAACCGAACGGCGATCGTTGGACGCGTGAACCTCTGGGCGAGCAGCAGGATATCGGGGCGTCGCCGCGCAAGATCATCCATGTCGACATGGACGCCTTTTACGCCTCCGTCGAGCAGCGGGATAATCCGGCGCTGTGCGGCAAGCCGGTCGCCGTCGGCGGCGCGGCCGCCCGCGGCGTCGTCGCGGCCGCAAGCTATGAGGCGCGCGCCTTTGGCGTTCGATCAGCGATGCCGTCGATCACCGCGAAGCGAAAATGCCCCAACCTGATATTCGTGCCGCCGCGCGTCGACGTCTATCGCACTGTGTCGGCGCAGATCCGCGAAATATTCGCCGAGCACACCGATCTGATCGAGCCGCTGTCGCTTGACGAGGCCTATCTCGACGTGACCGAGAACAAGCGCGGGATTCCCATTGCGACGGAGATCGCGACGCAGATCCGCGCGCGCATCAAGGATGTCACGGGTCTCAACGCGTCGGCCGGAATCTCCTACTGCAAGTTCCTCGCGAAAATGGCGAGCGATCTGAACAAACCGAACGGGCAAGCCGTGCTCACACCGCGCATGGGACCGGCTTTTGTCGAGGCGCTTGCGGTGAAGAAGTTTCATGGCGTCGGTCCGGCGACGGCGGCCAAGATGCAGCGGCTCGGCATCGAGACGGGGGCCGACCTGAAAGCGAAATCGCTCGCTTTTCTCAACGAGCATTTCGGGAAGGCGGGCGGTTGGTACTATCGGATCGCGCGCGGAATCGACGAGCGGCCCGTTGTCGCGGACCGGCCCCGTAAATCGATCGGAGCCGAAGACACGTTTGCGACCGACATATTCGATCTCGAGACGGCGCTCCGCGAAATCAAAGCGCTCGTCGCTAAAGTCTGGCGGCATTGTGAAGCGAAAGGCGCTCGTGGCCGAACCGTCACGCTCAAAGTGAAGTTCGCCGACTTTCAGCAAATCACGCGGAGCCGCACGGCCGCTGCGCCGATTGATTCCGCGCGCGACGTCGAGCAGATCGCGGCCGGCCTTCTGGAGCCGGTGTTTCCGTCGCAGAAGGGCATCCGGTTGTTGGGCGTCACGCTGTCATCGCTTGGCGGTTCGCCAACCACGGAGCAAGATCAGTTGCAGCTCTATCTCTGATCGGGTTGCGCACAGCACGCGCGAGAGTCGTGGCCTCGTCGATTTGTCCTTTTCACGCTACGCAACCCGCCTCACCCTGACCTGAGTTCTCGGAAATCGCGAGGCCTGCCGGCGAAGTCGCGAGTTGCCGGGTTCGATCCGACATCTTGCCTAAGTGTGCTTCGAGATCGCGCATGAGAATGCCGCACTGCTCGTAGAGATCTGACCGGGGTCGCCCTTCGGTGTCCTCTTCAGGTTGCGTTGGCTCGCCCACGTCGTCCTCGATGTGGCGTGTCTGACCGAAGGCCGTCGTCGCTGACGCGCCGTCTCGCTCTCAAGCCTGCAACGGTCGGTCGCGACTTTCTTCCCCTGTCGGCTGCGCCGCCATTCCTCGCGCAGCAACAAAGTCGCGCCGCGACCGCCCTCCACTGCGTTGCGGCCCTGTCGGGTGCAGGCCGATCGCCTCCGGTCTGTCGACCGCCATCGAGGTCGCGATGGACGCGGCCCGAAACCTGAAGAGGACACGAAAAATGGCGACCATCGGCACGTTCACCGCGAACAGCAACGGCTTCACTGGCACGGTTCGCACACTCGCACTCAATGCCAAGGCCCGGATCATCCGCGTCGAGAATCCCTCCGAGAAGGGACCGCAGTTCCGGATCTACGCGGGCAATGTGGAGCTAGGCGCGGCCTGGCAGAAGACGGCCAAGGACACCGAGCGCGACTACCTCTCGGTGAAGCTGGACGACCCGAGCTTCCCGGCTCCGATCTACGCGACCCTGGTCGAGGTCGACGGCGAGAGCGAGCTGCAGCTCATCTGGTCCCGCCCGAACCGGGATTGACCCTCGCGACAGGCCCCGCCCAAAAGGCGGGGCCGACGCGATCCGATCCGGCGCAGTCATCGCCTCCCCCGCTTCGCAAAGTCGTGGATGCCTTCATCGGCAGTGACAAAGTCGGCGTGTCATTTCGACCTCCCACCTGCTCTACGGCCAGGTCGGCGACGGCTGTGCAGAAAGCACGCTATCCACCATCCGTGAACGCCAATAGATCGGTCGGCGTCTCGCCGTAGCGACCAAGAATGACGGCATCCTCGAATTCGCCGAGTGCTGGATCGCCAGTGCGGCTGAACGCAATCGTGCCGGCTTTTTTGCCGATCAAGGCTTGGGCGCGACGTTGCGCGGAGAAAGCCGATTGGGCCTCGACCGCCTCTTCGGCGATGAGTTCGCCGTCGTCGTCGCGGACAAACGGCAGGACAACGTAATACGTCACGTTCGCCATGGGTCGCTCCCTTCGCAACGAGCTTCTGCGAGCGATGTGAACAAAAGCAGAACATGCGATTGGAGTCCAGCACGGCGCGTCGATCTGCAGATACCTGTGTTACGCTACCCCCTCGTGAAAGCATGCAAGAATGAGCGATCCTACGCGCCTCCCGAATGCCGCCTCGCTTGAGGCGGTCTTGACCCGGCTCGCCCCGGCCTCGGCCGACGAGGGCCTGGTCCCCGCACTCACTGCGGCTTTTCCCGGCTTCAATTTCGACGTGGCGCGAACCGGCGATAATTATTGGCGCGACGTCCGATCCATTATTCGCCCCGACGGAAGCCGTATCGGCGAACTGCGTCCGTGGATGCTCGCCGAGCTCGCCAAGGAAAACGGCGACCTCCGAGCGCTATGGACGCGCTTGAAAGAAATCGACCTGCAGATCACAGAATGGCGCGGCGTCAGCGCCTTTGCATTCGCACCGACTGGTCTGGGAGTCGCGGATTACATCCAGATCGCGCTTGGCCGCGAAGCCGAATGGCGTGCGGGTCCTCTCGTCGATCGCCGTTGGCCCCCTCATGACATCGAGGAATTGGTCGACCCGTCGATCCAGCGCGAGAACCCCTCTCAGGATGATCGTGTGACCGGCCCAGTTTATCGCCTGCTCGACCGCGCCGGCGCTGCCGTGGTCCACGTCCGAAGCTTCCTCGATCGCTGTGCTCGCGTCGAGCAGGAGAAGCGCGAGGCCAAGCGCCCGGAAAGGGAGCGACGGCTGGTGCGCGAGGTCGGTCCTGACGGCGCGCGGGAAGCACCCTTCCTGGAACTGGTCCCTGACTGGTTCGACTACGTGCCCCGCGAGGTACGGTTCTTTCAAGATTGGTCGGACTCGAGTGCTAGTCCGCACCGGGTCTTCGCCCATTGGGCCCTCGACGTCCGCGACTACACGCACAACGGTGAGCGCGACATAGGTTTCATTCCCCGGCCGCTCAAGGAACCGAAAGAGCGTTTGCTGGTGAGTGAGGATGTCTCGATCCACATCCTCATGGATCGGATCGAGGCGGTCGATCGTGAAATCGAGCTGCCGTTCGGTTGGTTCTTCCTGATGACCCACGGGAATTGGGTCGATCCCGATGTTGGCCTTGCGATCGCCAAGGGTTTGCGTACGCAGCGTGTCCGGCTTCCGGATCGCGATGCCGCCGTTTTGCTGCGCTGGGCGGACCGGACCTACGGCTTCTGAAGGAGACCGTTGACTGCGTTCCCCCGAGTAGCAGTGCCGACCCCAAGGCCCATTGAACCGGGCAACTCGGCTCAGGGCCACGATTCGCAGCGCTCGCCAACGCATCGCCGCTGCGGGAGCGGATGCGCGGGACCAAACTGGTTGCCGCGTTGAGTTGTCCGCGTACAACTCGTACCATCGCGCCATCCGAATCGCCTTGCGGCGGCCTTGGGCGCCTCGCCACCTCGCTTGAGTTGTCCGCGTACAACTGCGTCTTTTGCTGGACCGCGTCCCCGGCAGGGAAGATTAGACTCGTCTTGCCATTGAGCGGCAAGCACTCCCGCGCGCCATTAACTTCTCGTTAACCTAAAAGTTCTTGCGGCATCAAGAGAATCGGGCATAACTCCCAAATCAGCGCTTTTCGACGCCACCTGCTCAAATAACCGCAGATACAGAGATGGGAATGCCAGCCCCCTTGAAACCTCAGGATGATGTCCTTCACGATCTGCGCGCACTAATCAACGCGGACGCGGCGGAACTGTCGGCTCGTCTGCGCGCCCAGCAGGTGCGGGACTTTCCCCCATCCGCGGAAAAGTCCCTCCGGCGGTTCGCTCCGGCCGAGGCTGCTCGATTCATCGGGATCGCCGAGGGTTATCTTCGTCAGCTCGTCGCGGAAGGGAAGGGGCCCCCAGCCTCGCCAAATGGAAGACGAACTTACACGATTGAGGATATCGACGCCCTGCGCCGCGATCTTGATGTGACCGGCAAAGGCACACGTCGCTATCTTCCCCACCGTCGCGAGGGGGAGGCAATTCAGGTCGTCTCCGTCATGAACTTCAAGGGCGGCAGCGGGAAGACGACAACCGCGGCCCATTTGGCGCAGTTTCTGGCGTTCAGAGGTTATCGCGTTCTCGCGATTGATCTCGATCCTCAAGCAAGCCTGTCGACGTTGTTCGGCCATCAACCCGAATTGGACGTTGGAGAGAACGAGACGATCTACGGCGCCATCCGCTACGACGAAGGCCGTCGGGAAATGGCCGAGATTGTGCGCGGTACATACATCCCGAACTTGCATATCGTGCCGGGACAGTTGGAACTCATGGAGTTCGAACATGAGACTCCCAAGGCGCTGATGACGCGCGAGGGCCGCGATTCGCTGTTTTTCTCTCGCATCGGCGAGGCGATTGCTCAGGTCAGCGACGCCTACGACGTGATCGTAATCGACTGCCCCCCGCAACTCGGTTTCTTGACGCTGTCGGCTCTCTGCGCGGCGACGGCGGTTCTCATCACTGTTCATCCCCAGATGCTCGACGTCATGTCGATGTCCCAGTTCCTCAACATGACAGGCAGTCTTCTCGATGTCGTCGCAAAGGCGGGTGCGACGACCCAATACGACTGGATGCGCTATTTGGTCACCCGCTACGAACCGAGCGACGGCCCACAGACGACCATGGTGGGATTGATGCGCTCAATCTTCGGCTCGCGCGTCCTCACGCATCCGATGGTGAAGAGCACTGCGATCGCGGATGCAGGCCTGACCAAGCAGACTCTGTATGAGGTCGAACGTCAGCAATTCACGCGTGGCACCTACGACCGCGCGATCGAGTCTCTCGACCTCGTGAACGGCGAAATCGAAGAACTCATCAAGCAGGCCTGGAAAAGGATCTGACAATGGCCCGCAAGATCACCTTTGACGCGCCGCTTAATGAGGCCATAGGCGCGACAAATCCGACGCCAGCGGTGAATCACGTTCGGCCATTGTTAGGGCTCGATCGTCCAATCAGGCAGCCGAGTGCGCTTGGTGCGATCTCGCAGTCTCTTGGGGGCATGACCGATAAGGTCAAGCGAGCGGACGAAATCGAACAGAAACTCATCCAAGGCCAAACGATCGTTGAACTCGATCCTTTGCAGATCGATAACTCATTTGTCGCCGATCGCATGGAAGCTACGGAAGAGCAGAGCGCGGCCTTTCGGGAGCTTATCCGCAAGCACGGTCAGAACGTGCCGATCCTCGTGCGCCCGAAGACCGAGCATTCCGACCGCTATGAGGTTGCTTTCGGACACCGCCGACTACGCGCGGCCAGAGAGCTCGGCATCAAAGTGCGTGCGGTCGTCAGGGTATTGACCGACGAGGAACTCGTCGTCGCCCAAGGTCAGGAGAACAGCGGCCGCACCGATCTCACCTTCATCGAACGAGCTCGCTTCGCGGCGCGGCTTGAGGATCGAAAGTTCTCCCGCGAGATCATCATGGCGGCGTTGAATGTCGATAAAGCCGCCTTGTCACGCCTGATTGCCGTCGCAACGCGAATCCCAGACGACGTGATCGAGGCCATCGGTCCTGCGCCGTCGTTCGGACGCGTTCGATGGCAAGAACTGACGGATTTGATCGACCAAGAGGGCAATCGAGAGCGCGCGCGCGCTTTGGTGACCGGATCGGAATTCAAGCATCAAGATAGCGACATGCGGTTCGAGGCCCTCGTGGCCGGACTTCGAGTTAGACCGACCCGTGCGCGTGCGGAGGCCTGGTCGGCCGATGACGGCAGCCATGCCGCCAAAATCAGTCGAAGCGGGAAGAAACTGACGCTCGTATTCGACGATCGCGTCGCGCCGCAGTTCGGAGAGTTTATCCGATCGCGGCTCCAGAGTCTCTACGACGAATACAAGTCCTCGCACGGCGGCGAGTGAGCGAGCTTGCCCAGGCGGAATGAGCCGACTGGACCAAGGCAAACCAGAGAAGCAGGAGAAGCGTAGGCAAAAGAAAAGGCCCCCGAAACGTCACCGTCCCGGAAGCCCTCTCTCGTTTGGCGACCTGTAGAGAATCACTTCCGCGAATCGCAGTCAAGAGTCTCGTGAGAGACGGCGTCATTTCGACGAGCAGATTTCTTTTGCCTCATTAGAGGCAAAGCCATGGAGCCACATCTTTCGACGACGCCCTTTGGGCGGCGATCGCTGACGCTTGCCCATGTGGCGACGCAGCAGATCGCGAAATCGCGTCCGCCCGAAAAGGCGGTCCACAAATGGAATGTGTTTCGCGCGATTTGCACGGCCAGGCGTCGCCTTGGCCTTTCCGAACGCGCGCTTTCGGTCCTGAACGCTCTTCTGACTTTTCATCCGGAGACGGTGCTGGCGGGCGAGGAAGATCTGATCGTCTTTCCGTCGAACGAGCAGCTTGCCCTGCGGGCGCATGGCATGCCGGACTCGACGCTACGCAGGCACCTGGCGGCGTTGGTCGACGCCGGCGTTCTCATTCGGAGAGATAGTCCCAACGGCAAGCGTTACGCCCGTCGGAACAGGGCAGGGGAGATCCAGCTCGCGTTCGGCTTCGATCTGTCGCCCCTCGTCGTCCGCGCCGAGGAGTTCGAAGCCTGGGCCGAAGAGATCCGGCTCGAGCAGCGCGCGCTCGCCTTCGTTCGCGAACGCATCACGATCTGTCGGCGCGACATCGTCAAGATGATCGCCACGGGCATGGAAGAGGGCGTTCCTACGCGGCGGGCAGGGCAGGGGCCGGCCGACTGGGTCGAGATGCACGCGCTGTTTCGCTCGATCGTGGAGCGGATTCCACGCACGGCGACCCGCCAGGCCTTGGAGCCGATCGCCGACGAACTGTCGATGCTCGCCGACGAAATCCTCAGCCTTCTGGAAAATTACGTAAAACAATCGAATCTAAGCGCCAATGAGTCCCATTCTGAGCGCCACAAACAAAATTCAAACCCAGACTCCCTTCCTGACTTTGAACCTGACCTTCGAGAAGGTCGGGGCGCGGCGCCCGAGCCTAATCTCGAAACATCGAGGGCTCCAGAACCGAGGCAGGGATCAAAAACCGAAGGTGCGTTCCCGCTTCGCATGGTGCTCGACGCCTGTCCCGATATCATCGACTACGCCAAGGGCGGGATTTCGAACTGGCGCGACTTCCTCAGCGTCGCAAATGTCGTCCGACCGCTGATCGGGGTGAGCCTGAGCGCCTGGGAGGAGGCGCAATCGGCGATGGGCGAGGTTTATGCCGCGATCGTGCTCGCCTGCATCCTGCAGAAGGGTCCGACCATCAATTCCGCCGGCGGTTATATCCGCGAACTCACCCGGAAATCGCAGGCAGGCGAGTTCTCGATCGGCCCAATGTTGATGGCGCTGATCGGCAGCCGCAATCGCGGGAAGAAATCGGCATGACGCCAGCGCTCGATTATCGGCCTGAGGTCAGGTTCGGCGCGAGACCCAGCTTCGCCGCCTGGTCGAGCAGGTGCTTGACGGAGGACGCCGACCATTTCGGGGCGCCGCGCGGGGTTCGTTCGCGCATCTGTTCGAGTTGGGTTCCGATTGCCCGCAGCGACATGTCCGGGTTCGCCATCGCGATACCGGCGACCAGCATCATCAGCCGGTCTTCCGGCGGACTGCGCGGCGCCCGTTCAAGGAGGATTGGTTCAGCCACACGTTCCCGGACAGCTCGGCGAACCGCGCGACGCAGACGTTCGACGGACCATTTCTGGCCGCCGTCCTGGTTGAGCACCCGCACGACGTCGTCCCACGGCGACGAAGGGCGCATGCGGCGGACTGTCGGCAGCCAGCGATCCATCGTCGTCAGCACGTCGCCGGTGAAAACCTTGTCGCGAGCGGCGGCCGCCTTTCGGATGGCGGCTGGATCGCGAGCGCGCAGCCCAGGATTCCCCGGCCTTTTGCCGCGGGCCTTGGCGGCGGCGATTCCGGCCTTGGTCCGCTCGGAAATCAGCGCGCGCTCGAGCTGCGCGACCGCGCCCAGCACCTGCAAGGAGAACATGCCCTGTGGCGTCGACGTGTCGATCGGATCCCGCAATGACCGGAAATGCGCGCCTTTGGTCTCCAGACGCTCGATCACCTCGAGCAGATGGCTGACGGAACGAGCCAGGCGGTCCAGCCGGACCACAACCAAGACGTCGCCGGGACGGATTTCTTTGAGGAAGCGGGCGAGTTCCGGACGGGCTCTGGATGCGCCGGAGCCGTGTTCCTGGAAGATCGCCGTGCAGCCCGCCCGCGAAAGCTCGTCGAACTGGGCATCGGTCGCCTGTTCCTCAGTCGAGACGCGCGCATAGCCGAGGAGGCGAGAGGACATGAGCGCAGAAGTCCCTATGGTTCGTCGCTTTGGTTGACGAGGAACGTGTGACCTGCAGCGGGGTCGCGGACATAATCAACCCGCTCGCCGTTCCAGTGGTAGTCGAGGTGTCGACCCTGACGAGCGTCGGACGCCAAATCAGGATAGAAAAGCGCAACGCATTCGCCGTCGGGCTGGCGGACGCTCGGATAAACGAGCCCATTCGATTCCGCGGCCCGCAAGCTGAGGCCAAGCGCCTGGCTCTCTGCGTAGTCGTTGGGTTGAAAGAGGGGCGCGTAGGCGGGGTTTCCGCCGCGCAGATCTTGCAGATGCGCCTTCACATCGAGCACGATTTCGCGAAACTGCGAAGTCCAGCCTGGCTCCTGGTTGGTAGCCGACATGAACTTTGCGTGGTGATGGATCGTCTCCATCAATGCGACCTCGAAGCGGTCGCCGACGTAAAGGACTCCGAACCGGCCATCTGAGAACCGGCTGGGCCGATCGGGGCTCGTATGAACGAAGGGCGCCATAAGGTAGCTGGCGCCGGGGCCGCCGACCCGACGATTTTCCGGCACCAGATCGAGATTGCCGATCGTTTCCATGAGACGGGGATTGGTCTTTTGCTCGGCAGACACCAACAAGGGCCAATCGTTCGGATCAGCGATGTCTTCGAACAGGTCGATCGGCGGGTAGAGGCTACGGATTATCCTGATAGCCCCGGACCATTCGATTTCCGTCTTGGGAAGGCTTGCCGGATCTATTACCAGCCACCACGCTCCGCGTCGAGGTAGCGGCGCACCCGCATGAGGTCAGTGAGCTCTCCGCCAAGCATGACCGTCAGGGCGCTCTTGCCGGCAAAAGCTGCGTTCTCCTTGCGGATCCACTCGTAACCGCGCTGGGCTTCTCGGAACACGATGCGCAGCGCCTTATGAATGCCCATCAGATTGGATAGCCGGGCCCTCTGGTCGCGATCGATTCTGCCGACTTCGCCGACTTTCCAACGGCGGTACGAGCGAGCGGTTAAGTCGAGCAACGTCGCTGCTTGATCGTCGGTGAGATCCCATTTTCCGAACAAATTCACGACGGCCCGGAGCATCGCCTCAGATTCGGCATCAGAGATGGGAGACGGCAAGAAGTCCCTGGGCTGCGTGTCGACAAGTCGTAAGGCGGTCATCTGGATATCTCCATTTGGCCAACATATAGCAAAATATGGCCATTTGGCAACCTGTAGCAGCCAATCGGAACGCGATTGTACAGACTAGAAGCGCGCGTAGAACCGGTCAGTTGCACGCGCCGCTAATAACCTAAAAGGGTATGTTCTTGGCGGCTTTCAGCCCGATGTGAGCCCGATTTCCGGCTTCCGGACGCTTAGAAGCCGCACGGCAGGGGGCAGCCTAAGCCGCCGTAAGTCATTGGAAACGCGACAGCTCCGCTCGCAAAACCTCCGGGTGGGTCAAATTTGACCGTAAATCGCAAGATTTTGGCAATGTCCTAGCACGGAAGTTAAATGTCTGATAGATTCTGTAATGGCAACAAAGCCATTATCAATCAGATAGATCGAGCATGGCCATTTGGACTCCCTCCGAGATTCCATGGACGCTGATCGCGGCGCCGCTGTCGCTTTCCGTTTGCGATTTCAATTTGAAGCGCTTAGCGGAAAATCGGACGCCGTTTTTCGTTTGGAATTTCATCGGAAACTAGGCACTGCATTGATTTATAGGACAGTTCGTCTCTGACCCGCGGAATTTTCGCAATGCCTGTCTTGAGCGATCCACTTTCCCTCGCCCGGGCCTCTCCATGCCGTTCATGAGCCCCGGCCTCCCGAGCCCGCTCCCTTGGTCTGAACTCGCCCGGCCGCTGGCGCGAGCTGAAGACGCGCTGGCGCGACTCGACGAGCGGTTGCGGGCGAGCCCGATCCGCGACGGCTGGATCTCGCGAACCCATTTTGCCGATGCGGCTGCGGCGCTCTGGATCGAGGGCCAGCTCGTCCACATCGAAGACCTCGTGCTGCACGACGCCGGCAAGGATATTCGCACGCCCACCCACGAACTCACGCGCGCGCATGCGGTGTTGCGTGCACGCCGACGCATCGCTGCCGGCGCCCCCGGCTGGGCGTTGTCACCGGTAGGGATCGAGACATTGCGAGGGAGGGTAGGGCGTGCCGATGCGACGGGGCTCGAGAGCGAAGAACCTGAACCCGTCGAAGACGAAGATGCCGACCTGGAACTAGCGATCTCCGACGACGACAAATTCTCCGAACTGTTCGCTTCGCTCGACGCGGCGATAGCGCACACCGATCAGACCCTTGCCGGCGAACGGCGACAGCGCGCGTCTCCCGCCGGCGAACGCGATCCTCTTATTTACGATCTCGATTGGGACGAGGATGCGCGCCTCGCGGAATGGCGCGTGGTCGTCGATCGGACCCGTGACCTGCCGCCGACGCTCGCCGCCGCGATCGTCCACGAAGCCTGGACCAGGATTGAGCCGCTCCAGCACGCGTTGGGACTCGGTCGTTTGCTTGCCGGCTCGCTGCTTCGCGAACGTGGCAAAACCCAGGCCCATTTGCCGTGCCTCGCCGAGGGAGCGAAAGCCGTTCCGCGCGAGCGGCGCCGAAGCCGCGACGCTTCGGCGCGCCTGGTCGTCGAACTCGATGCCATCGCCGAAGCGGCCGAACAGGGCCTCAAGCAGCACGACCGTTGGCTGCTCGCCCGCACTCTGCTCCTGCGAAAACTCGAGGGCCGCCGCTCCACGTCGCGGCTGCCGGAACTGATCGAGTTCGTGATCTCACGGCCGCTCGTCTCGGCAGGCATGATCGCAAATAGGCTCGACGTCACGCCGCGCGCCGCGCAGAATCTGGTAGCGGAGCTCGGCCTAAGGGAAGCGACGGGTCGTGGGCGATATCGGGCGTGGGGCGTTCTGTGAGATCACGCCGCCATGGTCTCGGGCCAGCCGGCGTCATGCCCGCGCCTCTCGCGTGATCTGCGGTCGATAGCGCGAGCATAGGCCGCCAACAGACCCGTGAGGTCGACGTCGGGCGGTTGAACGCGAGCGGACCGCAGCGATCCCTCGCGCTCATCGATGAACTCCACAAAACGTGCGATCAATCCGTGGTGGTCTCCTGCGTTCTGTGCAATTTCGCGTCGCCAGATGACGGCGGTGTTCTCGGCCACGATGAGCCTGCCGTCGGCTCTTTGCGCGAGGAGCTGGAAGCAACGGATGCGCGATGACGTCGGAAGATTGGTGAGCGTCCGACCGGAGCCAAGGCCCGCGACAACAGGAACACGCCGCAGGCGTGCGACCCATTCGTAAATTGCCGACGAGCTCTTGGCGAGCTCCGCGTTGCAGATATCGTCGATCGACCGCTCCAACCTCCGCGCCGCCGCCTCGACCGGTATCTTCGCACTATCGCGCAGATCGAAATTGCAGCGCGCGCAGACATGTTGCGAGATCAGGTCTTTCTGAGTGAAGTGCGCAATCCCACCGCGGCAAGCGGGACATCGGTCCCGCAGGCCGCAGCCATGCCTGAAGCAGGAAATCCGCGAAGCGAGACGCCAGGACCGTCGAAAATACGGAACCCGATCGTCGGCCAAACACGAAGCGCAATACTGGAGCCAGTTCGAACGGCTCCGACGCGCCGTCTCGCGCAATGGCAGCAGAAGCGGCCTCAACGCCTCATCCATCATGGTCATCGCCATGATCGCCTCGCGCGCTTTGCCCGTCCGAGCGCCGAGCCAAGACGCGACGTCTCGAGGAGGCCTCAGATCGAGGCGGGCCGACCACATCCCGCCGCCCAGTCCGAACTCGCCAGTGAAAGCTCGCGGCGCGACGCCGTTCGCGATCGAGAGGCGATGGACCCAGCTCGACAATAGTTCGTCGGGCTGCGGGTTGACGACCACCGGCCACCGATCCCCAACGACATCCTGATATCGTTCGCGGACCTCGATGGCGAAGCTCGTTCTGCAGCTCACAGCAGGCCATCGCGCAGCCGCGCGCCGCGACGTCGCGAGACCGGGATGTAATTCAGCTCGTCGATCGAGGCCCGGGAGATCCGCTCCGTGCCGGATCTCACCGCCGCGACAGCCGCGGTCGTGACGATCGCCACGACCTCGCCGATCAACCCTTCCGAAAGCCGGAAGATCTCTCGCGCCAGTTTCTCTTCTGAGAGATCAGATTGACGCGCAAGCGGCAGGGCGCCTTCCAGACTGTCGAGGAGCGCCAGAAACTCCTCGTCGTAGCGCCATCGCGGCATGGCGAGCAGTTCGAACCGGCTCGCCATTTCGTCGGTCGCGTTGATGAAATCGTACACCGCGACCTCTCCGACCAGCACCGGCGATATCTCGAACTGGCGGCCGATCCGTCGCAGAAACGCCAACACCGCCTCCACGTCGCGCGATCGGCCACGCAGCGCATTGTGGAATTCGTCGAAAATCAGGATTCTGGGCTTCAAGGCATCGAGCAAGTGATCGATCTGTTCGGCCTTACGTCCGATGTCCCGACTGCTTCCCGTCGGCGCCCGAAGCGCCTGCAGGATGCTCGCGTAGAAATGAGTGAGCCCTGCGCCCTCCCGCGTCTGGACGACCCACACCCGCTGCGACTCGGAGGCTTTCAAATGCGCGACAGCGAATCGCTCCGCGATCATCGTTTTGCCGTTGGCGTAGGGCCCGACCAACATCAGACCGTGCGTGCGCAACGCCGGAGGCCAGCACAGCAATTCGTTCAGCCGCTCGAGCGCCCGCGTCGCCCCGTGGTGTCCGATCCAACGCGGCGCCCGGATGTAGGCGATCCGCTCCTCCGGGCTGCGGTCGAGGTAGGAGCGGACGTGATCGAGCAGATGATCGGCCATCTCACCAGTCCTCGACCGGCAACCGACGCTTCTCGCGGACAGGGTGCTCGGCAGATTCGGCAGGAGACGGTGGCCGCATGGCCTCATACGGCTTGCCAGCCTCTGTTGCGTGGACCCGGCGCACGGCGTCGCGTATTTCGGCCTTTGACGTTTTCGATCCGTCGACGATCTCGGCGATCCGACGCTGAATCTGCACCTTTTCCGAGCTCGATCGCGCATGCGCGGCGCGTACGCGGGCCCGGTCGCCTTGATGCTCCCACAATGTCATTGGCGCGAGCCGCCCATCGCGCCGTCCGACGGATCGAAACTCCCCTGTTTCCGGATCCCGGACGTAGATGTGGCTGATGTCTCGGGGATCGTATCGCACCTCGAGCCGATCCAGGCGGTCGCGCCGTGGGACGAGGGAGCCCAGCCACGGCGAATAATAGTCCAACGCGAACAGGCTGATGCCCTGCGGCGAAAGCCGCCGATCACGTCCAGGCAGGAACGCCAGCATGACCCGCGCCGGGTCGTCTTTGAAACGTGGAAGATTCCCGCTGTCGTGCGCCCATTCCGCTGCCGGCGCCTTCAACGTCTTTGCATTCTGCTGCAGGTTATGATCGATCACGGCGAGCGCCACGCACCGCTCGAGGTCGGCGAAACTCAACCGAGCGCGCTGCTGTGCGGGATAGCCGTCACGATCCGTGACGGATCGACCCGTTGATCCCGGGTGCATCGCCAGGACCGCATTGAGCTTCCCGAGCAGCCGCTCGACGACTCCGCCTTCATGGACGCGACCACGATTGCGGTAGCGAATGCGGATGCCACAATCGTCGCAGCCACGCTGAAACGCGTGCCCTTTGAACTCTTTGGCCGAGTCCGTGACGAGCCGCCGCGGTCGGCCGAACATCGGCCAAGAATACTTTATGCCGCGTGCAGCCAACCAATCTTCTTTCGGGCACATCGCCTGCGCGAGGCATAAGGCGACGGACAGGGCCGACGGCTTTTCGAGGGTCAGGCAAAATCCGAGTATGCAGCGCGTCGCCACATCCGCGACCAGCGTCAGGTACGCCCTGCCGACGAAGACGCCTTCGTCCTCCACGACCTCTACGAAATTGATGTCGGTGGGCGTGTGATCGATCTGGCAGACCTCCAGCGGCTTGGAGGCGCGGATATATCCGGGTCTCGGTTTGAGCCGTAGAAGATGCTTCGGGTTCGCCGACCGTTTCCTGGCGAGTTCTTCAGGGCTGAACAGCGACGGAATGCGCCGTTCGACGGCGCCATAGGACGGCGCGGCGAGCCCGGCCTCCTCGCAGCGGGCGCGGATTTCGGCCACCGCGGGCGCAAGCGGCGGCGCCTCCAGTGTCAACCATTGCGACCGCAAGGTCGCAGCGATGATTTCTTCGACCTCCGGGGCGAGCCGCCTTTTCCGCGCGCCATTCCTGCGCGGCAGCAGCGACGACACCCGGCGGTCGATGCGATAGCGCGCCAGCTGGTTATAGACCTGCCGGGTCGAGAGGCGCAGCTCGGCCGCCGCCCGATCAACTGCAACTCGGTGCGTGTCCGCCTCGTCGAGGATTCTGTCAAGTTCGCGCGCGACACGGCGCGCCGCCAGCCAGGCATCGTCCGAGGGCGGCGTCGATACAGCGGCGATTGTTGGGGTTTTCGGTCGGTGCGGCAAATCGGGCGACCACTGAAATCGTTAGCGGAAAATTCGGCCCGCTTTAGCTCCTAAACCTAAACAACATATGACGATTGGGTCGCTGAAATCGGGAAGTGAAAGCGACAGCCGCTTGTGGCCGCCGAAGACGCTGTCGCCAGGCTCGACGAACGGCTGTCTCGCAGCTCAATCCGGGAGGGCTGGATCGCGCGGACCCATTTCGCGGATGCACGCGACAGTCTGTGGCTCGCCGGGGAACTGGTCGACCTCGAAGACCTTGTTCTCCACAACGAGCGGATGGACGTCAGGGCCCCGACCCATGAACTCACCTTGGCGCATGCCGTCTTTCGCGCACGCCGGCGAATCCTGGATGCCGATCCGAGCTGGGCGCTGTCGATCGCGGGGCTCGACGCTCTGCGAGGGCGCGCATCAGGCGGCAAAGCCGACCGGCAGGGCAGGGGGCGCGGGAATTCCGGCCACGATGACGATTGGGATTCGCCGGAATCATTCTCCGGGGAGACCGACGGATTCGATCTGGCGGATGAATTAGCTGCGCTGGACGCGGCCGTGGCGCGCAGCCGGCAGTTTCTGTCCTCCATGACGCCTGCCCGCGATCCCTTCGTCTACGACCCGGACTGGGACGAGGATGGGAAGCTGGAGGGCTGGCGGGAGGCCGTGCGACAGACCGACGATCTGCCGTCGATCTTGGCGGCGGCAATCGAGCTCGAGGCCTGGGAGGCTATTTCGCCGGTCCAGCATTCCTCCTGGCTTGGACGACAACTTGCGGCCGCTCTCGTTCGGCGCCGCGAAAAAGCCCGCGCGCATCTTCCGTGCCTGAACACGGGGATGCGGACGCTCCCGCGCGAGCGGCGTCGCGCCCGGGACCGGGAGGCGCGCCTTGTCGCCTTCGTCGAATCCTTCGCTGCCGCCGCGCTAAAAGGGATGGAGGATCACGACCGCTGGCTTCTGGCCCGTCGCCAGCTCGAACGTAAGCTTGCCGGCCGCCGATCGACGTCGAAGCTGCCGGCGCTGATAGACCTGGTCATGGCGCGTCCTGTCGTTTCGACCGGCATGGTCGCAAAGGCGCTGTCGGTTACGCCGCGTGCAGCACAGGACCTCGTCGCGGAACTCGGGCTGCGCGAGACGACCGGCAAGGGGCGCTACCGCGCCTGGGGCGTCCTGTGAGGGTGCCGAACCGGCGCTACATGACAAGGGAAAAGACACGATGCGCGATACAAAACGGGATCGAAAAGTTAACGTGACCGCGCCGCGTCACCCACCGCGCGGAGCGCCCGAAGCAGATATTCCATGACGACTGCGCGCCACATCGTGATCCTGCTGAAAAGCCATATCGCCGGAGACGAGGACCGCTTCCTCGCCACCGCGATGCAGCTTGCCGCGCACGAAGCCAGTTCCTCTCGTATAGCCGAAGGGAGAACTGGCCGAGCTCCTGAACGCCCGTTAGGCCAGCGTTCAACAATTCAGCGCCGGGACAACCTCGTTGGCTGATCGCGTGTAAAGCAGCGCGATGGTCACTGACCCACGATGCGCATGACTTGCGGAACAAGAAAAAACGTTTCATCCCTGCAGGATGAAAGCTAGGTCCCTACTTTTTTTGAGATCGGCGTTCGGGCTGGCGCTTTGCGTGGCGCTTCCTGGCATATCTGCGGCGCAGACCAGGACCTTGCGCGCGGATGTGGACGTCACGCCGGATATCCAAGGTGACATCAATACGGCCGTTTCTAACCTGGGCAGACAGACGATCGCTGACGTCCTGCCAGAACCCTGGAAAAATTGGAATGGATCTCGGCGGTGGCTGGCAGAACGTGGCGTCACCTTTGCGGCGACTTATCAAAACGACATTATGGCCGCTATCTCGGGCGGCGCTAAACGCGGCTCAACCTATTACGGTCGACTGCTGGGCACGGTCGAATGGGATCCCGAATATGCAACGGGCTGGAAAGGTGCAACTTTCCATTTCTCGTTTTGGCAAATGCATGGAGTAGGTATCAGCACTCATTTCGTTCAGTCCCTGTCGGCCCTCTCCGACCTCGAGGGCGTCGCCACCACGCGGTGGTCCGATGTTTGGCTCGAGCAAAAATTTGGCGATCTGCTCGCGGTTCGCGCGGGAAAGATCAGCGCTGACACAGAGTTTTTTCAATCGCTATTCTACGGCTTGGGCATAGGGGGAGCATTTGGATGGGCGGCAATTCTAGGCGCTAACCTTCCCAATGGCGGGATCGCCTTTCCTTTCGCCTCGCCGGGCGTGCGCGTAAAAATCACGCCGCATCCACAGTGGACCTTTCTTACAGCCGTATTCGATGGCGATCCAGTCGGGCCGGGGACAGGCAATCCGCAGATACGCAATCGCTACGGCACAAATTTCCGCCTGAGAGACCCCGCGTTCGCGATGGCAGAAGCCCAATGGAACTACTCAACGGAGTGGCCGGGGACACTGCGCCTGGGCGCCTGGAAGCATTTTGGGCGTTTCCCCGACCAGCGCTTTGCCGCGGATGGTCGATCGCTTTCTGATCCTGCCAGCGTCGGTGCATCGCTGATGCATCAAGGCGACGTTGGCTTCTATGGCGTGTTCGACCAGCAGATTTATCAAATTGATGGGAAGTCGACCGCCGGCGCCTTTGTCTTTTCTCGCGTTGCTGCTGCGCCGTCGGACCGCAATCTGATCGATTTTTTGATAGATGGTGGGATCAGCTTTCAAGGCGTCGTGCCGGGACGTCCTAACGATCAGTTTGGGTTTCTTGGCTCGTTCGCGCGGGTCAGTCGGCAGGCACGGCTTGCCGATTTGGACGCCAACCGCTTCAACGCTTCCTACGCCCCTTTGCGCAACTATGAGGCAATCCTTCAGGCGACTTACGCATATAACGTCACGGATGGTTTTGTGCTCCAGCCCCACGTCCAGTACGTGCTGCATCCCGGCGCCGGAACGGTTGACCCAACAGACCCGCTAGGGGTGCGCCCATTGCGCGACGCCTTCGTGGCTGGCCTGCGCATGTCGTTCAATTACTAAAGGTTAAGATCTTCCGTGTTGGTGATGCCAAAAGCCGCTGCCTGGAGTGCAGCGTGTCGCTTTCGGTAGGGCGGACAGCTGGCGCTTATTGTCCCGGTGCGTCGGAAGACGTGCCTGCTGATTGGCAGGAAATGCGCTAAGGAAGCGCGCCTACGCGGATCGACATCTTGCTTCACTGAGCGCGCGAGATTATATGGGCGCATGGCTCGTGGAACGAGATCATCGCAATTCACCGAGATCGCCCGTCGGGCGAGTGCAATTCTTGTCGCGGTTGTTTTCGCCTTGGGCGTTGCCGTCCACGGGCTGGGGGAGCGCTCCGAAGATCACCTCTTCCCGACCGCTGACACCGCGCTGACTATGGTGTCAATGCCGACGCATAACTCGCCGTCTGACGCGCTTTGTAGCCACATCCACATCGAGCATCACCAGATGACGCAGTGTGCTGTGCAGGAAGACGGCGTGAAGCGGCACAGCGTCCGCATTGTTTACGCGGTGTTTGGCACGCGTGCTGCCAGTCGCGAGACTTCCCCTCCACACGGTCCCCCCAAGGCTTAACGCCTTCGTTCTCCCGCTTGGGAGTTTGTGCGCCCTCTAGGCGCAACCTTTTCCTATGAACGCTGACACGCCGCGCTTCTCGTGAGCGTTGTCGCGCCGCTGTGGATTCTCGACCGTGCGCAAATCTCTACTTGTGGAGGCAGCTCTGGCCTCTGTCTTGCTGTGTCTATCTCCAACGGTTTCCGTCGCGGCTCCGAAAGAGCGACAGGATCATCCGGAAGGGGCGGATCACAAACATGGCCCGGCGAAGCCGGCGCCGGCGTCGCCAAAACACGCTGATAACGACGACGACAAGGGTCATGAGGAGCGTGGCGATCTTGCGATGACGCCTACGCAAATCGAGGCGGCGCAAATTGAGATCGGTGCAGCTGCGAATGGCGTGGTTGTGCAGCGTTTGGCAGCACCCGGCGTAGTGTTGGTCGACCAGGACCGCGTTGCGCGTATTCCCGCCAAGGTCGTTGGCACGGTGGCGCAGCTGTGCAAGAAGCTCGGCGATCGGATTGAAAAGGGTGAGGTTGTCGCCGTTCTCGACAGCCGCGAGGTCGCCGACGCAAAAAGCGAGTTTCTCTCGGCTTCCGTTGCGTTCGATCTGCAGAAGACGCTGTTCGAGCGCACTGAAGCCCTCTGGGGCAAGAAAATTGCGACAGAGCAAGCTTACCTGCAAGCGCGCGCGACCTCCGTCGCGGCGGAGCTGCGCACGGGTCTGGCACGCCAGAAGCTCGTAGCCCTCGGCTTTGATGCGGTGACGATCTCAAATTTGAAGCCAGGCGCCACGCTTGATCTGAGGCAATACCCGATTCAGTCGCCAATCGTTGGCCGCGTGATCGAGCGGAAAGTGGACGTCGGCGCGGCGGTCGGAGGAAACAACGATCCGTCCGAACTTTACACGGTTGCCGACCTGTCCAGCCTATGGGTCGATCTCTCAGTGCCGATGACCGACCTTAACCGTGTACGCGAGGGTCAGAGTGTGACGATTGCCGCGCCCGGCGGCAGCGAGGCGCGCGGCAAAATCGTCTTTATCGGGCCGGTGCTCAATCAAGAAACGCGGGCCGCACGTGTGCTGGCGAGCCTGCCAAATCCCGATCTTGCATGGCGGCCGGGCGCCTACGTTACCGCCAAAATCGATGTGGCGCAGGGCGCGGCCGCAGTAATTGTGCCGAGCAGCGCGATCCAGACGATCGAGGGCAAGCCAAGCGTTTTCGTTCGGACGGATAACGGATTCGAGCGGCGATCAGTAACGCTCGGCAAGGGCGATGGCGACCGGATCGAAGTCACCGCGGGCCTGAGTGCCGGCGAGCCGATCGCGGCGACGAACACCTTCGTGCTCAAGGCAGAGCTCGGCAAGTCCGAAGCTTCGCACGACCATTGAGGGTTTCGAGATGATCGCGCGCATTCTTGCCTTTTCCGTCCATCATCGCTGGTCAGTGGTTTTTTTGAGCCTCATGGCGGCTGCCTTCGGCGTCTGGTCGCTGTCGCGGCTGCCGATCGACGCCGTACCTGACGTGACCAATAACCAGGTGCAGATCAACACGACTGCGCCTTGGCTCTCGCCGCAGGACATCGAGAAGCAGGTTACTTTCCAGATCGAAACCGCGCTCGCCGGCACGACCGGGCTCGAATACACGCGCTCGCTGTCGCGCAACGGCTTCTCGCAGGTAACAGCAGTCTTCACCGACAAGACAGACATCTACTTTGCGCGCCAACAGGTCAACGAGCGGCTGCGCGAGGCGCGCGCTTCGTTACCGGCCGGCGTCGAGCCGCGCATGGGGCCCGTTTCGACAGGCTTGGGCGAGATCTACATGTGGACGGTCGCTTTCGGGCCGAAGCCGGCGCCAGGCGCAGCCGAACGGCCTTTCGGCTGGCGCAACGACGGCAGCTATATGACGCCCGAGGGCCAGAAGCTCACGACAGACATCGAGAAGGCCGCCTATCTGCGCACGGTCCAGAACTGGGTCATCCGGCCGCAGGTGAAGACCGTGCCGGGCGTGGCCGGCGTCGACGCCATCGGCGGCTACGAGAAGCTCTACCAGGTGCAGCCCGACCCTGACCGCCTGGTCGGGCTCGGCCTGTCATTTTCCGACGTCGCCGCGGCTCTGGAGGCCAACAACGCAAGCCGCGGCGCAGGCTATATCGAGCGCAACGGCGAGGGGTATGCCGTTCGCGCCAATGGCCGGCTGGAAACGATCGACGATGTCCGCGATGTCGTGGTGGCAGCGCGCGGCGGCGTGCCGATCCGGGTGAAGGACGTCGGCGCGGTCGCGGTCGGCGCGGACCTGCGCACGGGCAGCGCCAGCGCCAACGGGCAGGAGGTCGTAGTCGGCACGGCCCTGATGCTGATCGGCGGCAACAGTCGTACGGTCGCCGCCGCCGTCGACGCCAAGATGAAGGAGATCCAACGCACGCTGCCGCCGGATATCGCGCTCACGACGGTTCTTGACCGCACGCAGCTCGTTGATGCGACCGTTCATACGGTGGCGAAAAATCTGGCCGAAGGCGCATTACTGGTCATCGCGGTCCTATTCCTGCTGCTCGGCAACATCCGCGCGGCGGTCATTACGGCGCTGGTCATTCCCTTCGCCATGCTGATGACGTTTACCGGCATGGTCGAGACGCGCGTCAGCGCCAATCTCATGAGCCTCGGCGCGCTCGATTTCGGCCTGATCGTCGATGGCGCGGTCATCATCACCGAGAACACGTTGCGGCGTCTGGCCGAGCGGCGGCACGAGCTAAGGCGCAATCTCAATCGCGCCGAACGCCTGAGCGCCGTGATCGGCTCGGCGCAGGAGATGATCAAACCGTCGGTCTTCGGCCAAGCGATCATCATGCTTGTCTATGTGCCGCTCCTCACCTTCACGGGCGTCGAGGGCAAGATGTTCCAGCCGATGGCGGTCACGGTCATCCTCGCGCTGCTCTCGGCCTTCGTCCTGTCTCTTACTTTCGTGCCGGCGCTGATTGCGATCGCCATCACCGGCGCGGTCGAGGAGAAGGAAAATCGCGTGATGATTGCGCTGCGCCGGCTGTACGAGCCAGCGCTTTCGAAGTCGATGGCGAGGCCAGTCGTCGTCGTGATCGCGGCGGTCGTCCTGTTCGCGTCGGCCATGGCGCTGTTCAACCGGCTGGGGCAGGAGTTCATCCCGACGCTCGACGAAAAGAATATCGCCATGAACGCACTGCGGATTCCCAGCGCCTCGATTTCGCAGTCGCAGGCGATGCAACTGCAGATCGAGCGGGCGATCGCGCGCTTTCCGCAGGTAGCGACGGTTTTTTCCAAGACCGGCACCGCCGAGGTCGCCTCTGACCCTATGCCGGTGAATTCGTCCGACGCCTTCATTATCCTCAAGGCGCGCGAGCTCTGGCCAGATCCGAGCCTGACCAAGGCGCAGTTGCAGGAGCAGATCGCAGCCGCCGTTTCGGCGCTGCCCGGCAACAATCTCGAATTCACGCAGCCGATCCAGATGCGCTTCAACGAACTGCTCGCGGGCGTGCGCGGCGACATCGCGGTGAAAGTGTTCGGCGACGAGTTCGAACCGATGGTGAAAGCGGCCAACCAGATCGCCGGCATCATTCGGGCGACGCCTGGCGCAGCCGACGTCAAAGTTGAGCAGACGAGCGGCCTGCCTTTCCTCGACATCGCGATCGACAAGGCGGAGGCGGCGCGTCTCGGCCTCACGGTAACCGCGGTCCAGGACGTGATCGGCGCGGCGATCGGCGGCCGCGAGGCCGGTTTCGTCTTCGAGGGCGACCGGCGGTATTCGATCGTAGTGCGCCTTACCGAGAATGTCAGGCGGGATATCGATGCGCTCGAAAATCTTCCCGTTCCGCTGCTCGGCGCGACGACGAACGGCCGCACGCCGAACATCCTGCTCAAGCAGGTGGCGCGGTTTGAAGAACGGGAGGGCCCGAACCAGATCTCACGCGAGGACGGCAAGCGCCGCGTTGTCGTGACCGCCAACGTGCGCGGGCGCGACGTCGCCTCGGTCGTCGAGGACGTGCAGAAGAAGATGCGGGCCGAGGTGAGCCTGCCGCCGGGCTATTGGGTCAAGTGGGGCGGCCAGTTCGAAAATCTCGCCGCGGCGCGGCAGCGGCTCTTGATCGTCGTTCCCGCGAGCTTCCTGGTGATCCTGTTCCTGCTCTATGCGGCGCTCGGCTCAGTGCGTGACGCGCTGCTGGTATTCAGCGCGGTGCCGCTGGCCCTGACCGGCGGCATCGTGTCGCTGTGGCTGGTCGGCATGCCGTTCTCGGTCTCCGCGGCGGTCGGGTTCATTGCGCTGTCGGGCATCGCCGTTCTCAATGGCCTCGTCATGCTCAGCTATGTGAAGCAGTTGCGTGTCGAGGGCGCTTCACTGGTTGACGCGACGCGTATCGGCGCACTCACCCGGCTGCGCCCGGTCGCGATGACGGCGCTGGTGGCCGCGCTCGGCTTCGTGCCGATGGCGTTGGCGACCGGGACAGGCGCCGAGGTGCAAAAGCCGCTCGCTGTCGTCGTCATTGGCGGCCTCGTCAGCGCGACTCTGCTGACGCTCCTCGTTCTGCCGGCGCTGTACCCGCTGGTTGGGCAGCGCCGAGTCGAGATGCCGGAAGATGCGGAAATCTCATTGGCGAGCGGAATGGAACCGCAAAGGAGCCCATCATGAACCGGCGCATTCAATCTACGTCGCTGCGGCGTTGGTCTGCGTCGCTGGCGCTCACGTCGTGAAAGCGCAGCGTCCGGGCGCGCGGCCTGGCGTTGGCTCTGAGAAATGACGCTTCACACACAGGCGATGGCGAAAATCGTTCGCCTCGAAACGACACACGCAGAACCGGAGACAGTCTAATGTCGGTCCTCAAGTTTTCATTCGCGATCTTGCTGGCGGTCATGACGTTCAGCGCGTCCTCCGCATCCGAGGGGGCGCGCACCAGCCGTTCAGATCGCGAAGCCTTCTGCCGTGCGAAATTTCGTTGCAACACCAATCCCTATGGTCACGACTATCAGGGCACGATCTGCCGAATCCAGCTCAAGCAATGCCTGCAATGGCGGCCCGACGATCCTGCCGCCGCCCCTAAATGGTGACGAAGTCAAAGGCGTTCATCATGAATCGGCTCACGGTAACATGCATCGCCGCGGCGCTGGTCTGGGCTTCCGGCGCTCACGTCGTGAAAGCGCAGTGTCCGGCGTCGCAAGACGCTCGGGTGAGCGTCGAAGTCACAGCCGCTCAGGTCGAGACCGCGTTCGATACGAGCCTTCCGGAGCTGGAACGCCTGGCGCGAGCGGCCGGCCGGGAAGCGCACTTGCCGTTGATGGCTGTGTACAGCTCCAGCGTTCTGTTTGTGGCGGACATCGAGTCCCGCGTTGAGCAGACGCAGGCACGGCGGTCGTGCGCGGTGGCGCAGTCAGTTCGGGTCCGCATTGCGATCGGTCAGCGAACGATCCATGCGGCGCGCGAATTGCGCGACAAGCCCTGTTTGCGAACGGCGGCGATCGATCATGCCGCAACACATGCGCGCCATCAGGAGGAGCGGTTGCCTGCGGCGCGCGAAATCATCGCCGCCAGCTTGAAAGCAAGCTTGCGCGCGCCTGCGCCGGATGCGGATTCCGCAATCGAGGCCGAACGCGCGCTGGCCCAAAAAATCAACGCGCGCATCGATGCGGAGCTCGCCGGGATCGATGCCGACAAGACCGAAACCAATCGCGTGCTCGACTCGGCAGAGTCTCTTGCCCGTCTCAAGGCCGCTTGCCCGAATGAGCGGGCCGGGGTCGGCGACGATCGAACCTGACAGCGGCGGCCTGGGCCCTGGCGCCGCCGCTGAACGAGCGGAAAGGAGGCGCAAATGTGGACGAAAATCAACTGTGATTTTCACGGCCGCAGCGCTGCTCGGCCAGTGCCCGCTCGCGTGGGCGGGCACGCGCCTGCCGCCTCGCCACGAGCGCTGCATGACGTCGGAGGAACACGAGGCGAGTCTCGATTCCGCAATTCGGATGCACGGCCGCAGCGCGATTCTGACGCACACCGAACATCCACCGATCTGCAAGGAGGGGGCGGCGCCAGACCGACGCGGGCAAAGCCGGGACTAGAGACGACGCAATGACGGGAGCATCCCATGTTGATAGGTGCACAAATTCTGTTTGGCGCGGCGCTTCTGTCGGCGCAGGTGAGCGGCTTGCCGAACGTCCAGTTGGCAGGCCGCCCAACCACCTTCGATTACTACCGCCGGCCGTCGTCGGAGACGGGCTGGATCGAGGCGGTGATCCACAGGATCGACACGCGCGGGGGAATGCTGACGGTTCTCAATCGTTCGTCCGGCCGCCCGACGACATTGGTCTTCCCGGTTGAGGATCAAACCGATGTCCTCGGGCATCGGGTCGGGGACAAGATCAAGATCCAGCTGTTTCAGGACCCTGGCGGCGTCCGGGTGCGTCATCGCGACGCCAACCCATAGATCGCACGTTCGCCCGCATGATCGCCTCGCTGATCGAGGAGGCTGACGCTATCAATTGGTACGACCAGGGGATGTCGCCGAAAAGGACGCGCTGGCGAAGGCGATCATGGCCAACGTCCAGAAGGAAGAGTTCAAGCACTTCGGTCTGAATCTCGAGTTTCTTCTGCGACGCAAGCACGAGTGGCGCTCCGAATTGCACAGCATCCAGTTTTAAGAAGGCGACATCGTCGAGCTGGGCGAAAAGGCGGAGAAGCCGGCGGACTGACTCGTCGCCGCCCGGCGTTGGGTTCTCAGGCATGGAGGCAGAAATGCACGGTGGCGGCGGTTCTGGAACGGCGACGGCGCAGCATGCGGGCCGGTTGGCGTGGGCGCTGGCGCTGACGGCGACCTACATGGTTGCCGAGGTCGCCGGCGGCTTGATCACGGGAAGCCTCGCGCTTCTGGCTGACGCGGCGCACATGCTCACCGACGTCGCCGGTCTGGCGCTGGCCCTCCTGGCGATCCGTTTTGCGGCCCGCGAGGCGACGCCACAGCGAACTTACGGTTATCTCCGGATGGAGGTGCTGGCCGCGCTGACCAACGCGGTCGTTCTTCTGCTGCTGACCGTCTACATTCTGTATGAGGCCTATCGGCGTTTCATGTCTCCGCCCGAGGTCATGAGCGGCCCGATGCTCGCCGTTGCGGCCATCGGCCTGGCGGTCAACCTCGTCAGCATGCGGCTGCTGGCCGGCGGGTCGTCCGAGAGCCTCAACGTGAAGGGCGCCTATTTCGAGGTGCTGAGCGACATGCTCGGCTCGATCGGCGTGATCCTCGCTGCGCTCCTCATGATGTGGAAGGGGTGGCGGCTCGCCGATCCGCTGATCGGGGCCGGCATCGGCCTGTTCATCGTGCCCCGGACGTTCGGGCTGCTGAGGCAGGTCGTGCATATCCTGATGGAAGGCACGCCGCCGACGGTCGATCTAGCCATCCTCGAGCGCGAGCTGATGGAGATTGCAAACGTTATTTCAGTCCACGATCTGCACGTCTGGACCATAACCTCCGGCTTCGACGCTATGAGTTGTCATCTGGTCGTGACGGATTTCAGCGTCGCGCAAACTGTTTTGGCGCAAGCGCGTCGAATGATGGGGGATGAATTCGGGATCGATCACGTCACCATTCAGGTCGACGACGATACGTTGAGCCGCGAGGAAAAGACGCTGCATGTGTGACGAAGTCTCAATGGCCAGCGTGCAGGCACTGACCGTGGTCGGCGAGTACTTCGATGACGCGGCAGGCCGCGACCCGGCCGTGGCTGCACCCCTCGATCATCGCCTGCAGTTCTGTCTTGAGCGCGCTCAGGCTGCGGATCCGTTGCTCGACATCGGCAAGGCGCGCCTTGGCGATGCCGTCGGCCGTCGCGCACGGCTGGTTCGGGTCGTCCTGCAGCGCGAGCAGGGTTCGGATCGCATCGATTTCGAACCCCAGCTCGCGGGCGTGCCGGATGAATGAGAGACGGTGCAGGTCGCTCGCGTCGTAGTGACGCCGGTTGCCGTCGCTGCGCGCCGGCGCGGTCAAAAGACCGATCTGTTCGTAGTAGCGGATGGTCGGGACTTTGACGCCGCTGCGTTTGGCGGCTTTTCCGATCGGGACGCCCGTGGTCATTTCGCTTGCTCCTCTAGTTGCTAGAGGATGTAGCGTCGTCGTCGACAAGGCAAGGACTTGATGATGATCGATTTCACAACGCAGGCCCGCTATCGGGTCGAGGGCATGGATTGCGCGAGCTGCGCCGCCAAGATCGACACGGCGGTACGCCGGATGCCAGGCGTGTCCGACGTGGCGGTGTCGGTGACGGCCGGCACGATGACTGTGCATCACGACGGCAAGAGCGACCTGGCGGCAATTGAAAAAAGGGTGACGGGCCTCGGCTATGCGCTAGCCCCCCTCGAGCCCGGGCCCGCCGCGGCGCCCTCGCACACCTGCTGCGATCATGACCACGGCGGTCACGATCACGCCCACAATCACGGTGCGCACAATCACGGAGGCCCCGCCGCCAGGGAGGTCGCCGGGCTGCATGGTCATGATCACGGCCCGACGGATGGCTCGTGGTGGCGGAGCAAGAAGGGCCGGTTGACCATTGCGTGCGGGCTCGCGTTGGCGGCGGCCTATGGCGTCGGCAAGCTGTTCCCAGCGCTCGAGGCTTATGCATTCACTGCGGCGATGCTGGTCGGATTGATCCCGATCGCGTGGCGGGCCGTCATGGCGGCGCGCGCAGGCACGCCCTTCTCGATCGAAATGCTGATGACGGTCGCGGCAGTCGGCGCGGTCGTCATTCATGCAAGCGAGGAAGCCGCCGCTGTCGTATTTCTCTTTCTGATCGGCGAATTGCTGGAAGGCGTCGCGGCCGGAAAGGCCCGCGCCAGCATCCAATCGCTCACCAAGCTCGTGCCGAAAACCGCACTGGTCGAAGAGAATGGCCAGACGCGCGAAATACCTGCCGAAAGCGTGGCGGTCGGCGCGATCATCCTCGTACGGCCAGGCGACCGGATTGCGGCGGACGGCGTCATTGTCTCCGGCGAGAGCGCTATCGACGAAGCGCCGGTGACGGGCGAAAGCACCCGCGTGCGCAAGGGCGTCGATGCCAACGTGTTCGCCGGCACGATCAACGGCGACGCCGCGCTGCGCGTGCGCGTTACGGCGACGGCGGCCGATAATACGATTGCGCGCGTCGTGCGCTTGGTCGAGGAAGCGCAGGAAAGCAAGGCTCCGACGGAGCGCTTCATCGATCGTTTCTCGCGCTATTACACGCCCGCCGTGGTCGTGGTCGCCGCTCTTGTCGCCGTCGTTCCGCCACTGGCCTTCAGCGGGCTCTGGCCGGTATGGATCTACAAGGGCCTCGCCATTCTGCTGATTGGCTGTCCCTGCGCGCTAGTGATTTCCACGCCCGCCGCCATCGCCGCTTCGCTGTCGGCGGGCGCACGACGCGGTCTCTTGCTCAAGGGCGGCGCAGTGCTCGAGAACCTCGGCAAGATCACTGCCGTGGCCTTCGACAAGACTGGCACGCTCACCGCGGGTGCGCCGAAGGTGACGGACGTGATCGGGTTCGACGATGACGAGGCAGACGTTCTGAAATTTGCCGCTGCGCTCGAAGTTGGATCGAGCCACCCGATTGCGGGCGCGATCCTCGCCAAAGCCGCGGAGGAAAAAATCGTCCCGCCGCATACAAGCGACGCCGCGGCTCTCGGCGGCAAGGGCGTCGTCGCGACAGTCGAGGGCAAGGCCGCGTTCCTCGGGTCGAGTCAGGCGGCGGCGGAGCGCGCCGCTCTTTCGACCGATCAATCGGACCGCATCACGGCCTTGCACGACGAAGGCAAGACGGTCTCAGTCGTGGTGGTGGACGGTAGGGCAACCGGAGCCATCGCCCTGCGCGACGAGCCGCGCCCCGATGCGTTCGCGGGCCTCAAGGCGCTGACCGATAGGGGCGTCAAGACGATCATGCTGACCGGCGACAATCAGCGCACGGCGACGGCGATCGGCAAGCAACTCGACATCGAAGTGCGCGCTAGTCTGCTGCCGGAGGACAAGCTACGGATCATTGGCGAACTGCAAGCGCAAGGCTTTAACGTCGCCAAGGTCGGCGACGGCATTAACGACGCGCCCGCACTCGCAGCTGCCAACGTCGGCATCGCCATGGGCGGCGGGACGGATGTCGCGCTCGAAACCGCGGATGCCGCCGTGCTTCACGGACGTGTCGGGGACGTGGCCGCCATGATCGACCTGTCGAAGCGCACGAGGGGCAATATTCGCCAGAACATAACAATCGCGCTGGGGCTCAAAGCCGTGTTTCTTGTGACGACAATCGCAGGCGTGACGGGACTATGGCCGGCCATTCTCGCAGATACCGGCGCGACCGTCATGGTGACGATCAATGCGCTGCGGCTTTTGCGATGAGCAGTCGATTTCGCAGCAATGTCTTAGAGTCCAGCTCCCTCAGCGTAGGCGTGCGGCTATGGCGTTCATCTGGTCGATTTCTCGCCGCTGCCCCTCTGAAATATTCCGACAAAGCTTGATTAATTCCGGGTCTTGGAGTTTGGCCTCGCGACACATCAGGATAGCGCCGGAGTGATGCGGGATCATCGACTCTATAAATTGGCGATCATGGACCAGTGCCTGGCTACGCGTGGCCCAGAACGAGCCGAGTATCACCGAGGCAAAGACGACATAAAGCACAAAATTCACTTGCCGGTCTTGGTACATGTCGCCCATCGTGACGATCATCAAAATACCCATGAACGCCCACATGGTCAGCGCCATGTAGAGCATATTTATGTTATTACGGTAATCGCTCCACCTGTCGATCATCGTGTACATTACGAGATACATGGCTACCAGGCTCAACAGGAGATTGAGACAAAGCATCCAGTAGGCAGGCGCGCTGGAATGGCGATGTTGCTGATGATCATTTATGTTCTCCATCATCCCGCCGCCTCCTGCGATCAGCCATTTTAGGCATGGCACAGCAAACGAACGTGTTGAAAGGGCGATTGTTCCCAACGACCGCCGCAAGGAAATCTCCCGCGTCGCCGATCGCGATCGAGGTCGTGCGCCGCATCGATGCTCTGTTCGCCATCGAGTCCGACATCAATGGCAAGCGTCCCGAAGAACGCGTCGCCGTTCGACGGGCCTCCAGCCGCCTTGAGCGTCTCGGCATCGTCGGGAGGTCGCCGTCCATGCTTTCCTTGCTCGCGACCGCGCGCCTCAACGACGTCGATCTCAATGGCTGGCTTACGCAAACGCTCGAGCGCATCGCCGCCGGCTGGCTCAACAAAGATATCGACCCGCTGTTGCCGCAGAACTTCTCGAGCTCGCGTTGGACGCTTAGGGCCCACGCCGGGCGCGTACATTCGTTCGTAGCCATCCGGTGTAGGCCGCAGGCGGCTGCTTTCTGACTGGCTGGGCAATCTACACGGGATGCAAGATTCCGTCGGACTTGAGAGTTGCGACGGCTTTGTCGAGATTGAGGCCGCGATAGACTCGGAACCACTCGCCGGTGTGGCGATGCCACTGCATGTCGAAGCGGTCGGGGCTGATCCAATCGAGGCGAGCGAAGGGCGCGTCGAACTCTTCGCCCAGATTGTCCGCGAAGCCGAGCGGTAACGCTGGATGAGACGATATTTGGCGACTTGCGTGTCAGCATCAGATTCCAGCCGCGAATTTCAGTGATGAAGATGCCCGACAAAATCGCGGAACTCCATACCTCGTCGCTACATGCGATGCTCGCGGTAGACGATGCCATTGGCGGCCTGAAGTTCGCGAACGTAGCGCACAATTTTGACGATCTCTTCTTTCGGCACTTGCGCTTGCGCCGGCATGTCCCCGAACGGCCAATGGTGTTGCCGCACGCCGAACCGGGTCGCGACGAAAAAGGCCTCGTCTGCATGATGGCCGGGATTGTAAATGTCGTGAACAAGCGGCGGACCCTTGTCGGTTCCGGCGCCGTTCAGGCCATGGCATTGCCCGCATGTCGAGTCAAAGGCCTTTTTGCCCTCGGCCGCCTGCGCGGTTAATTGCGGAATTTTCACAATGATTTGATTTCCTGCGACCGTGCGTGGGCCGTTCGATTGCGCCAGCCACAGTCCGCCCGCGACAGCGAAAAAGCCGAAAACGAGATAGTTTGGCAGGTTTTTGCGGATTTTCATTGAACACTGTCCTCCATTCGTCAAATTCGCTCTTACTCTCGCGGCGAGTGAGCCGGTGTCGCGCGGCACTTAATTGCGAGAATGCGGTCGTTTTGCCCAATTCTGTCACTTAATTTGAGAAATCGGCATTCGCGGGGTTCTCAAATTAAGTGCAACTGAGCGGGCCTCCGGATCCCGTGATCGGCAATCATAGGACCGGCAATTCGACCGAACCGGGTTCGATTTTCGCCGATCAGACGAGCATGAAGCATCTCGAGCATTGCGGGTCCGCTTCGCTCGACAATGGCGACCCCGGCGAGCAACGCCGGGCGCAAATGGAGGGGGAAGATTGGGTTCGCGGGAGATGGAAGAAGGATCCGCATTCTCGCGACTACGTTGTCCAATTCGGGAATGACGACGCCGAGAACCCTGAAATCCTCGAGCCTTGTATCCGGATGTACGGCATCAGGACGTCGGCGCATCAGCAGCAACCGCGCGATTTCGGCGGGCGACGCCCAAGTGCGAACGGAGC